>CXTH01000008.1_pt1 | contig 146527 bp, 131 predicted proteins | sample 940931 | NCBI WGS metagenome assembly CXTH01 (sample SAMEA3493463, study PRJEB9703) | human gut metagenome | biome: ENVO:mammalia-associated habitat; material: ENVO:feces | place: Bangladesh | collected 2010-01-06 | reverse complement strand
AAGAAGGCCACCGAGGTCAAGAACGATGCCAAGGAGGCTCTCCACGAGAATGCGGAGAACTGATTCGTGGCTTTGATCCCGCAATGAGTGCGAGGGTCGGTGACGTTCGGTTATCATCATCCGAACGTCACCGACCCTCGCGGTTTATTATCTGTTTGCCGGCCTTCTATTGACCTATGAATGGGGATGGACGGCATTCCAATCAAATATGGCTTTTTATTGTGTTGTATCTATTGTTCGGATATACGCAATCCGCAATGCAAAGAACCGGAGCTGGAACCCGGAACAAAATGCAATCGTTCAATCAGTGTTGATTGGCCCACGGCATGGATAGATCGTCTTCGCTGTCAGACGCTTTTCTGCGTTTCCGCCACCATTGTTGCAGGAAGTAAATGCCGTAACAGACCACGATGAACACGAGCTCAGCCACAAGCGCGAACCGTTGCTCCACATCGAAAATCACCAATATGAACGATGCGGTGCACAGGATGAACGCCGCCCAGGAAACATAAGGGTAGCCAGGCGTGCGGTATTTGAGTTCATCAGCGGAATGGCCAGATGCCAGCCAACGGCGGCGGAACACAATCTGGCAGTAAGCGATGGCAATCCACACTACCACGGCGGACAGGCCGGACAGCGCCACCAGCACCAGATACACGGTCGAAGCGGCGATCACGGAAGACAGGAGAGCCAACAGGCCGCCGGCCATTGCGGCGCACAAGGCGAGCATCGGCACGCCGCGACGGTTCGTTTTGGCGAACCAGCGCGGAATCATGCCTTCGTTGCCCATCGACCACACCATGCGCGTGGAGGCGTACAGGCCGGAATTCGAGGCGGAAAGCACGGCCGTGAGCACCACGAAATTCATGATGTCGCCCGCATAGGGGATGCCGATGCTGTTGAACACGAGCACGAACGGGCTTTCGCCCACGCCGGCCTGGCGCCACGGAATCAGCGCGCACATCACGGTGATCGAGCCGATGAAGAACAGCACCAGACGCCACAGCGTGGTGTGGATGGCTTTCGGCACGGCGGTTTCCGGGTCGCGCGTCTCGCCGGCGGTCACACCAATGAGCTCGGTGCCGGAGAACGCGAAGTTGACGGTCAGAATCGTCGCGAACACCGGCACGAAGCCGTTGGGAAAGATGCCATCTTTGACGAGATTGCCGAACATCGGCGCATGCTGATATCCGGCGATAGGAATAATGCCGAAGATGGCGAGTAGACCGATGATGATGAACGCGCAGATGGCGAACACCTTAATTGAAGCGAACCAGAATTCCGCCTCGGCGAAGAATCGGACGGACAGGGCATTCAAGGTAAAGATGAGGATGATGCACGCCGCGCTCCATACCCATGTGGGGCTGTCCGGAAACCATCGTTGCATGAGCAGACCGGCGGCGGTGAATTCGGAGCCGAGAGCCACCGTCCAAGTGAGCCAATATTGGATCGCGATCACGAAACCGGTGCCGGGGCCGATGAACTTTTCGGCATACACATGGAAGGAACCGGTCACCGGCATGGCCACGGAGAGCTCGCCGAGCGTGAGCATGACCAGATAGACGATGAGCGCACCAATGCTGTACGCCAGAATCGTACCGATCGGGCCTGCCTGCTGAATGGTATATCCGGAGCTCAGGAACAGGCCGGTGCCGATCACGCCGCCCAACGAGATCATTTGCAGGTGGCGGGATTCCATGCCGCGCTTCAGGTTCGTGTGCAGAGCGTGTTTATTGTGCTGGCCAGTCGGCTCAGTTGACTGCTCGCCTAATGCGCTCGATTCGTCTGCCTGATTTGGCTTATGCTGCGGGGCATCCATCCTAATCCGCGTTTCCTGTTGCGAGGACGGCGACTGCTTTGCCATGTCGGTATCGGGCTGACTCATGCTTCTCTCTTTGCCATGCGTGCGTTCCGTGGATGTCATCGTGACGGCCCGAAATAGTATACCCGCACCGGGGATATAGTTGCGCCAGGCGATGCATTGAGCCAAATTCAGTTTCGAGGGGCTGATTTCGTGCTTGTCGGAGGTCTACTCCCGTTTCAAGGGGCTGGTCAACTGCCAGATCGCGGATAGAAATGGCATTACTCCAACGTCATTCCGTTGTTTTTGACCAGTAGCTACTTTGGCATCAGCCCCTCGAAATGGAGATAGATGTTCCGCAAAGTCAAAATCAGCCCCTCGAAACGGAGATGGGCACTTTGCAGCGTCTACTTCACCTTCTGAATGCGCAGCACGAACACGGCGGCGCACACGGCCATGATGATGGAGATGGCGAATGCAGGCGTAAAGCTCCGGTCGCGGTCTTTACCGTCGAGGTGATGGTGGGGCCCACCGCCTGGCCGAGCGTGGTGGCCAGGTTGAGGATGCCGAGGTCCTTACCGGCCTCTTCCTTGTTCGGCAGCACGTCGACGTTGAGCGCTTGGTCGATGGCTGAGTACACGCCGTAGCCGAGCCGGCGATGCCCGCATACAGGTACATGCCCGTGACGCTCGGCATGATCCACGGCATCGCGGTGCCAATCGCGAACAGCAGCGAGGCGATGCCGACTTCTGCGGGCACGGCCGGCTGCCGCACTCAAATCGCCGTCGGCTGGTTCAAAGCAGGCTATAACCCGCTATTTGCCCAACAGTTCGTCATGGCTGCCGGTTCGCATGAACATGGCGGTGCCATCATCGCGAATCCATAGAAGCAGCCAGTCGACGGCATTGCCGATGTGGCATTCCAGTACGCCGTTTAGATCACCGGTAAGTGTGTGGGTGCGATGCCTACGCCTCAATGCTTCCTTGGAGTCCGCCGTGTCCTCAAGCACCAGACGAATGACTTCTTTCAGCGGGCGTAAATCAGCGTGCTTGCGTTTGAGCTTCTTGATATCTCGCTGGAATGCCGCCGTGTAATCCGGTTTGAGCATTGATCAGATTCCCAACGAATCGAACATCTCATCGGCACTGTTGAAGCGAGGTTGGCCGTCGGCGAGCCTGTTCTTCGCCTCGTCAAGGGCCTCCATGGTCTCAGGCGGCACGGTCGTATAGGAAAGGTTTAGGGGAATGCGCTTCTCCCGGACAATCTGCTTGTAGAAGGCGCGGGTGACCGAAGACAAGTCCAGACCGAGATCCTCGACTATGTTTGCGGCTTTCTGTTTGGTGTCCGCATCCACGCGGACTGTGACGGATGCCATGCTCACATTAACCTCCAACATCATTACGTAAGACAATAGTATGTATTTGTATGCTAATAGTCAACATTCTGCGGTTGCGGCATCTCGACCATGGTACACATCCCGCAAGCGGATTGTTTACCGGATGCAATCGATGATCGGAATGCCGACCATCCAGCTGTCGGCGGGCTTGTTCAGAATGGCTTCTGGTTCATCGCAACGCCAGCGCGGGTTGCAGCCGTATGGCTTTGATGGCCGGGGCAAGAGAGCCGACAAGCGAGGTGACGATGGACGCACAGGCCGCAATCATCGCCGCCGTATATGGGTATGCGGGCGGTTCCAGCGGCGAGTCGGCGGGCATCATCCACGGAATTGCCCAGACCAGCACCGCGGAGATGAGCACCGCGGCGAAGGCGATGATGAGGCCGAGCAGCACGGACGAGCCGATGACCTGTATGGCTATGCTGGCTCTGGTCGCGCCCAGTGCGCGGCGGATGAGCAGCTCGTGCGAGCGTTGCTCGATGCCGGCCAGGCCGATGTTGATCATGCCGATGGCGGATACCGACAACAGCAATATCGCGGTGACGGTGACGCCGAGTTGGAGAAAACCGATGACCTGCTCGTAATCATCGGCGTTGTCGGAACGGTTCCATGACGATATGCTGCCGGTCCCGACGTCGGATAACAGTGGATTGGCAACGGTGTGTTGGACTGTTTCTAGAGGGTCTTTCCTTGTTTGGCGAACTCCACGGGACTCATGTAATCGAGGGTCGAGTGGAGCCGTTGGTGGTTGTACCACCAGACGTACCGGTTGACGTCCGAGCGCAGCTGTTCCACGCTCGTGTTGGATTGGCTACAATGTATTAGGTATTAGACAGTCCGATGCCTCGCAGTGACAGGCGGGATCTTGGGCCGGATGTTCCAGCACGCATTGGATGCGTCTGCGGAACAGGCGAGGGACGGCCAAACCACGGCCCTTTAATGCGACGCCACATTAAAAGCACCCCGACACGCCTACTGCCACAAGGCCAAACCCGGAACATAAACACCACGTTTAGTTCCTATAACCCGTATATCGTGATGAGCTCGTACGTCGCATTACTGTCGAGGAATGGCCAATTAGATAAGGCTTGCGGCCGTTGGCCGAGCAGTAGTAGTGTGGTTTGCTGTGCCAACAGGAGGAGTGTGACCAATGCGGCTGATTGAGACATGGCTGGCGGACCAGGAACGCGCGTTTGACTTGTTCGCGAAATTCCCGGCGGAGGAGACGGGATTCGAGAACCCAGCGGCCGGCATGAATCGTGAACGGTTCGCCGCATATGTGCGAGGGTTGCGTGATGAGTCGCTTGGCGTCGGCCTGCCGGACGGCTGGGTGCCAGCCACCAAATACATTCTCGTCAACGATGAGGGCGACTATGTGGGCATCTTCAACCTGCGTCACCGGCTCACCGACTTCCTGCGCAACGGTCCGGGCCACATCGGCTACGGTGTCGCCCGCGAATACCGCGGCCACGGCTACGCGACCGCCGGGCTCAAGCTCACGCTTGCCAAGGCCCGCGAGCTCGGCATCAAGGAGGCTTACCTGAGTGTCCACAAAACCAATCCGGCAAGTCTTGCGGTGCAGCAGCATTGCGGCGCACGTATCGACCATGAGGACAAGACGGAATACTACACACGCATCGCCACCTGCACGGAGAGCGATGGCCTCTATGCGCGAGGCGATTGACGGCGCCTCTCGCGTATAAATAGCCGATTATCAATCGGTTTTAATCGATTTCGCCTCGGTCGATAAAGTCGCCGTCGAGGAACCAATAATCGTGCGGATTTCCGCGTAGCGCCGTGAACGGCGTCAGTTCCACGCCCTGCGCCGCGGTTTTGCTCAGCAGATAGGCGCGGATAATCCACGGATACCATCGCCAGCTACTTCAATGGCGAAGATTCCGTCAAGCCACTGTGACGGAAGATTGGGGCTGCCGTTCAACCGCAAATTTTCTGTAAGCAGCTCTACAACCCGCAAAACTCTAATAATGTTGCATTGGCGCCTTAATCATCCATAGTTAAGGCACCAATGCAACATACGATTCGCTTACCCACGCAGCCATCCGACGATGGTTGGGATAGATTGTTCGGCGAAGCGGTCTATGGCGTCGGCGGTGACGTAGGCGTGGGCGGTGAGGCGCAGGTACAGTTCGCCGTCAAACTGGGTGACCGCGACTTCGGCGTGCAGTTCGTTGAGGATTCGGTCACGGAATACCGGGCATAGGGCGTCCAGTTCCTGCGGCGTGCGGTTTCCGTGGGGCAGCTTCACCAGGCGCATGGCGGGGGAGGGAATGCGCACCGGCGACGAGCAGTCCTCGCCGCCGACCTCGCTGGCCGCCTCGGATACCCGACGCTCCGCGTAATCGGCAAGATCGGACATGTACCGGCGCACGACATCCCAGCCCCACAGTCGCTCGATCTCGCGCAGGGACTCGGGCGCGGCAATCGGACCGCATAAATCCTGGGTGCCTTGCTCATCGAATCGCTCCGGGAACGGGTCGGCGAACCCCCACGAGTCGATCAGCGGCCACAAATCCTGACCATCCTGACCGCCTTCGGGCGGAATCACCAGCAATGCCGTGCCACGCGGCGCACACGGGAACTTATGAAAATTGCCGACCCACCAATCGGACTGCAGTCCGCCGACCGGATCGGCCAGTTGGGCGGGAGCGTGCGCGCCATCAACCAAAATGCGGATGCCGCGGCGATGGGCTTCGGCGGCGATGCGCTGGGCCGGAAACAGCATAGCGGTGGCGGAAGTAATCTGGTCCAACACGATGAACGACGTACGCTCGCTCATCTGCGCGGTCACGGCGCCGACCACGCCATCCTCGTCGGCGTCAATGGTAACTGGTGCATCTCCCTCATCCATGCGAATGATACGAATCGCCTTTCATCCCAATGATTTCGCTCTCGTGGCCGATACCCGCATGCCGTCATGTTCCGTACCTTGGAATCAGAAGTCGAGAGATATGGTCCGAAACCGAATGGAGCGGACCGAAGCAGGGAGCATTGAAGATGGGATTTCTCAAGAACTTTTCCGAACCGTTTGCGTTCGCGCTGGCATTGTGGCCGTTTGTGTCCATGCTGCTGACGGTGCCGGTGCTGGCGTTGCTGTATCATCGCGACAATCGCATCCGACTGTCGTCGGCCATAGTGGCGTATGGCACGGTGCTGTACCTGCTCGGCCTGCTGTGCTTCACACTGTATCCGATGCCGGCCGATGCGGCAGCCTATTGCGCCGCGCACCATCTGACGCCGCAGCTCAATCCATTGCAGTTCATCGGTGACATCCGTACCGATGGTCTCACTGCCGTACTGCAAATCGCGTTTAATATCGTGTTCTTCCTGCCGTTGGGCTTCATCATGGGCCGCATATGGCGTTGGCCGCGGCTGGTTACCGCAGTACTGTCGTTCGCCACGTCGCTGTTTCTGGAGACGATGCAGCTGACCGGCCTCATGGGCGTGTTCCCGTGCGCCTACCGTCTGTTCGACGTGGACGATCTCCTGTGGAACACGACCGGCGCGCTGATCGGATTCGCGCTGGCCATGCTTTCGCTGCGCCTGATTCCGGCGCGGGTCGCCGATATGACGCCGACCACCACACCTGGCTTCATGAGGCGGCTGATCGCGTTCATCATCGACATGACGCTGATCGCGTTCGCCGTGATGCCGACGCATCTGTTTGTCATGATCGTCCGCTCGAACCTGCCCTCGGGCTCCAATGGCTCATGGCAGTCGATGGAACCGTTCGACTGGACCGGTTCGATCCTCTTCCTGGCGGCGCTCATCCTCTTCGAGGGCGTGGTGCCATGGTTGCGCGGCGGCTGCACGTTCGGCGGCAGTTTCACGCACATGACAGTGGAAACCCGGCCGCGAGAAGGCTGGCGGCGTGCGGCGTTCTATGTGGCGCGTATGGCGACGCTAATCATCGTGCTGCCATGGCATAGCGGCGGATTCAATCTGCTGGTGTTCATCGGCCTCGGCATCTTCTGGTTGGTCAAGCATCAGATGCCGTACGACCTGATTTGACATGGCTGATAATTCGTACTGTGAATTCCATACCATCCAGCAGTGGTATGAATCATGCTAGTGGATGACTCAACCACCGTATGCCAATAATATGACCGTCAGTCAGCAGGAGTATGTCCGTCTGGCTGACGATTGAGTACGTTCCGCACCGACATCCGGGCGCGGAGTATGCGTTCGCTGCATTCACAGCTCGGATTCGCTCCACCGGTCGGGGGTCGAGATCCGATGCAGCGGACCAATCAATGCAACGACCAGTCCAGCCATGGCACAGACCACAGCCATGCCCATCGCCGCCGTGAAGCCAAGACCCGGCTGTTGCAGCAGCCAGCCGATCACGGTCGGGAGCGCAAGCACGGCGGCGGCAACGCGACACGTGAAGACAAGTGAAACTCGAATATGACGAAATGTACAGGTTAGGGAAATGGCACAACAGAAGCGCCGCGGGCCCAAACGGTGACCACGGCTTAGCGCGACGAGTCAACGCGCATTAGCTGTCTGCGAACGACACCAACACCTTGTACATAACAATGCCCCTTTGCAAAAACCAAACTCCAATTATTGTACCAGTTCGAGCACGGAACCAGGCACGTCACCGGGCGCAACATAATCGGCCATCAATGGTTTCTCGGCTTCGAGGGGCTGCTCAAACGTCAAACCGCGAGTATAAACGGCTTTGTGGCAACGACATGACGCCATTGTGGAGCCTTGTCTACTTGGGCATCAGCCCCTTGAAACGGAGATAGATCTCCGGTAAGCGCCAAATCAGCCCCTCGAAACCGAGCTAGGCGTTATTTTCGCGTTTACGCTGCCATTCGAGTGCGTAATAAGCCGCGTAGCAGCAGGCAACGAACGGAATCATGCAATACAGGGTCGAACGCTGCGTCTCATCGAGCACCACGAGCACCAGCGCGCCGATGCACATCACGATGGCCAGCCACGGCAGCACCGGGAAACCGGGAGCGCGATAGCCGAGTTCGTCGGCGCTGTGCCCGTCCCGCGTCCATTCACGCCTAAACCGGATATGGCACACGCACACGGAGAACCACACCACCAGCGTCGCCAAGCCGGATACGGCGACCAACACCAGATACACAGTCGAAGCGGCGATCACGGAAGACAGCAGCGCCAGCAGCGAACCCGCCATGCTGAACAGTACGGCCCACACCGGCACGCCGCGGAAATTCGTCTTGGCGAAGCGCGCCGGGATCAGCCGCTCCTTGGCCAGCGACCACACCATGCGCGAGCACACGTACAGGCCGGAGTTCGCGGCAGAAAGCACGGCCGTCAACACCACGAAGTTCATGATGTCGCCGGCGAACGGCATACCGATCGACTGGAACACCAGCACGAACGGGCTCGTGTCCACGCCGGCCTGATGCCAGGGGATCAAGGCCGCCATCACCAGAATCGAGCCGATGAAGAAAATTGCCAGACGCAGCACCGTGGTGTGCACGGCTTTGGGAATCGCGCGCGATGGATCTTTGGTTTCGCCGGCCGCCACGCCCACCACTTCGGTGCCGGAGAACGCGAACACCACGGTCAGCAAAGTCGAGAAAATAGGTGCGATGCCGCTCGGGAACCAGCCATCGGCCACGAAGTTGCCCAGCAACGGCGCGGAAGCATGGCCGGCAATCGGTATAGAGCCGAAGATTGCCAGCAGGCCGATCACAATGAACGCGATGATGGCGAACACTTTGATTGACGCGAACCAGAACTCCGCCTCACCATATAGCCGCACGGACATGATGTTGAGCGCGAACACCACCGCAATGAACACGGCCGACCACATCCAGGACGGCGAATGAGGAAACCATCGTTGCATCAACAGCCCTGCCGCCGTGAACTCCGAGGCGAGCGCCACCGCCCAGTTCAGCCAATACAGGATGGCGATGGTGAATGCGGTGCCGGGTCCGATGAATCGCTTCGCATACATGTGGAAACTGCCGGCATACGGCATGGCCACGGACAGCTCGCCCAGCGAGACCATTACACAGTAGACGAGCAAGGAACCGACCGCGTAGGCGAGGATCGCGCCCAAAGGTCCGGCCTGATGAATCGTGTAACCGGAGCTGACGAACAGGCCGGTACCGATTACGCCGCCCAGGGAGATCATCGTCAGGTGGCGCGACTCCATTTTCCGTTCGAGGCCGGTGTCGTCCTTGGAATTGCCGGCTGACGCCATGCTTAGGTCTCCTTCGGTCAGATGGTCGGATGGTCAGAGGGTTGTGCCTCATGTCGGTTGTGCGGGCTGCACTCGATGCTGCCTACCATATGATAGCGGTAGATGAAACGGCTCACGAAAGGCGGAAGTGAAATGACGGGTTTGCTTATCGGATCGCATTTGTCGACGGCCGGTGGCTGGAACGAGCTGCTGAAACGCTCCCATGAGGAGGGCGGCACCGCGTTCGCGTTCTTCCCGCGATCTCCGTATGGCAAACGTTCCAAGGCTCTCGACCCGGCCGGCGCGGCGGCGTTCGGTGCGCGTCTGAAGGCTGAGGGCTATGGGCCGTTGGTCGTCCATGCGCCGTACGTCTACAATCTAGCCGGCAAGGATGAGGCCAAGCGCGCATTCGCCATCGAGGCGTTGGCCGAGGACATCGAGCTGCTGACCGCCATCCGCGAGGCCGGCCAGGAGGTATATATCAACATTCATCCCGGCGCGCATGTGGGCCAAGGCGTCGAGACCGGCTGCCGGCTGATTAGCGAGGGGCTGAATCAGGTGTTTGAGCGTGCGGATGGCGTTATGGTGTTGCTGGAGACCATGGCCGGCAAAGGCACGGAATGCGGGCGCAACTTCGAGGAGCTCGCCACGATCATGAACGGCGTGGAGAACAAGGCGAACGTCGGCGTCACGTTTGACACCTGCCATGTGCTGGATGCCGGATACGACTTGGTGAACGACTACGATGGCGTGATGCATCAGTTGGATGTGGTGATCGGATTGGCCAAGGTCAAGGCGATTCACGTGAATGATTCGCAGTTTGGCCTCGACTCGCATAAGGATCGTCACGCCAACATCGGGGAGGGCCAGCTCGGCATCCCGTTTTTCACGCGACTGGTCAACGACCCGATCATGGCCAAGCTCCCGATGATCCTCGAAACCAAGGAGCAGACGCCCGCCACGCATCGCGACGAGATCGAGTTGTTGCGCGGATTGATGCAAAAGTAGTCGTAGTCGACCAATGTCGAGCAGAAGAGACCTGTTTTTGACTGAGGGGCATACGAGGTTAGCTATCAGTGGAGCGTTGATTGATCCGTCTTCATATACAGCTGCATAGCCGGTTCCAGCTGCAAGAGCTCAAAACAGACGCATGGGTTCGGTGGAATCCAATGGCTGAATAAGACGTTTGCCGTCGCTGTTCAGTGGCGCGACTTCGTGAAATTGCAGATGCCGGGAAAGCATGGTACCCGCTTCCCGCATGGAATCTAACAGTGCGGCTCCGTCAACGGAGCGGTCCAGCCATGAGGCAACCATATTCCGAGGCGCCAGCAGGGGCATGCGATCATGCACCTTGACGAACTCGTCCGCGGCAGGGCAGGTGATGATGGTTGCGGTCAGCTGCCATGGCGATGCGGGAGACGGCCTCCACCATGAGTACAGGCCGGCCAAAGACAATAGTTCATCATGTGGTGCGTGAAAATAGAACGGCCTGCGACCTTTCCATTCGTAGTAGCCGGAAGCGGGGATGATGGCTCGCATGGATTTTGTGGATTCGGCGAACGCCGGCTTGACATGCGCAGACTCCACACGCGCATTATATGTGGGGTAGCTCAGCACTTTGCTGGCGCTCCATCGCGGCACCAGCGACCAATAGGCACCGGTCAGATGACGGCGGCCATCCTTGCCCTGTGCCACCACGCCAATGTTCTGCGTGGGTGCGATGTTGTAGGAAGGCTGTGGCAGAGTGTCAACGCGCACGTCATCCTCGTCTACCGCGAACTGTGAGGCCACGGCATCCCAATCCAAATCAAGCGCGAATCTCCTGCACATGCGCCCAGTCTATGCCATCAATGGAATCAATCCCAGGTCGTATGACCGATATTCATGGCGATCTTCCTTTTGTTGGCCGCTCTGGTTCCGTAGCGATACGAACCAACGAGGAATAGCCCAGAATGTAGGACGCACAAGGCAATAAGGACGGGGCGTGACCTAGAGTGGCGCATGACCGAACACCAACAAAGGGAGGACCATGTCGGTTTTGGACGAATTGGTGGCGGGCGCACTGGAGGACCAGCAAACCCGCGAGCTCACCGCGTCTCTTGAGGATGTGAAGAAGGCCGCGCTGGCGGCCCCGGCTCCGATTGACGCAACACGATGGCTCAAGCGCGCCGATGGCATCCCGGTGATCGCCGAAATCAAGCGCGCGTCCCCGTCCAAGGGCCACCTCTCCGACATCCCGGACCCGGCCGCGTTGGCCCGCGAGTACGAGAAGGGCGGCGCAAGCGCCATTTCCGTGCTCACTGAAGGTCGCAAATTCCTCGGCAGCCTTGATGATTTCGACAAGGTCCGCGCCGCCGTGCATATTCCGGTGCTGCGCAAGGACTTCATCGTCACCGACTACCAGATCTACGAAGCCCGCGCCCACGGTGCCGATTTGGTGCTGCTCATCGTCGCCGCATTGGACGACGCCCAGCTCAAACATCTGCTGGATTTGGCGCACGAGTTGAGCATGACCGTGCTGGTCGAAACGCACACCCGCGAGGAGATCGAACGCGCATGTCAGGCCGGCGCCAAGGTGATCGGCATCAACGCGCGCAACCTGAAGAACCTCAAGGTGGACGTGAACAAATACAACGAACTCGCGGCCGATCTGCCCGATGACGTCATCAAGGTGGCGGAATCCGGCGTATTCGGCGCGGTCGAGGTCGAAGACTACGCCCGCGCGGGAGCGGACGCGGTACTGGTCGGCGAGGGCGTGGCCACCGCCGACGATCATGAACGTGCAGTGGAACGACTAGTAAAGGCAGGAGCACAAGTGAAAGCATCCGAAACAACCCCGCTCAGCGAACATCAGGGACCGTATTGGGGTCAGTTCGGCGGCCGCTATGTGCCCGAGGCCCTCATCACCGCCCTCGACGAGCTTGAGCGCGTCTACACGCAAGCCAAGGCCGACCCCGAATTCCACAAGGAATTCATGACGCTCCAGCAGCGTTACGTGGGCCGCCCGAGCCCGCTGACCGAAGCCCCGCGCTTCGCCGCACTCGTCAAGGAGAAGACCGGCCTCGACGCCCGTATCTTCCTCAAGCGCGAGGATTTGAACCACACCGGTGCGCACAAGATCAACAACGCGCTCGGACAGGCCTTGCTCGTCAAGCGCATGGGCAAGACACGCGTGATCGCCGAAACCGGTGCCGGCCAGCACGGCGTGGCCACCGCTACCGTGTGCGCCATGCTTGGCCTCAAGTGCCGCATCTACATGGGCCAGATCGACGCCCGCCGCCAGGCCCTGAACGTGGCCCGCATGCGTATGCTCGGCGCCGAAGTGGTCGAGGTGACCCTCGGCGACAAGATTCTGAAGGATGCCATCAACGAGGCCCTGCGTGACTGGGTCACCAACGTCAAGGACACGCACTACCTGCTCGGCACCGTCGCAGGCCCGCACCCGTTCCCGGCCATGGTGCGCGACTTCCAGAAGATCATCGGCGAGGAAGCCAAGCAGCAGCTTCAGGACTGGTACGGCATCGACCATCCGGACGCGATTTGCGCTTGCGTGGGCGGCGGCTCCAACGCCATCGGCGTGATGAACGCCTTCCTGGACGATGACCGCGTGAACCTCTACGGCTACGAAGCCGGCGGCAACGGCCCCGAATCCGGCCAGCACGCTATCCGCTTCGCCCCCGGCACCGGCCAGCTCGGCATGTTCCAGGGTGCCAAGAGCTACCTGCTGGAAACCGACGAAGGCCAGACGCTCGATACTTACTCGATCTCTGCAGGCCTTGACTACGCTTCCGTGGGGCCAGAGCACGCATGGCTCAAGGACATCGGCCGCGTGAACTACAGCTGGGCCACCGATGAGGAGGCCATGAACGCCTTCCGCGACCTAAGCCAGAGCGAGGGCATCATCCCCGCCATCGAAAGCTCGCACGCCGTGGCCGGCGCGTACAAGGCCGCCGCGGATCTGAAGGCCAAGGGCTATAACAAGGCCGTGATGATCGTGAACATCTCCGGCCGAGGCGACAAGGACATGGCCACCGCCGGCAAGTGGTTTGGCTACCTGACCGACGATCAGGCCGCCGCGCTCGATGTGGCCGGCGCCCACGGCGACACCGCCGCCTGAACAAGAAGAGGAGATTTTTGATTATGACCAACGAAGCAACCACGCCGTCCGGCCAGCCGCTGGGCATCAGCCACAAGCCCAGCAAGTCGGGCGCTATGTTCACCAAGTTCAAGGCCGAGAACAAGCCCGCCTTCATCGGCTACCTGCCCTATGGCTTCCCCAACCCAGACGTCTCGCTTGACGCCTTCAAAACGATGGTCGAGCACGGCGTCGACGCCGTGGAAATCGGCCTGCCGTACTCCGACCCGGTCATGGACGGCCCGGTCATCCAGGCTGCCGCCTCCATCGCCCTGAACAACGGCGAGACCATCAAGCGCGTGTTCGAGGCCGTCGAAACCGTGGCCAACGCCGGCGGCGTGCCGCTCATCATGAGCTACTGGAACCTCGTGTACCACTACGGCGTCGAGCGCTTCGCCCGCGACTTCGAGAACGCCGGCGGCGCCGGTCTCATCACCCCGGACCTTATCCCGGACGAGGCGGGGGAGTGGATCGAAGCCTCCGACCGCCACGGACTCGACCGCATCTTCCTGGTCTCCCCGGACTCGTCCACCGAGCGCCTCGAAACCGTGGCCCGCAACGCGCGCGGCTTCGTGTACGCGGCCGCCCGCATGGGCGTCACCGGAGAGCGCGCCACCATCGACGCTTCGCCCGAACTCCTCGTGGAACGTACCCGTCAGGCCGGTGCCGAGAACGTGTGCGTGGGCATCGGCGTGTCCACCGCCGAACAGGGCGCCAAGGTCGGCTTCTACGCGGACGGCGTCATCGTCGGCTCCGCGCTCGTGCACACCCTGCTCGCGGACGACAACAAGACCGCACGCGACCCGAAGGAAGGCTTGAAGCTGCTCGCCGCCAAGAGCGAGGAACTGGCCGAAGGCATCCACAACGCACGATAAGACCTGCCGCCCCTAGAATCAGGGCGTATTCGGCACCTGCTTCCGTCATGGATTGCCGCATGCGCCCTGGTAAAAGGATTATCCGCCATCGAAGCCATCGAGGAAAAGCTTGGACCCTGAGGCTCGACACATATGAAACGAGTACGCTGCCAAAGCGTGAGGCGTTCCTCGAGTCCCGGTTTCCATGCGGTAGTATGGCAGGCGGCATTAGCGAATACGAGTAAGTGAGGCACGATGAATCTGGCCTATATCCCCTCGCCGACCTTCTCTAAATTCCAGGTCGGCCCGTTTACCATCCACATGTATGCAATCTGCATCCTGATTGGCATCTGCGTGGCTGTGTGGATCCTCGCCACGCGCTGGAAGCGCTACGGCGGCACCTTCGACCAGATTCTCGACACCACGCTCGTCACCGTGCCCTGCGCTCTGGTGGGCGCACGCCTTTACCACTGCATCACCACGCCGGCCGACTACTTCCCGCCCACCGGCAACCTGATCAACATCCTCAAGGTGTGGGAAGGCGGAATGGCCATCTTCGGCGGTATCTCCGTGGGCACACTGGTGGCGTTCCTATGGTGCCGCCACAAGCATTACCCGTTCGCGATCTTCGCCGACGCCATCGCCCCCGCGCTGCCCGTGGCCCAGGCCATCGGCCGACTCGGCAACTGGTTCAATCAGGAACTCTACGGGTGGCCCACCACCCTGCCTTGGGGTCTGAAACTCAACGACGCGGACGCCATCGGCAAATCCGAAATCTGCTATTCCGGCGCTGAGTGCCCCGACTACAAAACCACCCTGTTCCACCCCACATTCCTGTATGAGATGATCTGGAACCTCATCGGCGCCGCGATCATCATCTACCTTGGCCATAAGCTCGCCGACCGCCTTAGGGCTGGCCAGCAGTTCGCCATGTACCTGATGTGGTACGGACTGGGCCGTACCTGGATCGAAAACGTGCGCATCAACTACTCCACAGTGATTCTGGGGTTGCGCACCAACGTCTGGACCGCCATCATCGTCTTCGTGATCGGTTGCATCCTGTTCGTCGTGCTCTACCAGCATGGCCCTGACTCCAAGGTGCAGGCCCGGCAACTTGCGGCGGTCACCGCCGACGAGCTCGAACGCCAGAGCATCGAAGAAGAACGACTGCGCCAGAAGAAAGCCCAGCGCGGCAATATGCAAAATAAGTAACACTGGAAAGAACAGCGTCCAAACAGCACGAAACACGGGGCTCCAAGTCCCATTGCACAGATAAGGTAGGAAACCATGAGCAATATCGCAATCGCACCCAGCATCCTGTCCGCTGATTTCTGCAACCTCGAACGTGACCTCAAGGCCATCTCCAATGCCGATTTGGTTCACGTCGACGTGATGGATCATCATTTTGTGCCGAACCTGACCCTTGGCGAGCCCATCGTTGGCCGCATCTGCGAGGTCACCGACCTTCCCGTCGACGTGCACCTGATGATCGAGGATCCGGATCGTTGGGCCCCCGAATACGCCAAGCTCGGTGCCGCTTCGGTCTCCTTCCACATGGGGGCCACCCATGCCCCGGTGCGTCTGGCACGCCAGCTGCGCGAAATGGGCTGCAAGGCGAGCTTCGCCGTGCGTCCGGCCGAACCGGTCGAGCCGATTTTCGATATCCTCGATGAGTTCGACATGGTGCTCATCATGACCGTGGAGCCCGGCTTCGGCGGCCAGAAGTTCCTCGACAACCAGATGGCCAAGGTTCGCCGTCTACGCGACGAAATCACCCGTCGCGGACTGAAGACCCGCATTCAGGTCGACGGTGGCGTGAGCCCCAAGACCGCGCACATCGTGGCCGAAGCCGGCGCCGACGTGCTCGTGGCCGGTTCCGCCGTATATGGCGCTGAGAACCCCGCCCAGGCCGTCGATGACATCCGCGCCAAGGCCGAGGCCGCGTTTAAGGCCTGAGCCGCAGCGCGCCCATTACCTCAGCAGAAGCAACAAAGAAAAGATAATCATGAAGACGTTTGAATCCCTGTTCGCCGAACTGTCCGAAAAGGCCAAGATCCGTCCCGAAGGCTCCCTGACTGTCGATGAGCTCGACAAGGGCACCCACTTCATCGGCAAGAAGATCATCGAAGAGGCCGGCGAAACCTGGATGGCCGCCGAGTACGAGGGCGCGGATCGCACCGCCGAGGAGATGAGCCAGCTGCTCTACCATGTTCAGGTCATGATGATCAAGCACGGCCTGACCCTCGAGGACGTCTACAAGCACCTGTGATCGCCGTTCCGCGGCCGCAGAACACGCTGAATCAAGCACACAACCAGGGATTCGCTGGCAATTCTGCCGGTAATCCCCACAAAACGCAGTAACCGCAGCGCGTCGAACTCCCAACAGGGGAGAGGAGCATTCATGCTGAGAATCGCAGTGCCCAATAAGGGCATGTTGTCAGAACCCGCGTGGAACATGCTGGCCGAGGCCGGCTACCGTCTGCGCACCAATCCGCGTCAGCTCGTCGTCCAGAATGAAGACAACGGCATCGAGCTGTTCTACCTGCGTCCGTTGGATATCGCGGTGTACGTGGGCCGCGGTGCCATTGATGTGGGCATCACCGGACAAGATCTGCTGAAGAATTCCGGTACCGCCGCACTCGAGCACATGCCGCTCGGCTTTGGCTCCTCCACATTCCGCTTCGCTGCTCCGAACGAATCCCCGATCACCACTCTGGAAGACATTCAGGGCAAGCGCGTGGCCACCACCTTCGACAAGCTGGTGCATGAATACCTCGTCGAACACGGTATCGAAGCTGAAACCATCCACCTGGATGGTGCCGTGGAATCCTCCGTGCAGCTGGGCGTGGCCGACCTCATCGCCGACGTGGTCTCCACCGGTACCACGCTGCGCAACGCCGGTCTGCGCGTTTTTTCCGACCCGCTGATGCACTCCGAAGCGTGCCTGATTCGCTCTCCGCGTCTGGACGAGAAGGACTCCCGTCTCGCCGTGCTCACCCGCCGTCTGCAAGGCGTGCTGACCGCACACCAGTACGTGCTTATGGATTACGACATCCCCGTAAGCAAGGTGTCTGCAGCCGTGGCCGTGACCCCCGGTTTTGAGAGCCCCACTATCTCCCCGCTGCACGACAAGCAGTGGAACGCCGTGCGCGTCATGGTGCCCAAGGCCAAGGTCAACCAGCTGATGGACGATTTGTACGAAGTCGGTGCTCGAGGCATCATCGTCACCGCATTGCAAGCCTCTCGCATGTAAACCATGTAGACTATTTGGCGATATGACAGACCACAAACTCAGCAGCAGATACAGTCCAGAGGCGCGTGACCTGTATTTCACTGTGCCGAATCTGATCAGCGCGTTGAGAATCATCTCGATTCCATTCATCTCCGCGCTGATCTCTCGGCATGAGATGATTGCGGCGTTGGCGCTTATCGCCATCTCCTCCGCTTCTGACGGACTCGATGGCATCATCGCGCGCAGATTCAACCAAGTCAGCAAAATCGGGCAGATTCTTGACCCGGTAGCCGATCGCCTGTTGATTTTCTGCTCGATTCTGGCTCTCGGCGTCGCCGGCGTCATCCCCTGGTGGATGCTGATCATTGTGGGTTTGCGCGACTTGTGGATGGCAATTCAGGTGCTGTGGCTTGCCCAATATGGATATGGTCCGTTGCCGGTGCATTTCGTGGGCAAAGCGGGCACCGCATTATTGATGATTTCCCTCGTCAGCCTGATTTTCGCTGATCTTGGCACCAACGCCTTCTTCCACCTGCTCTATCTTGCCGCGCTTGCCGCAGGGATTTGGGGCATTGCCATGTACTGGTTGGCCGGATATATCTACACCAAACAAGGTGTGAGCTTGTTGCGCAAGGAATTGGAGGAGCGGAATGGAGCCTGATTCCACAGCGCCGGTCTCATTCCCCGTACCAGAAGAGAATGAGCCAGTACGCCGTCGTGCCATTTTTTCCCGTGCATTTCGGTCTGTGGAATCCCACCATGCTTTGTCTCCCGATGATGCCGCGGCCGTTCGCGGACGTCGTCGCCGTAAAACCAACGATGATTCCCTGCAACTCATCGACGATCTCGTGAACCGTCCGATGGATCCCATGTTCTCCGATTCGAGACTGGTCCATGAGCAGCGATCTGCATTTTCCATCTGGTTCAATCGCATCATCGTTTTCCTGATTTGCGTCGGTGTCGGGTTTGCGGGGTGCCTGTTCGTCCAGCAGCTGCAGTCCGATCCGCGCAAACAGGTGCGTCAGACGTTGGCCGGCCAACTCGAAAACCGCAATGCGCAAATCGAACAGCTCACCAAAGATGTGAATGCGGTCAAGGCCCAAGTCGACGAGCAGTCGAAGAAGGTCTCCGGAAAGGTCAAAAGCGACACGCTGATTCAGGATGAATTGGTCATCGGTGCCGTGGCCGTCACCGGTGAAGGCATCACCATGACATTGGCCGATCCTATTGCGGCGAGCCAGTCCGACCAATCCACCTCCACCAGAGTGGGTACCACCAGCAAGATTCGCGTCGTCACGGATCTTGATTTGCAGCAGCTGGTATCGCTGATGTTCCAAAATGGAGCCGAAGCCGTCTCCATCAACGGCAATAGGCTCGGTGCACAGACCTCCATCCGTAAGGCGGGTGGGCATATTCTCATTGGCGTGAATGCCATCGAAAGCCCGTACACCATTGAAGCCATCGGAGACAAGAACACGTTGGCCGAAGCTATGGGATCAAAGAATCTGGCAAGCCTGTACGATTCCTTCAAACAAGCAGGTATTTATCCGCAGGTAAACAAGTCTAATTCGATTACACTTGAGGCAGCAGTGGCTGGCGAAACCCAATACGCAGAGAGGAACGAATAATGGCAGCCGTCCTAGGTCTGATTATCGGCGTGGTAATCGGTGTGTTTGTCAAGCCGGACATTCCGGTCGTCTTGCAACCCTATCTGCCGATTATGGTGGTGGCCGCCATCGACGCACTGCTGGGCGCTGCACGCGCGTACTTTGAACGAAGCTTCTCTGACCGTGTATTCGTCATATCGTTCCTGGCCAACGTGCTGACGGCAACCTTGCTGGTGTTCCTCGGTAATCAGCTCGGCGTCGGCTCACAGCTGCAGACCGCCGTTATTGTAGTGCTCGGCATCCGTATCTTCTCCAACGTGTCCGCCATTCGCCGGTTCATCTTCCGAGGCTGATATGGTACGAAGAGCTAAATCAAACAACATGCTGGACAAAATGCATGACCAGCATGCCCAAGATAAGGCGAACGACCGCATGGAAACCGGTTCGTTCCCCACTATACGCAAAAAGCCGCGTAAGAACCTGAACCGGAATTCCGATCGTTCCCGACTGATATCGTCGATCTTCATCATGCTGATGTGCGCATTGCTGGGCTTTGCCTACATGAGTCAGATCAACAACACCAAATCCACCTATGAAACGATGGATGAGAACGAGCTGGTTCGTCTGCTCAACGAGTCGAACACGCAGATATCCAACCTCGAGCAGCGCAAAACCCAGCTGACCAGCCAGCTGAACTCGTTGAAGTCGGCTGCCAACGAGCAGGAACAGGCGCGTAAGATCGCCAAGCAGAACGAGGAAACCAGTGGTCTGATTTCCGGCCGGCTCCCGGCCAAGGGCAAAGGTATTACGGTTACGGTCAGCCGCGGTTCGACATCCAGAATCGACGCTTCGATCATGTTCAACCTCATCGAGGAGCTGCGCAATGCCGGCGCCGAAGTCATTGCCATCAACGAGGTTCGCGTTGTCGCATCGACCTATATTCAAGATGCTGACGAAGGGCTGATTTCCGATGGCACGGCCATCAAACCTCCGTATGTGGTCAAGGCTATAGGCAATCCGCAGGAGCTTTCCAACGCAGTTGACATCGCCGGGGGAGTGGGTGCCCAGCTGCAGGTCAAGTATGGAGCTAATGTTAATGTCGAAGCCTCCGATAACGTCATTATTGATGAAGTGCGTGAAGCTACGCAAAATAAGTATGCAAAGACGGTAGAATAGGAAGCTATGACTGATCCGATTCCTAGCGCAGGCGAAACCACCATCATTGGATTGCCTGCTATTAACGTATTGCCCGTTACCGCAACCGGCGACCGTCCTCTGACTCAGGAGGATTTGGACACCATTACACGCCTGTCCGAGGGGACGGCGTTGCTTATCTCGACCAGGGGAGCGGTGTCTGGTTCGCGGTATCTGCTTGATGAGGATGAAATCACTGTTGGTCGCGATCCCCGAGCGGATATTCTGCTGGACGATTCCACCGTATCCCGGCAGCACGCCGTGTTCCGCCGGGTCAATGGCCAGTATTCCGTTATCGATGCCGGAAGCCTCAATGGCACCTATGTGAACCGCCAGCGCGTTGATCAGGCGGTGCTTAAAAACGGCGATGAAATCATGATTGGCAAGTTCCGTCTGGTGTTCTTCACGAAATCTGCCTTTGTCTCCCAATAACCGACACATTGTGTGGGGTTACACTTGGTGAAGAATTGCAATCGTGTGATTACACCAGTGTGAGTTAGGGGAGTCAAGATGGGCGAGACTGAGCTGCATCTTCATATTCCGCTTGATGAGCGTGAAGATCTCAATGATGGCGCTATCCAGGGGGAGTTGTTCGCCAACGCCGATTCCGAGGAAATCAAGCGTGGATATCGCGGTACCGTGGCATCCAAGGTTGCGGGCATCACGTATCGTCAGCTCGATTACTGGGCACGCAAGCAGATTGTCGAACCGTCCATCACGCCATCGCACGGATCCGGCTCCCGTCGTTTGTATTCCTTCAAGGACGTGGTGATTCTGGCCGTCTCCAAGAAGCTGTTGGATGCTGGCGTGAATCTGCAGAACGTGACTGCGGCCATCGGCTTCCTTACCCAGCACACCACCGATCAGCTGGCCAACGTGACCATCATGTGCGACGGCCAGAACGTGCATGAATGCACGACCAGCGAGCAGATGCTTGAGCTGCTGCAAAGCGGCAAGGCCGTGTTCGCCGTGTCGGTCGGCTCACTGTGGCATCAGATTGAAACCGCTCTGGAGGATGAGGATTACGTCGATCTTGATGACAAGCCGATGACGGTTTCCATAAATCGTCCGATTGACGAATTGACCGCCATGCGTATGCGCAAGAAGCTTGAGGCGCAGCGTCTACAGCGTGAGGCCGCTTGATTTCGCAGCAGGTTTGTATGATGGCGACTTGCCGGGTTTCCGGCAGGTCGTTTTTTCATTATGGGCGTGCAAAGATCGAGTAATCTTGCAGAACACAGTGCTGAAGGATGATGCAATGGGTATAGTCATTGGGTTCCTGCCAATCGTGCTCTGGCTCGTCGCCGTCATTATGGCCGTCGCCATTATCACGTTCACGATAGGTCAAGGCCACATATTCACGCCGCGGGCAAAGCGTCCGGCGACTGAGCCGGTTGACTGGTCCATGGTCAAAATGCATTTTTTGTCGTTTGTAATGGCGCTGATACCGTTTCCTGTATTCGTTTTTCTCGCGGATTCCATGGATGCGCGTCTGAGAGATTTCTGCGACGCAGCGCAGTTGCCCGCAGCTGTCATCGTATTCGTTCTGGTGTTGCTGGAGAACGTCGCCATGTATTTCCAGGCGCGCAACGCTTCGGAGACTGCAATGGATCGGCGTATTGGTGCCTCTGTACGTAAGAACGACGATGACACTGGAATCCGATAATGTACGTTATGTCAGATTAGTTATCCTTGACGAGGATTCAGTCGCCTGTATCAACTAGTCCACGCATACCACCAGGCCGACAGCCAAAGGAGCACCGGAGCGACCACCGCAATTGCAAGAATCGCCGTGCCTTTCAGCCAATCCTTGTCATTTCGTTTCCAATGGAATGCTCGCCAAATGAACCATATCAGCATGGGAATCTCATACAGCGACAGCAACGGCAAACCGATGAAAACCAAGTCGAAGCCCACGGCGCAGGCTCCATCGCATCCCATCATGAAGAAGTCCTCGCCGTTGTGTTTCAGTGCGTTTGGAAATAACGATTTACGGCTTCTTCGATCTGCTCGGGCTTCTCGATGATCTCGTAAACGCCGTGTTCTTCCATCTCGCCGGCCGGGGCGTAACCCCAACGGCAGCCGATGGTGTCCAGCCCGCAGGCGTGTGCGCCATCGATGTCGGTGTAGCGATCGCCGATCATCACGGCCTTATCCCCTGCCGAAGCATCAAAACCGATTTTGTCAAAGCAATAACGGATGACCTGATCCTTATCCAAGCGAGAGTTGTCCTTGGAAGCGCCATAAATGCCATCCAGCAATTCGGTCAGATGGAAATGCTCACAGATCGGAACGCATTGGTACTCGGGCTTGCAGCTGGCCAACGCCAGATAATAGCCGTCGGCACGCAGCTTGAGCAGCTGTTCGCGGATACCGGGAAACACGACGTTCACCAAGCGGCCGGGAACTTTGTTGCCGGGCTCGTTCGGATCATCGAACACGGCGCGATCCGCATAGTAGCTACGGTAGATGACGACCGCCCGGTCAAGCTCCTCCTCCGGCACATGGTTGCGTCGCAGCGATTCGATGATGGCCGGACCAATGAAACGATGCAGCTCGGCATCGTCGGGAACCGGGCGACCCAATTCCTCGAACGTCTTGATGACGGATGCGATGATGCCGCCGTCGGACTTGGTAAGCGTGCCGTCGAGATCCAGCAGGACCACGTTCCTTGGATGCTGTGCCATATGAGGTCCACTCCCCTGTTTCACTATGGTGTTCATGTTCGCAAGATTGCTTCAGCAATGATTATGCCCAGTCGGTTTGACTGGGCATCAAGTTCACGTGTTGTTGGCTCACTCGTAATCGGGAATCCAACCGTCGCGGTGCATCTGCAGACGCTTCTCGAGCAGCGTGGCGAGCTCCTCCTCGCTACGACGCTCCAGCAGCATGTCCCAGTGCGTACGGGTCGGCTTGGTGATCTCATCGGCCTCACGGTCGTCATCGCCTTCGCGATGGGCCACGGAACCGCAGCGGCACTCCCACTCGTCAGGAATCTCGGCACCTTCCGCAAACGGCAGAATAGTGCGGTGACCCTTAGGGCACACATACGCCACATCGTTTCGCGCGGCGAAATCCACGTTGTCATCGGACTCCAGCGATTTCGCGCCGATGCTCATGCCCCTGAGGCTACGTTCTGCCATATTGGCATCCTCCTTGAAAAATCTTCGACCGTACTAATTTACGCAACAGTTCGGACTTGGCTTCTATTCCGCTGTTCGCTAGTGACTGACCGGTGTAGACGGTCAAGCAAAGGTTAATCGACGCCGGAATAGGCCACGACTCCGCGGTTCACACGATCAGCCGCTTCATGGGCGATATCCGCCAACCGTTCTCCCCCATTGAACGGCAATGGCTGCGCCACGGCGATTTGCTGCAGTACGTCGGCCAGTCGTTTGGCGGTGCGCACAAAGTCGCCGCCGGTCATGTCCGTGCCGTACAGGCATGCACCCAGCGAACCGCCGTCGGCCCATTCGTACATGATGTCGACGATGCCGAAGTCCGGCTGGTGCATTTCTTCCAGGCTGTGATCCTCGCACAGGATGTTGATATCCGCGCAGATGCCTTGCAGTTTGGACGATGCGATGGCGATAGGGCCGGAAATGCCGCCCGGATAATGCCGTGGTTCGCCGTCCGAGCCACGCCTGGCCTCGTACACCAGCGAGGAAAGTACCGCGGCCAGCCCGTTGGCATCGAGCTTGTCGAAAGTGCCGGCAAGCAGCGCCTCGCAGAGTTCCAGATCATGCTCGCTGTAAATACGGCGCAACAGCAGGCCTTTTTCGGTCAGGGTCACGTCGATACGGCCGTTGCCGTCATCATGCCGCTCCAGATAGCCGAGCTGGGTAAGGATGTCGCAGATACGGTCGAACTGACGTGCCACAGAGCCGGTACGCGAGTCATAACGATACTTCACCCGATTGAGTTCCCGGGTCTCACGGGCCCAGCGGTGCCCCCATTTGAGGTGCTGCTGGAGGTCGGGGCAATTGCGGCATGGATGCTCGTGCTCGGCCTTGCGCAGCTTCTGGATGCGCTTGTCGAGGTCCTGGAAAGCGCGAGATCTGTCCTGATCGGTCAGGAACACCTCGTGCTTGAGTTTGCGGCGGCCATCCTTCTCGATGTCGCTGAGCTCCATACGCAACGTCATGAACTGCTTGAAATCGCCATGATTGCAGGCGAACGCCTGTTCGTATCCGGCCAATGCATTGGTGAGCGTGTTGATCTGCGATTCCAACTGCCAGGCGGATTCATTGGCTTCCCATTGGGCAAAAGACTGATCCAAGGTGATTCGCGCGGTCCCATAGTCGCTGGAATTAAGCAGATTCACCGCCATATTGAACGTCGGACGGAAGCTGGAATGCAACGGATACACACGCTTGGAAGACAATGCCGCGGCCGTGGCGGGCACGAATCCATGATGGTCGACCACGATGGCATGGCCGATGGTGTCGATACCGCGTCGGCCGGCACGTCCGGTCAGCTGTGTGAACTCGCCGGGAGTCAAACCCACATGACCGGTGCCGTCGAACTTCTCCAGCTTCTCAACCACCACGCAGCGTGCCGGCATATTGATGCCCAGCGCCAGCGTTTCCGTGGCGAACACCATTTTGACAAGGCCCTCTTCAAACAGGCGCTCGACAATTTGGCGGAACAGGGCGATCATGCCGGCATGATGTGAGGCGAATCCTTCTTCCAAAGCGAATCGGAACTTGGAGAACTGCAACGCCTTCAGATCCTCTTGGGTGAGCTGACCTTCCACCATCTCGTCCACGATGCGGCGAATCCTGGTCACTTCCTCATCGGTGGTCAGTTCCAGTCCGGCATTGATGCACTGCTCGACCGCCTGATCACAGCCGTTGCGCGAGAAGATGAAGTAGATGCCGGGTAGCATGCCCAGAAAGTTCAGCTCGTCGACCACGGCCCAACGGCGAGGCGTGTGTCGCTCCGGGCGTGGTACGCGATCCTTGTGCCCTTTTCCGCCCTTGCCTTTGAATCCCCTGCGCTTGTCGGGCCGTTCCTCACCACGGCGGCGTGCCGCCTTGCGGTCCAGTTGGTCGAGTCGGTTGATCAACTCGGCGTTGAGCTTCGTGGTCTGGTTGCCGTTGCCGTCCCTGCGATACAGATCCAGCACCTCCGGCTCGGTTTGTTCATCCGCCTGCACAATGACGTGCTGTTCAAGCGGCACCGGGCGATGCTCGCTGATGACCAGCTTGGTCTCGCCGCGCACAGATGCGATCCAGTTGGAGAAATCCTCCACATTGGACACCGTGGCAGACAATCCCACGATTTTCACCGTCTTGGGCAGGTGAATGATGACCTCTTCCCAAACCGGACCGCGGAAGCGGTCGGCAAGGTAATGCACCTCGTCCAGAATCACATACCGCAGTGCGGTGAGCGTGGTGGAATGCTCGTAGAGCATATTGCGCAGTACTTCGGTGGTCATCACCACGATGTCCGCCTCGGAATTGATCGAGGTGTCACCGGTGAGCAGGCCTACCTTATCCGGGCCGTATACGTCTACCAGATCATGGTATTTCTGATTGCTGAGAGCCTTGATAGGAGTGGTATAAAACGCTTTGACGTTGCGTTCCTGAGCCAGATAGATGGCAAAATCGGCTACCACGGTTTTGCCTGCGCCGGTCGGTGCGGCGACCAGCACGTTGCTGCCGGCCTCCAATGCGTCGTTGGCTTCGGTCTGGAAATCGTCAAGATCGAACGGCAGTGTAGCGGCAAAACGAGCCGCGACCGATGCCCTGTGTTTATTGGCTTTCTGGAATGATGCGTATCGCTGGGCAGGACTAAGCGTTCGGGAAGAATCGCCTTCCTGATGGTGAGGGTGACGTGCCATGATGCTTTCCGACTAGTCGTCTACTTGTTGAACTGCTTCCACCTGTTCCAAGCCGCGATATGGCGTTCGCGAGTGACGTTCTTGCGCTGTATCACTTCTGCATGGGCGTCAACATAGCGTTCCTGCGCCACATTCAGCGGCTGCGTGAACAGCGGCGGTTCGCTCTCCTCTGTGGAACCGCCGGGCTCCTCCATTTTGGAGACGCGCTCGCCAAGTCTGCCGCCAATCTCCGCGATATCCTGCACGGCATGGAATCCATGTAGTCCCGCGTATACTAGTCCGGCCGCGATCATGGCCAACATGAACAGAACCAGAATCGGCCATATCCACCAAGGCATGACGTCTGCTCCTTACTTGTTTTCGCTGATGCTGAGCTCTCGCTCGGCACGGGCGATAATCATCGTGCGCAGCGTTTCGGGGGCGACTGCGGTGATGTGGCGCGCATGGGCGATACAGAATGCCACGAACCAGGAATCGGAGGACACAGTCAGATGCACCTTCTCCCCCGCACCGCACTGCTCCACAGTGGCACCGGAAAGGGTCTTGATGAACGGCAACTCACGCTGATCGGTGATGAACACCGCTTCGGTGCCGTTGTCAAAGCTCCACTTGCGCAGCTCGCTGACCGGCATGTTCGGTACGTCAATTTTCTTGGTCGGCTTGACCAGTTCGGCCTTTTCGATGCGTGCTAGACGCAGCACCTGCCAGGTGCGGGGTTTGCCGTTGGCCTTGTCGATGGTCTTGTCTTTGGAGACGTAGGCCTTCTTGTCCTTGGGCGCCGCGGAACCGACATCGGTGTAGACAGCCGCGTAATAGACACCCTCGTCGATGAAAATCTTGGAGGGAGCCACCAGCTTGCGGCGGGTGCGTCCGGTGCTGTCGGTGTATTCCATATCCAGCAGCGAGTCGGTGTTGATAGCGCGCTTGACCACGGAGAAACTGCGCGGTTCAAGCTCATAACCGGTAAGGCTCAGCCACGGGGTCTGGCCGGGGCTCACATGCTGACGCAGACGCTCGTAAAGGTCTTCGGCCTGGGTGCGCTGCTTGTCGGGCAGCAGCGGGGAATGTGCCAGATAGCTCACCGATGCGGTGAGCATGCTCAGGTACTGCGGTGAGATACCGGCAAGACGCTCAAGACCCAGCGAGTTGGTGGCGGACACGATGCCTTCGGCATCCAACAGTGGCCAGTCGATGTCGAAGAACTGGCTGCCGGCCATCTCCCCATCATCGGACACCGTGGTCAGTGTGTTGATGTCCTTATGAATGATGTTGACGAACTTCTTGAGTTCATCGTCGTTCTTCGGCTTGCCGATAAAGCGTTCGGCCAGTTCCCCCATGGAGAACTCTTCGCCAAGATGGGCGGACAGGAACAGCATCAGACGCAGTCGACGGTCGACCTCGCTGCCGGTCTGGAATGCGGAACCGTTTTTCTTGTTCTGGGCCTTGATGGATTCGGGGTCACCCGGTTCGCTGATGTCACGGCTGATTGCGGGAGAGACCACCGAAGCGCTGACTGGGCTTGCGGACTCGTCGGCAAGCGTGAACTGACTGGCTGCGTGCAGACGACGATGATAGGCATCCACGGCTTCCTGCGGGCTGACGATGGTGGCACCTGGGTGTTCGAGTACGAACATGGCCAGATCATCGGAATCGGTGTATGCCACGTTCAGGTGTTCGCCGTCCACATCGATGGTCGCAGCGAATCGACGCGAATCGATGACCTTGACCAAGGTGTCCGGAATATGCTGGGTGCCGAGGCCTGGGGCGATGGAATCGAGACCAAGACCCGGAATCGGGGTCTGAGGCACGCGAGGTGTGGTGCGTGAAGTACGTGCCGCAACCTGAGTCTGATCGGGCTCGGAGGAGATAGACATGGAACGGGCCAGATAGTTGGCGGCGGCCAATACCGGCATATCTTCGGCTTCGAACATCAGACGGATGCGAGGTTCATCGCCCAATTGCAGGCGGTACGAGGCGAAATCCTGACCTTCGGACTTGGAGGAATATTCAGGCTGGCGCGATTCGATGGCAATGCCCATGGCGGCGAGCTTGGCGCGATCGCGTTGGAATTGCTTGGCGAATGCTGCCTTAGCTGCCTGATCGGCCAGCTCCCCATAGGAATCGGCGTAAGCCTTGACTCGCTGTGCGATTTGGCGGGAAGTAAGCCATTGCGGGAATGCGGATGAGAGTACGGCCAGTACATCCAGCTCGTGCTTGCCCCATTTGTCAGAAAAACGCCGACGTCCGCTTGTGCCCTCTGCCATTAGTCCTCACGTGTAGTTATTGTTTCGTTATAAGTGTGCATGAGTTTGTCTCATACTCCCTCCATCTTAGAGGCTTTTTCCGCGACTGCACACCATTTCACAAAAATAACGTCGTTTTTTCTTCCATGATGATTGCTGAAATCAGACCCAATCGTCCGGTTCAATGCCTTGCGGGCCTACGTATTCGCCATTTGGCACGTAGCTCGGCTCGCCCTGATCGTCGAGTTTGGCATCAGCGAACATAATCACATCACGGCCGAATGTCCAGTCGCCTTGGATGGTCACCGAGTTGGCGGCGGCCAAGGATGGCACGGTGTACGGGAATCGTTCGTCGAAGTCGTGGATGTTTTTGTAATAGCGCGGATCAAGTTCCACGTTCGGGAAGATGTAGTTGCCATCTTCCATCTCGTAGGTGTCCGTCAGATGGAAGCGATCGGAACGCATGATGAACAGATCGTTGGTGGTCTTCACTGGAAGGAAGCGCATACGATCCACCTGCACGCAGATGGCACCGTTGAACAGGCCGATGGCCGCGCCCATGGCGGTTTCGAGCTGAATGACTTGCTCGGTATCCGGATTGGTGGGATCCACGGTCTTCTTGTTGCGAATCACCGGCAATGGCAGCACACCATTGTATTCGGCAAGCTTGGCCTTGAGCGCGTCAATGCGAATCCAGATGGAGTTCGTATTGAAGTACGGGTGCTTCTTGATATCCTGAGCCGCTGCCTTGTCGTCAGGATGCACCTGACTCATCTCGCGCAGCATCAGTCGGCCGCTGACCTTGTCACGCACGATGTGACCGCCCTTGCGGTCGGCCTTGGTGCGGATGGCAACCTCTGCCATAAACGGTGCGCCGGTATTCTCGAAATGCTGGGCCAGCGTGCGGGAGGGGCGAGCACCGAGATTATCGGAATTGGAGATGAACAGGTACTTGAAGCCGTGCTCCTCGAGCACGTCGAGCAGACCGGACTCCCAAATAGTGGAGAACAGGTCGCCGTGTCCCGGAGGGCACCATTCCAGATCTGGGCTTTCCGGGAAGCTGACGGGCTCGCCGGTGGCGGCGACCAGCTTTGGCTCCTGATGCTGGATGATTTCCATCGGGATTTCGTGCTGCGTGAACTTGCGGTTGCGCTTGAGCACCTTCATGGTGTCCGCCGAGGTGCGGAAGGAGTTCATGAAGGTCAGTGGAAGTTCGACGTTCAGACGGGTACGGGCGGTCAGTACCTGACCGATGATGATGTCGATGAAGCGCATTTGCCTGGCCTTGTGGCGGCGCACAGGCAGCAGGGACTTGGCGCATTCCAGACCCATGGAGGTGCCGAGACCGCCGTTAAGCTTGAGGAACGCGGTTTTTGCAAACGCGTCCACGGCCTTGTCGTGATTGATGGTCTCGTAAACATCGTGGAAGTTGGGAACCTGCTCAAGCGGCTCCACATCGTCCTCTCGGATCCAGTTTGATGCCTCTTCGTGCTGCCATACGCTATAGAGACGATGGAATTGATTGATGGCGGTTTCGCTCATGCCTTTCTCGCGCATCTTGGCGGCGGAATGTGAGAAAACCTCTTCGATGTGGGCTTCCGCGGTGTTCTCGGCGGTGGCATCATCGTTTACGCTGAGCTGGGCTTCATTGTTCAGTTCGGTCAATTCAGGTCCCTTTCGTCATATTCCAAGGAACAAGTGTAACCCCGTATGGGCTCAGGACAGTACACAAGGTGCGTGTTCACCAGTGAATAATCCGTGAATTAGGCGGCTTTCTGGGCTTGCAGAATGGTATCAATCACGGTGGCGACGCCCCTATCGTTGTTGCTCGGTGCCAGCCAGTCGGCATGCGCGTGCATGTGCTCTTCGGCATTGGCCACTACGCAGCCGTGACCGGCCGCCTCAAGCATCTGAATATCGTTGTAGGTATCGCCGAGCGCGCAGGAATCCGCGATATCCACGCCTAGGTATTCGCACAGGCGAGCAAGCGCCGAGCCCTTATCCACACCGGGATTCATCATGTCGATCCACATTTTGCCGGCGTTTGTTACCGTGTAACGGTCTGACCACGCATCGCGATAGGTCTCGCGGTAGACCTCTTCGGAATTGTTATCAGGGAAGAACACCGTGTATTTGTTTACATCGCGGTCAAGTTCGGTGAGGTCATCCATGTAGACGATTTTCTTGTAGAACGTGCGGAAATAGTTGTCGTATCGCTCGTCGCATGAGCGGATATAGCAGGCTTCGATGCCGCAGACGGTTGGGCATCCGCGTCCGTCGTCCAGCGTGTAACGAATCATTTCCTGGTACTGTTCAACGGGAATGAGGCTCTCGTAAATGAGCTTGCCGCGGCAGTAGATAGCCGCGCCATTGTCCGACATCAGCGCCATCTGGTTCTGGATTTCCGGGAACATCTCGGCCAATGTGTAGTTCGGGCGGCCGCTTGCCGCACAGAACGTAATGCCTGCCGCATCGAGCTTGCGGATGAGATCATCCATGTGGGGTGGCATGGAGCCGTCGTCAGCCAACAACGTGCAGTCCATATCACTGGCAATGACCCTGATTTGGCCCAGATCCTTGTCCTCGGTGAAATTTGCCAACATCGCGTACTCCTTGTCAGAGAAAAGGAAAAGTCCGGAATCATTAAGATTCCGGACTTAGAAAGTCGGGCCGGCGGGATTTGAACCCGCGACCCCTTGACCCCCAGTCAAGTGCGCTACCAAACTGCGCTACGGCCCGATGGTGCAAAAGCACCGAGTAGACAATTTACCACATGGATACGATTTGGCAAATCATCGTACGTCTTGCGTGTCCTGCGGTGCTGCGCCCATGGGTTAACGGAGACAACACCGCAAGGGATAACCACTACTTGCGCTTCTTCTTCTCTCGAATATTCACCGAGATCTGAATCGGAGTGCCTTCAAAGCCGAACTCCTCGCGCAGCTGACGCTCGATGTAACGGCGGTAACCGTGCTCAAGGAAGCCGGTGGCAAAGATCACGAAGCGCGGCGGACGCGTGGACGCCTGCGTGGCGAACAGGATGCGCGGCTGCTTGCCGCCACGCAGCGGGTGCGGGTGGGCGGCTTGAATCCTGCCGAGGAACGCGTTGAGCTTGCCGGTGGGAATACGCTGATCCCAGGATTCCAAAGCAGTGTTCATCGCGCGAGCCAGACGGTTGGTGTGCCAACCGGTCTTGGCGGACAAGTTCACACGCTCGGCCCACATCACGCGGTCGAATTCGGTGTTCCACAGACGTTCCAGACGCTGTTTGTCGAACTCATCCATCGCATCCCACTTGTTGAACACGAGCACGATGGCACGGCCAGCGTCCACGGCGGTGGACATGACCTTCAAATCCTGATCGGAGATGGGTTGCGAGGCGTCGAACAGAATCAATGCCAGTTCGGAACGCTCGATGGCGGCCTGCGTGCGCAGGGACGAATAGTATTCCGCGCCGGTGAGCTTGTGCTGGCGACGCTTGATACCAGCGGTGTCGATAAACAGCCAGTCTTCACCGTCGATGTCGACGATCTCATCGACCGGGTCACGCGTGGTGCCGGCAAGATCGTTGACCACGGCACGTTCCGAACGAGCCAGTTGGTTCAGCAGGGAGGACTTGCCCACATTCGGGCGGCCCACTAGAGCCACGCGGCGCAGACCGGACGGCGTGAGATAACCGGATGCCTTCTCCGCTTCCTTCAGCTTGCCAAGGGCCACGTCCAACAGGTCGCCCACTCCCCTGCCGTGCATGGCAGAAATGGAGTACGGTTCGCCGAGACCGAGCTTCCAGAACTCAGCGGCAAGGTATTCGCTGGCGTTGTCGTCGATTTTGTTGACGGCCAGCACGACCGGCTTGCCCGAGGCGCGCAGCATCTTGACGATACGCTCGTCGGTGGTGGTCATACCGACCTGGCCATCGACCACGAACACCACGGCATCGGCCAAGGTCACGGCGACCTGAGCCTGTGAGGCGATGGCCGATTCGATGCCTTCGACATCGGCTTCCCAGCCGCCAGTATCCACGAGCTTGAAATCGGTTCCGGCCCATTCCGCGTCATAGCTCACACGGTCACGAGTCACGCCGGGGGTGTCCTCCACCACGGCTGCACGGCGGCCAAGAATGCGATTGACCAGAGAGGACTTGCCCACATTCGGGCGGCCGACAATAGCCAGCACGCCGACCGGCTTGGGGCCGGACTTGCGGGCTCCGTCTTCAAAGCCACGGCCGGAAATCAGCTCCTCGTCGCCTTCATCGAGATCGTAGCCTTCGAGATTGGCGGCATAGCGCTCATATTCCTGATTCTCGATGGCATCTTCGATCAGCTTGATCATCACATCCAGTGTGTGTTCGAAGTCCATGTCCGAGTTGTCGATGGTGGTCACACCGTCGGCGGCGCTCAGGAAGCTGGTGACCTTGGAATCGGCTTTATCTCGTGCGGCAACATCCTCGGCTCCCACGCCCTTGACGGCCTGACCGGTGCGGCGAGCCTGACGGACCTCCTCACGGGCGGTCAGCAGAATACGCACTTCGGCATCAGGAGCCACCACGGTGGTGATGTCACGGCCCTCGGCCACAACACCCAGTCCACCAGAGAAGGAATCGAGCGACGCCTCGCGTGCGATGTACGCGCGCTGCGCCGCAATGAGCACGTTCCTGACCGGAATGACGTTCGACACTTTGGACACGTGCGTGGACACCTCAGTGGAACGAATCGCCTCGGAGATGTCCTCGCCATCGGCGTACACGCGGGGATCGTCAGGATCCACGGAAATATCGAAATGGTCTCCGGTGAAGAACTCCCCCACCGTTTCGGTGATGACACGCTCATCCACGGTCTCGGCATCAAGGTCGATGCCGCTTTTCAGGCACCACCACGCGCAGGCGCGGTACATTGCGCCCGTATCCAGGTATGCATAGTTGAAGTACTTGGCCAGCGCCTTGGACGTGGATGATTTGCCCACGCCGGCGGGGCCGTCGATGGCAACGCGAATCACAGTCCGACCTCCTTGGACAGCGAACGAACCTCGGCCTGAGACAACACGCGGTATGAGCCGGGCTTTAACTCACCAAGCTTGATCGGGCCGATTTGGGTGCGTACCAGACGCTTGACCGGGAAGCCGATGGAACCGAAGATACGACGCACGATACGGTTCTTGCCGGAATGCAGCACCACTTTGACCATGGTGAAGTCACGGGAGGAATCAATGATCGCGCAGTGGTCGAGCTTAATCCATCCATCATCGAGCTGCACACCGGTGGTCACGAGCCTGCGGCACACCGTGCCGGAGATGCGGCCTTCCAGCGTGGCGATATAAGTCTTTTCCACCTCGTACTTGGGGTGCATGACGTGCTGCGACAATTCGCCGTCATTTGTCATGAGAATAAGGCCTTCGGAATCGTAATCCAGACGGCCCATGTGGAAAATGCGTTCATACTTGTCGCCCACAATGTCACGCAGCGTGTAGCGACCTTTCGGGTCATCCATGGCGGAAAGCACCTTACGGGGCTTGTTCAGAGCCAGGGTAACGTGATTTGGGTTGACCCGGACTCGGGAACCATCCACGCGAACCTGCTGCTTATGCGGGTCGACGCGGGTGCCGAGTTCGGTAACAAGTTCGCCATCGACCTCAACACGACCTTCGGTGATCATATCCTCGCACTTGCGGCGGGAACCGAAGCCCGCTTGAGCAAGCAGCTTCTGCAGTCGAATGACATTGGAATCATCATACGCGCTTCTGGCGCGGGAATATGCGTTTGGCATCGTTCTCCCAACGTGGCCGGACAGTTTGAACGTTACTGTCAATTCTGATGGTGATATTTGATTGGCTGGCCGATTTTCTCAGCCAATTCCAACCTATATATCATACCGCAGCGGCGGACTACTGCTAGACTTGCAAACGTTTGTGCGGTTCGCCGCCTTTCGTATATCGATGAAAAGGATATTGAATCATGGAAGAAACCAAGCAACAGCCGCTGGGCCTGCGCGTGTGCGCTGAACTGGCCGGAAGTTTCCTGCTGTGCTTTGCTATTTATGCGTTCTCCACCTGGGGCTCCGCCGTGTACGGCGTCAACGTGGTATTCATGGCTGTGGCCACTGGCCTGGCCTACGCGGTAGTCACCGCCATCTTCTCCCGCATTTCCGGCGGACAGTTCAACCCGGCCGTGACTGTGGCCGCCGTACTGGCTTCCAAGACCAAGCTGGTTGACGGCGTTCTGTATGTGATTGCCCAGGTCATCGGCGCCATCGCCGCAGGCTTTGCCGTGGTCAAGCTGCTGCCGACTTCCGCGCAGGTGACTTCGACCGTCTGGCTCTCCCCCGCTGTCAACGGATTCGAGAAGGGCTCCGTATCTTACTCGCTGCTCACCCAGTATGGCATCACGTTCTCCATCACCTTGGCGATTGTCGTCGAAGTCGTTGCCTCGCTGATTGTGGTGGCTGCCGCCATGTCCACCATGGGCAAGAACGGTGAAGGCTCCGATCGTTATACAGCCACGATGGGCATTGCCTACGCCATTGCCGTGGCCATCAGCTACCCGGTGACCGGCGCCGGTCTGAATCCGGCTCGTTCCACCGGTATCGCCGTGGCCGCCGTGAATGAGGGTCTGACGCAGAACCCGCTGCAGCAGCTGTGGGTGTTCTGGATCGCTCCGGTGCTGGCTGCTGCGGTTGTGGCTTTGGTGATGATCATCGTGCAGATGGCCACCACCGCCAAGCCCAAGGCTGAGCCGACTGACGAGGGCGACATGGCTGATCTCGAAGCTGCCGATGAGCAGGCTGCAGAGGACTCAGCCGAAGATGGCGTTGCCGAGCAGGCCGTAGAAGCTGAAGTACGTGATCAGCAGGCCGATGCCGAGAGCAATGCCGATGAAGGAATCGAACGCGACTGAGCGTACTTTCCAGGGGCTCTTCTCTCGCAATGTCAAGCGAATGAGCCCGGTAATGATGGCCGTCACAGCAATGATTACTGTGGCGGCCATTGTGTATCCGAAAGCGGCAACCACCGTGGCGACAACGACGACGACAAGCACAATCCACTCAAACCAGGGCTTACCCTCGTGAGCTTCGGAAACATATGGATGATTGTGCATTGCGGTGGCTTTCTTATATGTGTTGGTTCTCTTAATACCATGGCTCCCGCTGACGGGAGCTGCCAGCGGGAGCTGACTGGGGATGGTTCACGGTGGACTACCCCCAGTCTCGTTTCACGAGACAGCTCCCGCCAGCGGGAGCCAGAAGTACCGATCAGTGGAAGAAATGGCGGGTACCGGTGAGGTACATGGTCACGCCGGCCTGCTTGGCCGCTTCGATGACCTCCTCATCGCGGATGGAACCGCCGGGCTGCACGATGGCCTTGACGCCCGCATCGATAAGCACCTGAGCGCCATCGGCGAACGGGAAGAACGCGTCGGAAGCGGCAACCGCACCGGTGGCGCGATCGGCGCCGTCAGCCAGCGTGTTGGCGCGGTCGACGGCCAGATGGCAGGAATCCACACGGTTGACCTGGCCCATGCCGATGCCGACCGTGGCCTGATCGTGGGCCAGCAGAATGGCGTTGGACTTCACGCAGCGAATCGCACGCCATGCGAACACAAGATCCTTGAGCGTGGCATCATCGGCGGCTTCACCGGCCACAAGCTTCCACGCATCCGGATCATCGCCAACGGCGTTGATTAAATCGGTGTCCTGCACGAGCAGACCGCCGTCAATCTGACGGATGGCCTCGTGGCCCTTCGGCGGCTCGGCCACCTTGAGGATGCGCAGGTTCTTCTTCTTGGTCTGCAGTAGTTCAAGAGCAGCCGGCTCATAGTCGGGGGCGACGATGACTTCGGTGAAGATCGGGCGCACGCTCTCGGCCATTTCAAGGGTGACCGTGGAGTTGCAGGCGATCACGCCGCCGTAGGCGCTCATCGGGTCGCAGGCGTGGGCCTTCTTGTGGGCTTCGGCAGCAGTGGCACCGATGGCCAGACCACACGGGTTGTTGTGCTTGACCACAGCCACGGCGATGGAGGGAGCCATATCCCACACGGTACGCCATGCGGCGTCGGCATCCACATAATTGTTGTAGCTCATCGGCTTGCCGCCAAGCTGCTCGGCGTGGGCGAAACCGGTCTGGTTGAGCGGGTCCACGTACAGAGCGGCCTGCTGGTGGGAGTTCTCGCCGTAGCGCAGGGTGTGCGCACGATCCCACGTGCGGGTGAACTGGGTCGGGAACTTGGCTGAATCGACCTCGGTGCCCTGATCGTCCTTGTCCACTTCGACGGCGTCCAGGGAAGCCGGCTTCGGCCAGTGCTTGGCGGTCCACTCATTGATGGTGGCGTCATAGGCGGCGGTGTGGGCGAAGGCCTTGGCTGCAAGCCACTTGCGCTCATCCAGGGAGAAACCGGTGCCATCGGCCACACGGGCAGCGACCAGCGCATAGTCGGCCGGATCGGTGACGATGGCCACGGTGGCGTGATTCTTGGCGGCGCCTCGCACCATGGACGGGCCACCAATGTCGATCTTCTCGATGGTGTCGGCCTCATTGGCTCCGGAGCGCACGGTATCGGCGAACGGATACAGGTTGACAACCACCAGATCGAACGGCTTGATGCCGAACTCCTCGAGCTGCTTGGCATGCTCAGGGTTGGTCATATCGGCCAGAATGCCGGCGTGAATGTATGGGTGCAGCGTCTTGACGCGGCCATCGAGGCATTCGGGGAATCCAGTGACATCAGACACTTCAGTGACATGAACTCCCAGTTCGGCCAGCTTCTTGGCGGTCGAACCGGTGGACACAACCTCGGTGCCTGCCTTCACGAACGCGTCGGCGAGAACTTCGATGCCTTCCTTATGAAAGACGGAAACCAGTGCTCGACGTATCGGCCGGTTCGTGTTTGTCATCCTGTTCCTCCTTGGATCCTTGTGATTGTTGCACGTTGACATCAGACCGTGTCTGACGGGGATTGACGGTTTGACGGGACGTGGTGCGAGAAGCCTTGACTCTCTCGATTATCCAGCCTATCGAAAAAACAAGCGTTGTGCCAACTATTGCGATGAGCCAGGCCACGGCAAGTCCCCATGCCATAGGATGGCCTACGGCACGCGTGGAGGCCATGACATCCACACCGACATGGGCGAGCCTATGCTGGCCCAATGATCCGTTGGAAATGGCGAACAGCAGCGTTGCGATCAGTGAGGTGAGCATGGCGCTCAAGCAGAACGAGCCAGCGGCATAAATGAGGGATGCCAATACGGAGCCGCGCTTGGAAGCATCTCGTATATTCAGTGGACGGCAGGCGAATCCCTGCGGCAGGATAATCATCAGTAGGCCGGCAATGCAGGCGATGCCCAGCGGAATTTCCAGCATTACTGTGCGCCATAGATTATCGGCAATGGGCTCAGGGAGTATGCCGAAGGCCGGTACTGCGGGCAGACCGTTGGACTGCCCCATCCAGAGTGTGAAGTTGGCGAGTTCGCCAATGGAGAATCCTGCTCCGAACAACCAAGAGATCGCCCATAGCATGAGATTCGGCAGCCAAATCAGCATGGCAAGCGTGGTGAGGATGCGCGATCCGTTTTCCATGCCGGACAATTCGAATACGGATACCACTGCGGCATGATTGCGTACGGTCCATGTGATGACGGTAATCAGACCGATGAGCAGGTTGATAGCGAGTATGGCGAATGCCAGAATAACGCCTGATTTCAGGCATCTGACCACTTGCTCGGAAACCTGCTCGCGCATCCATGCGATTGCCGCTTTGACCCTACTGGACTGTGGCAGAGCGGCTCCAAGATACGCCACAGTGAATGTCGCGGCGCTCTTGAGCAATATCATCCATTGCTCGTCAACCAGACTCAGACTTACCTGCACCGATGAAGCGAATACCGCATTGATGGCCAGCCATACCACCAATCCCACAACATAGGAATGCACAGCGAATGCTTTGAATCGTGCTATGCAAGTGGCAATAAGCCATATGAGCAGCACGGTGAGCAGCAACGGTGTGATGGTGAGCGTGAAGGAGTCGGTGCTGAACCCCGATCCCTCGCTGAGCAGCACGATGGCCTGCGTCAGGTTAGTGGTGCCAGCGGTAAGATTGTCGCCCCCCTCCTCCATGGAGATGACGAGCAACATCAGTGCGATGTAACAGCCCAAGGCGATGGCATAGATGGTCATGGATACGAGGGCGGCTGCCGCACCTCGTACCCATTGGCGAATCCTGTCTTTCATCACGATGGGTTGCGGCCGATCAGTTGATGGAAGCCTTGGCAAGTACGTCACGCATAATCTGGGCAGCCTGGCCCGGGGTCTTGCCCACGGGAATGCCGGCCGCTTCGAGCGCGTTCTTCTTGTCCTGAGCGGTGCCCTTGCCGCCGGAGACGATGGCGCCGGCATGGCCCATCTGCTTGCCTTCGGGGGCGGTGAAACCGGCGATGTAGGCCACAACCGGCTTGGTCATATGTTCCTTGGCCCAAGCAGCGGCATCCTGTTCGGCAAAACCGCCGATTTCGCCGATCATCATTACGGCCTTGGTGTCAGGGTCGGCTTCGAAAGCCTGCAGCGCTTCGAGCAGTGTAGTGCCGACGATGGGATCGCCACCGGCTCCGAGGCATGCGGTGAAGCCGATATCGGACAGTTCGCCCATCAGCTGGTAGGTCAGGGTGCCGGACTTGGAAACCAGTCCGAGCGGGCCGCGGCCAACGATGTCATCAGGAATAATGCCCAGATTGACGCCCGGATTGCCGAGCGTGATCAGACCGGGGCAGTTCGGGCCGATAATACGCACGCCCTTGCGCAGGGCGAGCTCAACAAAGTAGGCGGAATCCGCTACCGGAATGCCTTCGGTGATGATCACGATAAGCTCGATGCCGGCCTCGATCGCTTCGACGACGGCGGACTTGGCGAACTTCGGCGGCACGAACACCACGCTGGCTTTGGCGCCAGTGGCTTCACGGGCCTCGTCGCAGGTGGCGAACACAGGCACATCCACGTCGGTGCCGTTCTTGGCGGCCGGGAACGTGACGGACGTGCCTGCCTTGCGCGGATTCACACCGCCGACGATGTTGGTGCCGGCCTTGAGCATACGTGCGGTGTGGGTCATGCCCTGATGACCGGTCATACCCTGAACGATAACGGGGGTATTATCTTCAACGAACAGCATCAGCGAATCTCCTTGGACTGGGTCGACTCAGCGGCGAGTTCAGCGGCCTTCTGCGCCGCACCCTCCATGGTCTCGGACACGTGAATATTCGGATTATTGGCTTCGGCCAGAATGTGCAGGCCTTCGGCTGCGGCATTGCCGTCGAATCGGACGACGATGGGCTTGGAGCCGCCGAGCTTGGCGACCGCTTCGAGAATGCCGTTGGCCACTTCCACGCAGGAGGTGATGCCGCCGTACACGTTGATGAACACGGACTCGACCTGCGGGTCGGACAGCACGATTTCCAAGCTTTCGGCCATCACAGTCGCGGATGCGCCGCCGCCGATGTCCAGGAAGTTGGCAGGCTTGATGCCGCTCCCCTGCTCTTCACCCGCGCCGGATACGGCATCCAGGGAACTCATGACCAGGCCAGCACCGTTGCCGATTACGCCGACTTCGCCGTGCAGATGCACGTAATGCAGCCCATGCTCACGGGCGCGCTGCTCGAACGGGTCGGGAACGATCGGATCAACGAAACGGGCCCAACCGTCGTGGCGGAATGCCGCGTTGTCATCCAAGGAAATCTTGGCATCGAGCGCGCTCAGCTGCTTGGTGGATTCGTCATCCGGGTCACCGATTTTTGCGAGCGGATTGATTTCCACCAGTGTCGCGTCGTTGTCTTTGAAGCACTGCCACATCTTGAGCAGGATCTGCGCCGCCTGATCGACATCAGCATGGTAGAAACCAATGCTCGCTGCCATCTTGGTCGCAGCCTCGAGATCGAAGTCGTCGAGCGCATCGATGTGCAGACGCTTGACCGCCTCGGGATGTTCTTTGGCGATTTCCTCGACTTCGGTGCCGCCGTTGGCGGTCGCCAGCACGTCGAAGTCTCGGGAGGTGCGATCCACGGAGATGGACACATAGTATTCGTGCAGGATGTTCTTGGCTTCGGCCACCAGCACGCCGGATACTTTATGGCCGTGGATGGTCATCGGCAGGATGGATTCGGATTCCAGGATGGCCTCATCGCGGTTATGCGCGATCTTGACGCCGCCGGCCTGGCCTCGGTGACCGATTTTTACCTGCGCCTTGATAACACACGGGTAGCCGATCTTATCCGCAGCCTCGGCGACTTCATGGGAGTTCTGAGCAAAGATGGCACCCGGGGTGGGGATGTCCTGCTCCTCAAGCAGCTGACGTGCCTGGTATTCGTAAAGATCCATTGATCCTTCCCTGACTAGATAATGAATCGGTCTGATGCGCGAATGCATCCATGCCGAATCCCGAAAAACTAACTATGCGAATTCTCAGGCCGGCATGGAGATCAACGAGCTACTTGGTGTTGAACCAAGCTTGCTCAGGCCGTCAAGACCTTCCAAACGCATCACGCAACTGAAGCCCACAACAGTACCGCCGGCCTTTTCGATAAGGTCGGTAGCCGCTTTGGCCGTGCCACCAGTGGCGATGAGATCATCCACAATCAATACGCGTTCGCCCTTGGAAACGGCAGTGGTCTCGATTTCAACGCTTGCCGTGCCATATTCGAGGTCGTAGGATTCGCCAATGGTTTCGGGCGGCAGCTTGCCTGCTTTACGCACGGCGATGAATCCTTTGCCCAGATGAGCGGCCATGGCCGGGCCAAATAGGAATCCGCGGGATTCGAGGCCTGCGATGGAATCGAACTCGCTGGGTGGAACCGGCAGGGCCTGCTCAAGCGCATTGAGCAGAATCCTCAGCCCTTTGGCGTCGGCGAGCACCGGCATGAAATCACGGAAAATGATGCCTTCCTTGGGAAAGCCCGGCACGGAACGCACTAGAGACACCAGATATTCGGCGTCATCCTTGCCTACCTTGTCCAATGCATCGATGGTGATATCAGACTGTGCCATGCGTGCTCGCCTCGTATTTCTCGTACTTATGGGGTACCGAATAGAACAGTTTACTTCGTCTCGGTCTCGTTGCCGCCGTCCGTCTCAGCATCCGTGGCCTCAGAGGACTCGATGGAAGCCTCAATCGGAACCTGGCTGGCATCGTCATTCGCGGGGGTCTCGGCGTCCTCGTCGGTCAGTGGGTTGCCGTTCTCGTCAACCTCGTCGTCAGACACGTAGGCAGGACGCACATACTCGCGGGCGATGGCATTGAAACCGAAGCGAAGCCTGGAGCCTTCGGAGTCGATGACGATCTCCTCGTACTGTTCATCGACTTCGACGACCTTGCCAATCACCTGTCCGATGGTGATGACTTCAGTACCGGGCTGCAAATTACGACGAAAATCCTGCTTCTCCCGCTGGGCCTGCTTGGATTTCTTGGACTGCCACCACATCATGCCGCCGAAGACGACGATCATGACGACAAGCATGATGTAGGAAGATGACGAACCATCCATGGGCAAACTCCTTCAAAACGAACGGTTATGGCTATGAACCGTCAGGTGTGCAAACACGAAAAGTCTAGAAGAGCTTGCTGACATCATCCTTGGGCGTAATGCCCAGATGCTGCCATGCCTTCTCGGTGGCCACGCGGCCTTTAGGCGTGCGCACCATGAATCCCTCGCGCACCAGATACGGCTCACAGACGGTTTCCACGGTTTCCGATTCCTCGCCCACCATGGCCGCGAGGTTGTTCAAGCCGACGGGACCACCGTTGAAATTGCGAACAATGGCGTTCAGCACGGCGATATCCAGCCGGTCAAGGCCTTCGGAATCAATCTGGTACAGCGCCAAGGCCTCTTTGACATCAGCTGGGTGCACGACGATAAGGTCATGCACAATGGCCCAATCCCTCACGCGGCGCAGCAGACGGTTGGCGATACGCGGCGTGCCGCGGGAACGCAATGCGAGTTCATGGGCGGAACCCTCATCAAGGTTGACCCCCAGCACGCTTGCCGAGCGTTCGATAAGCTTCTCCAACTCCTCATGCGGATAGAAGTCAAGATGTGCGGTGAAGCCGAAGCGCGCACGCAACGGGCTGGGCAACATACCTTCGCGGGTGGTGGCGCCAATGACGGTGAAGCGAGGCAGAGTCAGTGGAATCGAGCTGGCGCCCGGTCCTTTGCCCACCATCACATCCACGCGAAAATCCTCCATCGCGATATACAGCAGCTCTTCGGCTGCGCGCGGCAGACGGTGGATCTCATCGATGAACAGCACTTCGCCGGTATCCAGCGAACTCAAGATCGAAGCCAGGTCGCCGGCGTGCTGCACAGCAGGGCCGGAGGTCACGCGAATCGGGACTTCAAGTTCATTGGCCACAATCATGGCCAATGTGGTCTTACCGAGGCCTGGAGGGCCGGCAAGCAGTATGTGATCCGGCGGCACGTCACGTTTGCGGGCTGCGTCGAGAAACAGCTGGAGCTGGGCCTTGAGCCGGGGCTGCCCGATGAACCCCTCAAGCACATGCGGGCGGAGCTCTTCATCACTGACCGGCTCGTTGCCTATCGGTTGTGAAGACACCATGCGCAATGATTCTTCATTGGCTCCAGTGTTGGATGTGCCGTAGTTCATGTCCTTGCTCATCAGCGGCCCCTATCCATCAGTGCGAGTGCTAGGCGCAGCACGCGCGGCACATCGTCGGTGGCAAGCGGTGTCGGTATGTCGTTGTCCTCGCAGGCTTCAGCCACGGCCTGCTGGGCGTCCTGCTGACGCCAGCCCAGCGAAATCAGACCTTCAATGACCTGCTCCATGCCGGTGTCCATCTGCGCCTGAACTTTGGCGCCTGACGGTGAAGCTCCCTCGATCTGGCTCAGGTCAATGGAGCCCTTGAGTTCGAGGATGATTTTCTGGGCACCTTTTTTGCCCAATCCCGGTGCCTTGGCCAGCGCGGCGGCATCGTTGTCGGCGATGGCCCGGGCAAGCTGGCCAGCCGTCAGTGTGGAGAGCAGCGACTGCGCGACCTTTGGTCCGATGCCGGATACTTTGATGAGCTGCAGGAACGTTTTCTTGGAGGCCTGATCAAGGAAGCCATGTAACGTGACGGCATCCTGAGAAAGATTCATATACGTGTAGACGCGCGCCTCCGTTCCGGTGTGCAGACGGCTGAGGTCGGTGGCGGACATACGTACCTCGTATCCCACTCCCCCAACATCAATCAATGCGGTATCGGCTTCAACCGATTCGACCCGCCCGGTCAGCATGCCGATCATACAGACGCTCCTTTAAGGCTTCGAACAACTGTTCGAAAGTATACTACATGCCTCGGTCGTGGTTCATGCGGCGGCGCGCGGAGTTCTGCGCGGCCTCGGCCCATTGACGTTGCGCGGCGGTCAGATGCTGCTCGCGCTCGCCGCCCTGCAGAGCTCCAGCTGGGCGCAGTGCGTGGCAGATAGCCAAGGCCAGGGCGTCGGCGGCATCGGCGGGCGTAGGCATCTTGGTCAGATTGAGAATGCGCGTCACCATGCGTTCGACCTGTATCTTCTGAGCTTGGCCATTGCCGGTGATGGCCAGCTTTGCTTCGGTCGGGGTATGCAGCGCCACGGGAATATTGCGTTGCGCGGCTGCGAGCATGGCAAGACCGGCGGCCTGTGCGGTGCCGAGCACAGTGTTGCGATTCGACTGGGCGAACACACGTTCGATGGACACGGCATCGGGTGCAAAGCGATCCATCTTCTCGGACAGGCCGTTATAGATGGCCAAAAGACGCAGATCCTGGGTGATGTCCGGCGAGGACCGCACCACGTCCACGTGAATAAACGAAAGCCGGCGGTGCTCGCCGGCTTCGATCACGCCGACCCCGCAGCGTGTAAGCCCGGGGTCGACGCCAAGGATAATCACGAGGATTACTCCTCGTCGAGCTGGGCCATCACCTCGTCGGAGGCGGTCCAGTTGGAGTAGATGTTCTGCACATCGTCGAGGTCATCGAGGTTGTCGATGAGCTTGGACACCTTGCGTGCATCCTCGAGGCTCAGCTCGACCTCGTTCTTTGGCTGCATGACCTGGTCGGCGGAATCGTAGTCGAAACCGGCGTCCTGCAGAGCCTTGCGCACGGTGAACAGATCGGACGGGCCGGTGATGACGGTGTAGACCTCATCGTCATCGGTGACGTCCTCGGCGCCAGCCTCGGCTGCGGTCTCAAACAGCTTGTCGAAGTCCACGCCTTCGGACGGAACCACGATCTGGCCCTTGCGCTCAAAGTTGAAGGACACGGAGCCGGAGGTGGCCAGGGAGCCGTTGCCCTTGGTCAGGGTGGAACGCACTTCGGCGGCCGCACGGTTGCGGTTGTCGGTCAGGCACTCGATGATGAGGCCCACGCCAGCGGGAGCGTAGCCCTCGTAGACGATGTCCTCGTAGTTGGCGGCACCGTCTTCGTCACCGGCACCACGCTTGACGGCGCGGGCGATGTTGTCGGCCGGCATGGAGGCCTTCTTGGCCTTGTAGATGGCGTCGTACAGGGACGGGTTGCCGTCTGGGTCGCCACCGCCGAGGCGGGCGGCGATTTCGATGTTCTTGATGAGCTTGGCGAAGAGCTTGCCGCGCTTGGCGTCGATGGCGGCCTTCTTGTGCTTGGTGGTCGCCCACTTGGAATGACCTGACATAATGCTCCTAGCAGTAATAAACGGATGATGTCAAACGAAACGATTGTAGGCCGTTAATCAGACATACCCGTGATGTTTTCGATTGTCTTTTTGAATCATGCGCTGGTTCGACCAGATGCATGAGGGTATCGTGCCGGTATCAGACGAGCGGCAGATGGTAGTCGGAAGCCAGCTGTGCAAACGCTTTGGCATACGCATCCCGCTGATCGGACAGCAGAATCGGTATGGTGCGCGTTTGGGCGACGATGGGCATGAAGTTCGCGTCACCGTTCCAGCGCGGCACCACATGCTGATGCAGATGGGCCGCGACCCCTGCGCCCGCTACCTCGCCCTGATTGATGCCGATATTGTATCCGTCCGGATGGGAGACGGTCTCCATCACCTTCATGGCGAGGGTGGTGGCCTTCTCGAACTCGAACAATTCGGCGTCGTCAAGTTCGGTGATGAATCCGACGTGACGGTACGGGCAAATCATGAGATGCCCGACGTTATACGGGTAGAGGTTCATGATGGCGAACACGTGCGTGCCGCGCCAGGCGATGAGGCCGTCTGCGTCGGACTTCTTCGGTCCGGCGCAGAACGGACATTCCTTCGACTTGGGTTTGGTCGGACGATCCTCGCTGTTGCGCAGCACATAGGTCATGCGCTGCGGGGTCCACAGTCGTTCGACCGTGTCTTCCTGAGGTGGGAAGTCCGCCGGATCATCGACACGCACGTCAGCCATCATGTATTCCTTTACTCAGCTACAGCGGCGTTGAAGTCGTCGGCGGAGTTCACCTGGACGCGCTTGGCGATCACGGCGAGGATCTGCTCGCGAGCCTTGTCCACCGGTACGCCGTTGAGCTGGCTGCCGTCGCGGAAGCGGAAGCTCACCGCGTTGTTGTTCATGTCTTCCTCACCGACGATGAGGATGAACGGCACTTTGGACTTGGAGGCGTTGCGAATCTTCTTGCCGAAGCGGTCATCGGAGTAGTCGATCTCGCAACGGACCATCTCATCCTCGAGGGACTTGACGAAACCGGCCAGATGCGGGGCGAACTCGTCGGCAACCGGTACGCCGAGCACCTGCACGGGGGCCAGCCACGCCGGGAAGGCGCCAGCATAGTGCTCGAGCAGCACGGCGAAGAAGCGTTCGATGGAGCCGAACAGGGCGCGGTGAATCATCACCGGACGCTGATGGGTGCCGTCCTTCGCGATGTACTCAAGCTGGAAACGCTCGGGCAGGTTGAAGTCGAGCTGGATGGTCGAGACCTGCCAAGTACGGCCGATGGCGTCACGGGCCTGCACGGAGATTTTCGGGCCGTAGAAGGCGGCCCCGCCCGGATCGGCCACGAGGTCGAGGTGGGATGCCTCGGCGACCTCACGCAGGGTACGGGTGGCCTCCTCCCAGATCTCGTCGGAGCCGACGTACTTATCCGGATCCTTGGTGGAGAGCTCCAAGTAGAAGTCGGACAGACCGAAGTCCTTGAGCAGGTTCAGCACGAAGGTCAGCAGGCTGGTCAGCTCGTCCTTCATCTGCTCGCGGGTGCAGTAGATGTGGGAATCGTCCTGAGTCAAGCCACGCACACGGGTCAGGCCATGGACCTCGCCGGACTTCTCGTAGCGGTACACGGTACCGAACTCGAAGAGGCGCAGCGGCAGCTCACGGTAGGAGCGCTGGCGCGACTTGAAGATCAGGTTGTGCATCGGGCAGTTCATCGGCTTGAGGTAGTAGTCGAAGCCGGGCTTGGTCACGTTGCCGTCCGCGTCGTACTCCTCATCGAGGTGCATCGGCGGGTACATGCCATCCTTGTACCAGTGCAGGTGACCGGAAGTCTCGTACAGACCACCCTTGGTGATATGCGGGGTCTGCACGAAGCTGTAGTGGTGCTTGCGGTGCATTTCGCGGGAGTAGTCCTCCATCGCGTTGATCACGGCAGCGCCCTTCGGATGGAACACAGCCAGACCGGGGCCGATCTCGTCCGGGAAGGAGAACAGGTCCATCTCGGCGCCGAGCTTGCGGTGGTCTCGCTTGGCGGCTTCCTCCAGACGGGTCTGGTATGCCTTGAGATCTTCCTTGCTGGCCCAAGCGGTGCCGTAGATGCGCTGCATGGTCGGGTTCTTCTCGCTGCCACGCCAGTAGGCAGCGGCTGAACGCTCAATCTTGAAAGCCTTGATGTAGCGGGTGTTCGGTAGGTGCGGGCCGCGGCACAGGTCCTTCCAGACCACATTGCCGTCACGGTCGACGTTGTCGTAGAAGCTGAGTTCCTTCTCGGAAATCTCGGTGGCGGCGGCCGGGTCGAGGTGTGCTTCCTTGTCTTCGATCAGCTCGATCTTGAAAGGCTGGTCGGCCTCTTCCTTCAGGGCCTCTTCCTCGGTCACGGAACGGCGGCGGAAGGACTGGGAGGACTTGATGATGCGCTGCATGCGCTTCTCGATGTCCTTGAGGTCTTCCGGGGTGAAGGGCTTGTCAACCTGGAAATCGTAGTAGAAGCCGTCCTTGACCACCGGGCCGACGCCGAGCTTGGCGTTCGGATAGACCTCCTGCACGGCCTGGGCCATGACGTGGGTGGCCGAGTGACGCATGATCGCGAGGCCGTCTTCGGAATCGAGCGTGATGGGCTCTACGGTGTCGCCGTCGGCAAGCGGCGTGTACAGGTCACGGTTTTCGCCGTTGAGCTTGACCGCAACGATGTTCTTGTCTTCTGCGAACAATTCGACGCCGGTAGTGGTTGCTTCCACCTCCTTTGCTTCGCCGTTGACTGTGATGGAGATGGTAGCTTGCGCCATGATTTGTCCTTTACTATCGGGGTCCGCGGTACTAATGTGCAGGCCTGGACTGGGTAATCAACGTAGGCCACGATAGGTTGGGTGTGCGACATTTGGCAAAGCCTGAACAAATACGAAAAAACCTCGCCGGAGCGAGGTTTTGGCGGAGCGGACAACGGGACTCGAACCCGCGGTCTCAACCTTGGCAAGGTTGCGCTTTACCAACTAAGCTATGTCCGCAAAGGATTCCGCCGTGAGAAGCGGATTCCAGTGGGCGATGTAGGAATCGAACCTACGACCCCTTCGGTGTGAACGAAGTGCGCTAGCCGCTGCGCCAATCGCCCGAAATCAATCGGTATTCAGTTATACGGGCCGAATTGCTTCGGTCTTCGTGGGCGATACAAGATTCGAACTTGTGACCCCTTCCGTGTCAGGGAAGTGCGCTACCACTGCGCCAACCGCCCGGGTCATGCTCCTGCAAGCGAATTTCTTCGTCTGCCTGAGAGGTGGGTACGAGAGTCGAACTCGTCTATACGGCTTTGCAGGCCGCTGCCTAACCGCTTGGCTAACCCACCGTAAGGTCTGTCAACTCGTCGGACCTAGAGCGGACAACGGGACTCGAACCCGCGGTCTCAACCTTGGCAAGGTTGCGCTTTACCAACTAAGCTATGTCCGCATGTGCTTCATGAGGATTCCTCGCTCAAAGCACGAGTGTTTACTATACTCACAAGCGTGTAGTTCGTCCAGCTGCGGCGTGTCGTTTCTGGTGTGCCGTTCTTGACTCCTCGCTTATGGCTGAAGCAAACATATATGACATCAAGTCCACGTTACTCTAGAGGTATGAGTGAAGATGCGAATACCCCAAGTTCGGTGATGATCGCCGCTTTCGAGGGATGGAATGATGCTTGCCAGGCGGCTTCGAACGTCGTCCGTTATCTGGTCAAGCATTACGAATCCCGTGAGATTCGCCATATAGACTGCGACGCCTTCTATGACTATCAGGTGTCTCGTCCCATGCTGTGCCATGTATCCGGTCGCACTAATCTTATTTGGCCGCAGACTACGTTCTACGAGATTGTGCTTGATGAGGGGCATCGAATATTTGCCCAAATCGCGCCTGAGCCTAACTACCGCTGGAAGGAATACTGCAGCCAGAGTCTCGCCATCGCTGAAGAACTCGATGTGGATGGTGTGATTACTCTCGGCTCGATGTTCTCTGATTGCCCCCATAGCAGGCCTCTGCCCATTTCCGTGAGCGACGGCAATTGCCAGTGTGAGGGAGACCGGGAATACAACGGTCCTGTGGGCATCCCCACCGTGCTGGATATTTACGCTGCGGAACGTGGCATGTTCCATGCCTCCATGTGGGTTTGCATCCCCCAATATCTCGGCAGCGACGAATGCGCGGCGGGCACCATGCGCCTGCTTGATGCTTTGGGGCATCGCATCGGTTTCTCTTTTGATGTCAGCGAGTTGGAACGCAAGGCTGAACAATGGAAATCACAGGCATCGGTACTAGTGCGTTGCAACGAGCAGCTGCAGGATTATGTGACCCATCTTGAGCATGATTATGACCTGAAGCAGAAGGCCGATGCCGAGGCCTCGCTGGGCGCGCCCCAAGCGGAACAGCTCGTCAAAGAGGCCGAGGCGTTTCTACGCCAAATGGGTAGCTGACCTGAGAATACAATAATGCTCGCCGCCGGCGAGAGCTGTCGGCATAGCCGACTGAGGGTGGTCACTGGGCATTCCAGACAGAACCACCTTCAGACTCGCAAAGCGAGCCAGCTCCTGCCAGCGGGAGCAGTATTGACGATGCAGTGTTTCTTTAAGCCGCTGCGGCCACTGACGGGTCGATGGCCGGCAACACACCGGCGATCAGCAGGAGGGCAACCACCACTGCCAAGGCGATGCGGTAGATGGCGAACGCCTTGTAGGAGAACGTGGAAACGAACTTCAGGAATCCGATGATCACGATGTAGCCCAGAATAAAGCTGATGACCATGGCGATCAGTGTGGGACCCCAGCCGGGGAACATCGCATCGGTCTTGTAGTCCTTGACAGCCTTGACGGCCTCAAGCAGACCGGAACCGAATACGGCGGGAATGGCCATCAGGAAGCTCAAACGCACAGCGGCCTCACGCTCATAGCCAAGCGCACGGCCCACGGTGATGGTGCCGCCCGAACGGGAAACGCCAGGAATCAGGGCCATGGACTGACCTAGACCAAAGAGGAACGCATCACGATACGTCATATCGTCCATGGTCTTGGTCTGCTTGGCGCGGGCATCCACAACCCACAGCAGAATGCCGAACAGCAGCAGCACGGTCGCGGTGATCCACAGGTTACGCAGCGTGGTCTCGATGACGTTCTGCAGAGTGAAGCCAAGAATCACAATCGGAATCGAGCCGACGACGATATTCCAGCCGAGCGTGGCATAGTTGTCGCCACGGCCCATGCGGGCCTTCCAGTCCTTGCCGTTCTTGCCGAACAAGCATGCGAACCAGTGAGTAAGAATATTGGCGATGTCATGGCGGAAATACAGAATAACCGCCAGCTCAGTACCAATCTGGATGATGGCAGTGAAAGCAGCGCCGGGGTCGGAGCCCAACATCAAATCACCGACGATGCGGATATGCGCGCTGGACGATACCGGCAGATACTCGGTAAGTGCCTGAACAATGCCGAGAACAATCGCTTGGAAGAGGTTCATAATTCCTCGAGATTTCTCTATACGTAATGTGTTATGACGTTGAACACCCTACCGGTTGGGGTGTAGAACAGCACTAGGAATTGGTAACATGCACGGCTTCTACAATGAATACGAGTGCAAAACGTCACAACCATGCTGGAGGGAACGGCTATGAGTACATATCGTAAAAGCAGGGCTTTTGCTCCTCAGGGATTCTTCGAATGCGAAGGACGCGGACTGCAATGGTTGGGTGCCGCGCATGCGCAGGGTGGCCCGCGTGTGGTGCAGGTCTATGACTGGGGCAAAGACTATCTCGACATCGAGCGAGTGAACAGCTCCTCCCCCACGGCCAAGGCCGCATTGGAATTCGGCGCGGCGCTCGCACGCATGCATGATGCCGGTGCCGAATATTTCGGTTCTGCGCCGGAAGGATATGACGGCACATGCTACTTCGGGCCATTGCAGGATCCGGTAAAGATGGATACCGGCGAATGGACCGATCCCATCAGCTACTTTGCTGATGGCCGTCTGCGCCCGATGGTCGAGCTTGGCGTCAAGCGCGGTGAACTTGACCAGCGTGATGTCGATCTGACGGAAAAGGTAATCGAGGCATTGCCTGACATCATGGGCCGTGCCGCCGAAGACAAGCCAGCCCGCATCCACGGTGATTTGTGGAGTGGCAATGTGATGTGGACTGCTGATTCCGGACAGACCGAGGCCGTGCTCATCGACCCGGCGGCACATGGTGGTCACCGTGAAGAGGATCTGGCCATGCTGCACCTGTTCGGTATGAGTTATTTGACGCAGATTACCGAGGGCTATCAGTCGGTGCATCCGCTGAAGGCTGGATGGCAGGATCGCATCACGCTCTGGCAGCTCTATCCCATTGCCGGCCATTGTGTGTTCTTCGGCGGCGGCTACGTTAGCGAATATCGCTCCATGTGCCGCTCACTGCTGAAATAGTTAGCGGACTTGGCATCCCTCTCTGAAGGGAGCTGTCGTCGCTAGACAACTGAGGGGGAGCTTGCGGATGTACCCGAGCTCCCCCTCAGTCAGCTTCACGGCCAGTTCCCCCCACCTCGGAGAGGGGCGCCAAGAACGAATCAGCTCAAGGCATCCTTTAACTTGCTAAAGAATCCCTTCTTCTGACCGGTTTGCGGACGGGAAGCCTGGGAGACGTGCGTGGCATCGGAATCATGCGAGGCGGCGAACTGTTCAATCAGTCCCCGCTCGGACTCGCTGAGCTTGGTGGGAATCAGTACGTTCACATGGGCAACCAGATTGCCGCGCTCATCCTTATTGCGAATATTGGTAACGCCCAGACCCTTCAACGTCACCGTGTCCTCAGGCTGGCAGCCCGCCGGAATGGATACGGTCTGCTCGCCGTCAAACGTATCAATGGACAGATCGTGTCCGAGCACGGCCCAGCTCATCGGAACCTGAATCCAGCAATGCAGGTCATCGCCGTCGCGGGTGAACTGCTTATCTGCCTTGATACGAATATCAATGTACAAATCGCCGGCAGCGCCGCCGCCCTCACCGACTTCACCCTGGTTGGCCAAGCGCAGTCGAGCATTGTCGTTGATACCGGCCGGCACAGTGACACCCACATTACGCGTGGTGCGAACGCGGCCGTGACCCATGCAGCTCGGGCATGGATTCTGGATGATGGTGCCGTGACCCTCGCAGCGCTCGCAGGGAGCGGAGGTCATCATCTGGCCGAGCATAGTGCGCACGACCTTTTGCATGAAGCCCTGTCCATGGCAGTCCGGGCAAGTGACCGGCTGGGCGCCGCCTTGTGCGCCGGAGCCACCGCACTCCTGACACAGGGAGAACGTATTGATCTTGACGTGCGCCGTGCCGCCGAATACGGCGGTTTTCAAGTCGATGGAAGCGGAAGCCAGCGCATCGCGTCCAGGCTGTGTGCGCGGCACCGGGCCCTGTGAGCCGCCACCGAATGCGGAACCAAAGAACGTGGAGAATACGTCTCCCATATCGCCGAATCCCGCGCCGGAGAAGCCGCCAGCACCGGCGTTCGGATCGTTGGGGTCAACGCCGGAATCATACATACGGCGCTTATCCGGATTGGACAGCACATCGTAGGCGTTGTTCACTTCCTTGAACTTGTCCTCGAACTCCGGTCCCGCGATATCAGGGTGATACTTACGGCTGAGCTTGCGGTACGCCTTCTTGATCTCGTCGTCGCTCGCGTTGCGGTCGATGCCCAGCGTCTCGTAATAATCTGTCACTTGTTTGTTCCTTTGTATTCGTTGGTCTGCGGGTCATTGTGCCATAGCCTGCGGTCAGTCGCCGGAGCCGCTTTCCGAGACAAAAAAAGTGAGATACCTTGCCACTGCCCTGACCGCGGCCATGGTAGCCGCATAATCCATATGGGTTGGGCCGATGGATCCCACAAAAGCAATGGGTTCGTTGGTGCCGTCCTGATCGGGCGATGTCTCGTTGCGTTCCGAATCGTTCGCTACGGGCGAAGTACTGCGTCCGTAACCGCTACTGACCACTGAGGCATGCAAGAGTTCAGGTGTGTGGCTTTCGGAGCCAATGGATACGCCTACGCCAGTGGCGCTTGGCTCTTCGCTGAGGTTGCTCATCAGTTTCATGAGCACCACCTGCTCTTCCAGCGCGTCGAAGAGCGGTGCCAGATCGGTCAGAGAACGGGAATGCGCCAGATGCGATGTGCCGGACATATACAATTCGTTGGCGCGCTCGTCCAATGCCATCGATGCGAAGGCGTCGGCCAGGGCGTCGGCCGCCTCCCGCACTGTCTCGAATCCGGTGCCGCAACCAAGGGCGCGCACGGTTTCGGATGCGGATGATAAGGACTGACCGTTGCATTGTTCATTGACTGCACTGGACAGGCGGTTGATGTCGTCGGCCGTGGGCATGGCCGAGACGATCAGTCCGTGCTGTGCCACGCGACCGGTATCGGTGATTACCACGGCAAGTAGCGTGCTCATGGCCACTGGTACCAGCTCCACGTGGCGTAACGTCGCCTTGGATAATGAAGGCGATGCGACTATGGCAACTTGACCGGTGATTTCCGAGAGCAGTCGTGCGGAACGTTGCAGTGCGTCCTTGAGGCTGACCGAGCCGGATAGGAAACTATTGATACCGCGGCGTTGAGCTTCGCTGAGCGGCACAACCGTAGCCAGTCGATCTACAAAATAACGATATCCCTTTTCGGTGGGTACGCGACCGGCGGACGTATGCGGCTGAATCAGGTAGCCTTCATCTTCCAATGCGGCCATATCATTGCGAATGGTGGCAGAGCTGACGCCTAAATCGCGTTCCTTGGACAATGCCGCGGAGCCTACGGGCTCTTGCGAACGAATGTAATCTTCCACCACAGCGCGCAGTACCAGCATGCGACGTGATTGCGTCATGCGCGCCTCCTTATATATACATCTACAGTATGCAGTCTGCTCTCTCATTGTATTAGCACTCATTGGTTTCGAGTGCTAATACGTTCGTTTGCGGCGAAGTGATGTGAATTGTGAACGCTAACAGAACACAAACTACCAAAACACGCCAAAATTGCACCATAACGTCGCAAACCATCGCTAGCATGGTAAGCGCAATGTGAGGGCGTCAAGCGCCCGGCACAAGCCGGATACGCGGCCCGACCAATTGGAAGGAAAGTAATCCATGACCGAATTCAAGGAGACCGAGCTCGACGAGCGCGCCATCAAGATGGCGAAGGCCCTTTCGGCTGACGCGGTGGAGAACGCCGGTTCCGGCCACCCCGGTTCCCCCGTTTCCCTGGCGCCCATCGCCTACACGCTGTACCAGCATTTCATCAAGCACGATCCGAACGATCCCAACTGGGAGGGCCGTGATCGCTTCATCCTTTCCGGTGGCCACGCCTCCCTCACCCAGTACGTCCAGCTGTACTTCTCCGGTTATGGCCTGACCCTGGACGACCTCAAGCACTTCCGTGGTGGCGCTGACACCCGTACACCGGGTCACCCCGAGTACGGCCTGACCCCCGGTATCGAAATGACCACCGGCCCGCTGGGCCAGGGCTTCGCTTCCGCCATCGGCTTTGCCTACGGCGAGCGTTTCCAGCGTGGTCTGCTCGATCCGGAAACCCCGAAGGAAGACTCCCCGTTCTACCACAAGATCTGGGCTATCTGCGGTGAAGGCGATATCGAAGAGGGCATCTCCGGCGAAGCCGCTGCCCTTGCCGCCAACCAGAAGCTCGGCAACATCACCGTGATCTTCGACGCCAACCGCATCCAGATCGAAGGCGACACCAACCTGGTGCTGGCCGAGGATGTGCTCAAGCGTTTCCAGGCCTACGGCTGGTACACCGACGAGTTCAGCTTCATCCAGCCCGACGGCTCCTACAAGGAGGACGTCGAGGGTCTGGCCGACGTTATCGCCAAGGCCGAGGCCGCTGCTCCGGATCAGCCGAAGCTCATCAAGGTCGACACCCTGATTGCTTGGCCGACCCCGGGCAAGACCAACGATCCGTCCTCTCACGGCTCCAAGCTGGGCGCCGAGGCCGTTGCCGGCCTCAAGGAAGTCCTCGGCTACGATCCGGCAGAGAACTTCCACGTTGACGAAGAGGCTCTGGCTCACGCCCGCAAGGTTGCTGAGCGCGGTCTCGAGGCCCACAAGGAATGGGACGAGAAGTTCGACGCATGGCGCAAGGCCAACCCGGACAAGGCTGCCCTGTACGACCGCATCAAGGCCGGCGAGCTGCCGGAAGGCTTCGACAAGGCCATCGATGACCTTGAGGCCACCTTCGAGGTCGGAAAGGGTGTCGCCACCCGTGGCGCCTCCGGCTCTGTGCTCAATGCCATCGCTGCTGTCATGCCGGAACTCTGGGGCGGCTCCGCCGACCTCGGTGGCTCCAACAAGACCGACCTCAAGGGCGCTGCCACCTTCGCTCCGGCTGAGTGCGCCACCAAGCAGTGGCCAGTCTGCAACGAGTTCGGTCGTCAGCTGCACTTCGGCGTGCGCGAGTTCACCATGGGCTGCATTACCAACGGCATCCTGCTGGGCTCCCACACCCGTCCGTTCGGCGGCACCTTCTTCATGTTCTCCGACTACGAGCGTTCCGCCGTTCGTCTAGCCGCCCTCATGGAGATTCCGAACCTGTACGTGTGGACGCACGACTCCGTCGCCGTCGGCGAGGATGGCCCGACCCACCAGCCGGTTGAGCACCTTGCTTCCTTCCGCGCTATCCCGCAGCTTGAGGTCGTTCGCCCGGCCGATGCCTTCGAGACCGCCGAAGCCTACCGCTACTTCTTCGAGAAGAAGAACACGCTGCCGGCTGCCATGGTGCTGTCCCGTCAGGGCGTCCCGGTTCTCGCCGAGACCGCTGTCAAGGCCAAGGACGGTGTCCGCAAGGGCGCTTACGTCCTGGTCGACACCGAAGGCACTCCGGATGTCATCCTGATGGCCACCGGTTCTGAAGTCCAGCTGGCCGTCAAGGCCGCCAAGACCCTCGCCGAGGAAGGCGTCAAGGCCCGCGTGGTCTCCGTGCCGTCCCTCGAATGGTTCGAGGAGCAGGACGCCGAGTACAAGGAGGCCGTGCTTCCAGCCGGTGTCAAGGCTCGCGTCTCCGTCGAGGCCGGCGTTGCCATGCCGTGGTACAAGTACCTCGGTTCCTACGGCAAGCCTGTCTCCATCGAGCAGTTCGGTCTGCAGGGCGACGGTGCTCAGAACCTCATCGACCTCGGCATCACCGCCGAGCACGTGGTGGAAGCCGCCAAGGCCTCCATCGCCGAAGTCGAAGCCGCCAAGTGATTTCATTGCCCTCCCTCACTAAGAGGGAGGGCTTTAACAAGATTTGTTCCATAACGGAATATAAGGAGAAATAAATGACTGAAGCAACTCAGCGTACGTCCGACAACGGCGTTTCCATCTGGCTGGACGACCTGTCCCGCTCCCGCATCGAGTCCGGCTCCCTGCAGGATCTCATCGCCAACAAGAACGTGGTCGGCGTTACCACCAACCCGTCCATCTTCCAGAAGGCCCTGAGCCAGGTCGGCCCGTACGACGCTCAGCTCAAGGAGCTCGGCAAGGTTGACGTTGAGACCGCTGTCCGCGAGCTCACCACCACCGACGTGCGCAACGCCACCGACATCTTCCGCGAGATCGCTGAGGCTACCGACTTCGTCGACGGCCGCGTCTCCATCGAGGTCGACCCGCGTCTGGCCCATGACACCGAGAACACCGCCAAGCAGGCTGTGGAACTCTGGGAGAAGGTCAACCGCCCGAACGCCATGATCAAGATCCCGGCAACCCTCGAAGGCCTGCCGGCCATCACCGCCACCCTGGCCAAGGGCATCTCCGTCAACGTCACCCTGATCTTCTCGCTCGAGCGTTACGAGCAGGTCATCGACGCCTTCATCGAGGGCATCGCCCAGGCTGACGCCAACGGCCACGACCTGAAGCACATCGGCTCCGTCGCTTCCTTCTTCGTGTCCCGCGTGGACACCGCTGTCGACAAGCTGCTGGAAGCCAACGGCTCCGACGAAGCCAAGGCTCTGGAGGGCAAGGCTGCTGTGGCCAACGCTCGCCTGGCTTACGAGCTCTTCGAGAAGAAGTTCGCTGAGGATCCGCGTTGGGCCGATCTGGCTGCCAAGGGCGCCAAGGTTCAGCGCCCGCTGTGGGCTTCCACCGGCACCAAGAACGCTGCCTACTCCGACTGCAAGTACGTTGACGAGCTCGTTGCTAAGCACATCGTCAACACCATGCCGGAGAAGACCCTGAACGCTCTGGCCGACCACGGCAACGGCGCTCCGTCCATCGAGGGCACCTACGAGGAGTCCCACGCCGTCATCAACAAGCTGGCTGAGCTGGGCATCAACCTCAAGGACGTCACCGACAAGCTGGAGGCCGACGGTGTCGCCGCCTTCATCAAGTCCTGGGATTCCGTGCTGGCTGACGTCCAGTCCGGCATCGACCGCGTGAACGCCTGAGATTATTAGTCGATGCGCCTAGCGCATTAACTGATTAGCTCACAGAAGCCCCGACCCCAACCGATCGGGGCTTTTTGCGTATTGGATAGGGCTTCGTCCTTCTTTTGTTACGACATATTCGGATCTTACTCACCCTGAGCGTACGTTTTTCCAGACTATTTCAGGCCTTCTCTGGAAAAACGTACGCTTACTGTCGGTCAATGTACGTTTTCCAGATGATGGAGAAAATAATCTGGAAAAACGTATGCTAGGGAGTGGATGACGGCATATGGATGGTGCGAAGGGACCACACTAGAGGCGAACTTGCTAGAGTGGGTAGCTGGCACACAGAGAAAGAGGAGAACCTTGAACAAACTTGTCGCACGCCAACGGTTGGTCATGACCTTCACGTTCTTTTCGATGTTCTTCGGCGCGGGCAATCTAATCTTCCCACCATTCGTCGGCGCGCAAGCTGGTTCCGCAACCATGCCGGCGGCCATTGGCTTCATCGTCTCCGCGGTCGGCCTGCCGATTCTCGGCGTACTGGCGGTCACTTTCGCCGGAGGCTTCGACAAGCTCGCCGGCCGGGTCTCCCCCAAATTTGCCCTGTTCCTCGGCGTGGCGATCATGCTCACCATCGGCCCCTGTTTTGCGATTCCGCGTACGGCCACCACCTCATTCGAAATGATGGTGGCACCTTTCGTGCCGACTTCCTATGACTGGCTAGCCCAGCTTATCTACTCGCTCGTGTTCTTCTCGCTTGCCTTCTTGTTCGCCCAACATCCTGAGAAACTCTCCAAAGTGCTCGGCCGATTCATGGGACCCTTACTGCTGGTGCTTATCGCGGTTCTGTTCATCGCATGCCTGGTTCACGGCATCGGCACCCCGGCCAAACCGATGGGCGATTACTCCACAAACCAAATCGCACGCGGCTTCCTCGACGGCTACCAGACCATGGATCTGCTTGCCGCGCTTTATTTCGGCATCGTGATTTCCGCGAATATCCGCGCCCAGCAAGTCGATGATGAATCGCAAGTGCAGAAGGAAACCGCGTATGCCGGGCTCGGCACCGGCATGCTGCTTATCGTGATTTACGGCGCCCTGAGTTATGTGGGCGTGGTGTCTGGCGCCATCGCTTCTATCGACCCGGCCAAGGACACAGGTGCCACCGTACTCACCAACCTCACCTCTTCCCTGTTCGGCACGTTCGGCACCGCGTTCCTTGGCGTCGTGTTCGTCATCGCATGCCTCAACGTATGCACCGGATTGATCTGCACCTGCGCCACCTACTTCCATACTCGATTCCAGACCGTCGCCGGACGAACGCTGAGCTACCGCACTTGGCAGATCATCTTCACCGTGTTCAGCTTCATCGTGTCCAACGCCGGGCTGAGCGCGATCATCAAAGTCTCCGTGCCGGTGTTGTCCGCGTTGTATCCGATTGCCATTGTGCTGGTGTTGCTGGCGCTTACCCATAAGAAGCTTGGCGCGCGATTCCCGCGTGTCTACTTCTGGACTGTACTGCTGGTGGGCATCGCCTCCTTCGCCACTTGCATCTCCAGCCTGGCCGCCGTCTTCGGCGGTTCCATCAGTTGGCTGGACGCGGCACTGGCCATGCTCCCCCTGCAGCAATACCAACTCGGCTGGGTTATGCCGGCCATCATTGGCCTCGCCATCGGCATCGCCGATGCTCCCCGGCGGTAGTTGCCCGGTTTGCACGGAGTCTGACGGTCGGCCAGTGATAGCGGTTGTCATGTTAGCTGTCACAGCATCACGCCTATAAAGCGGCATACAGAATTCCTGTATACTGCTAGCCTTCGTTCATCTACTATAGTCATACTGACATCATCGATAACGGCATAAGGCGGGGTGCGTCATGAACACCAGTGATAGGCAGATAACGGAAACCGACCGGAATCGCGAGCTTGGATTGATTCCGGCCATGGTGATGGCGATTATTGCGGCGCTCAGCGGTGCTGGCGTATCGTTCGCGCCACTATATGAGCGAATCTGGGGCGGCATGATGCTGCATCCGAACTGTCCGACGATTGGCAGAATGACTTATTATCTGTCTGGCCAGGCAACTGGTGATTACGGAGCCTGCGTCACTTCGCCACTGTGGTTTCTGGCGGTGACTGCGCTGAGCGTCGTTGCAATCATTTGTCTGACTGTTGCAGGAGTACAGGGCTTTGCTCGTCATCGTCTTCGCACGGTCATCTGTGTTTTTCTTGCGGCAGTGGCTGTTGCGTTCATATTGGTGCTGAGCGCGAATACCAAAATTGTAATGTTGTGGGCGATACATGCGGCAACGTGGTTGGTTTACGCCATACTTGCCGCCTATTTGCGCAACAGCACTAGTATCCAGCAGCAGCATATAGCCGATCTGACTAATCTGACGGGTTCGGATAAGTCTGCCTCCGAGCGCGGTGGTTGGTCTCTGGTGACGCGGCTGCTGCTCGTGTGGCAAATTGGCGTGATGCCGGTGCTCGTCACTGAATACTCGGTGTCCGATGAGGTCAATTCCACCGGCGGTGTGACCATCGCTTGTGGACTTGGACTTGCGGCATATGCGCTGGTGCATCTCATCTCTATCGATATTCCACGAGATAACGTTGGTTCAGCACTGCCGACGATTCGCGATATACGACCTGTATCTGTGCATAAGCTGTTTCGGGTTATCAGTATCAATGCGTCTGCCGTAAGTCATGTATCGGTTCCTCTTGGCCTGTTTTGGGCAGTAATCACTTTTCTGACCTACAGTTACGGCACTGGCGGCCATACCGATTTTTGCCCCGCGCTGGCAGCAACGAACAAAGCAGGACTTATTGCTTTTTGCACCGGTTCAGGACCTCTCATCGTACTAGCCGTTTTGCTGTACGTGCTGCCAATATTTTCCCTCGTCTCGGCCATCGCAACCGTTATGGCTACCACAGGCAGCATGAGCAACAGTCATAATTCGGCTAATTCAGCTGGTTTTCAGAATAAGGCCGCGATATTCTACCTGCTGTTAACAGCTGTACTGTCCGCCACTGCGTTCATCATCGCCTTCACCTTGGCATAACCCGATTCAGTTGCAGGTATTTCGGTACTTGTTAGCGGCGTTGCAGGTATAAAGGTGCAAGTTACGGCGCACAATCGGCTCTAACTTGCACCTTTATACCTGCAATCTATGGAGTTGAGCCCGAATAGCGCTGTTCAGGTACTCCAGATCGACCCTTTATACCTGCAAACCATACGAATCAAGGCCGGCCTCATTGTCATTGCAGGTATTTTGGTGCGATAAAGACCTCATGTGGAGACGGTCCCACTCGGGCTCATATTTTTATTAGTTTCGGCGTTACGCCCCCACGCTCAGTCGATGGCATCGACAATGGGATGTAGATTTGCAGAAAGACGGGGTGCGTCGATGGTTACGGTGCCGTACAGTTCGTCGACATCGATATTCATATAAAGATATGCCGACGAGTGCGCATTAGTGGACTCGCCGGCATTGAAAAAATCAGCTCTGCCAGTAGTAGCTGAGGAAGTCGGAGAGCTTGTTGGTGGCATCCTTGAGCACTTCGATGCGTGGCAGGTAGACGATACGGAAGTGATCCGGCTCGTGCCAGTTGAAGCCGCCGCCGCGCGTGATGAGAATGCGCTTGTCATGCAGCAGATCGAGGGCGAACTGCTCGTCGTCATGTACGTTGAACTTCTTGATATCAATCTTCGGGAAGATATAGAACGCGGCCTTCGGCTTGACCGCGGTTATGCCCGGAATGGAGTTCAACGCGTCATAGATGTAATCACGTTGGTCATGGATACGGCCACCGGGCACGATATAGTCGTGCACGCTCTGATGGCCGCCCAGCGCGGTCTGCACAATGGACTGCGCGGGCACGTTCGAACAGATGCGCATGTTGGTGAGCATATTGATGCCCTCGATGTAATCCTTGGCGATGGCCTTGTTGCCCGACAAAATCATCCAGCCCACGCGGTAGCCGGCGATCATATGCGACTTGGACAGGCCGGAGAAGGTCACGCAGAACAGATCCGGAGCCATGGAAGCGATGGAAATATGCTCGAGCCCGTCCATAACCAGACGATCGTAGATTTCGTCGGAGAAAATCATGAGCTGGTGCTCACGCGCCAAGTCGACAATCTGCTGCAGCACTTCCTTTGGATACAGCGCACCGGTCGGATTGTTCGGATTGATGAGCACTATGGCCACGGTACGATCGGTGATCTTCTTACGCATATCGTCGATATCCGGGTACCAGTCGGACTTCTCGTCGCACAGGTAATGCACGGCGGTGCCGCCGGCGAGATTCACACAGGCGGTCCACAGCGGGTAATCCGGAGATGGCACAAGCACCTCATCGCCACTGTCGAGCAGCGCGGACATAGACAGGTTGATGAGCTCGCTGACACCATTGCCGGTGTAGATGTCTTCGATGGTGACGTTCGGAATGTTCTTGAGCTGTGCATACTGCATGATGGCCTTACGCGCGGAGAACAGGCCTTTGGAAGCCGAATAGCCTTCGGTTTCAGGCAATTGTTGCGCCATGTCGTAGACGACCTCGTCCGGCGTACGGAAGCCGAACGGTGCAGGGTTGCCGATGTTGAGCTTCAGTACGTGGGTGCCGGCCTGTTCCATGCGGGCCGCCTCATCAACCACTGGTCCGCGAACATCGTAGAGCACGTCATCAAGCTTGTGTGATTTGCCAAAGGTACGGCGGCGAGCAGCAGGAATTTCCGTTTCCGCCGACGTGGGAGCTCCGCTCGGTGTGTCAATATGGGAAGCGGGTTGTGCGTCGGAGTTCAATTTTGTTTCCGAGGATTGGCCACGAAGCCAGTTCGCATCGACATCAAGTTCGTCAGCCAGAAACAGCAGCACATCCTCTCGCGGCATGGTCTTGCCCGCAACATATTGGCTGATGTGGCTTTTGCCCATCTTGACACCGCGGCGTTCAGCGGCGTGCACCAGATCAACCTGCTTCAATTCCCTACTGTTCATCGCATTGCGCAGTCGTTCCGCAAACACCGATACGCTCATAGTCCCATGCCTCCAACCGGAAGTTCAATTGTCTTGTTGAACAACGGTTCAAAGCATACGCCTAGTTCAATATGTGTTCAATTTTTGGCGTGTTTACAGTGTTCGAACGGCACAGCAATTATCGAAGCTGTGACTCGATCCACTGAGCGACGCCATCCTCGTTGTTAGGAGGGCAAATCTCGTCGGCGATGGACAGCACTTTCGGATTCGCGTTGGCCACGGCCACTCCTCTGCCAGATTCGCTCATCATATTGATGTCGATGAGATCGTCGCCGAAGGCCGCAGTCTGCTCAAGCGGGACATCGAGACGATCGCACAGCAAGCGCAGCGCATGCCCCTTGTTGGCCTGAGGATTCATGAGCATCCACATCACGCCTTCGCTGATGGAGATGTCGAAGTCCGGCGGAATCAGCGCACGCAGTTCATTCCATTGTTCCGGTTCAGGGAAGATGGTGATTTTGTCTGCGATTCCATCAGGAACGTCATGGAAGTTCGTGTATTGGAAAGCCTGAGTCTTCCAATACACGCGCACATCGAAGTTGGTGTAGCGCACGTCGTTCATCACGATGCCGATTTTGAGGTTTGGCATACGGTCGAGCAGAAACAGGCAGACTTCGCAGGCGCGCTGTGAGGAGAAACCGATTTTAATGAGATGATTCTCGCTCTGCTGTGATGAGTCGGATGTCAGCATATCGAAATCGGAATTGGCCGGGTCGAAATCGATGAGGGCACCGTTGAGATAGATCACAGCATCAACGGGCAGTTTCTCGGCAAACTGCAGTCCGGTACTCACCGGTCGCGCGGTGGCGATGGCGAATTTCATGCCGGCGTCGTGAGCCCGAGCGATGGTGTCGATGCTGCGCTGGGTGATGAAACGATCCTCAAAGACCTCGGCGTCATGCAATAGAGTACCGTCGAGGTCGGCGACCAGCAGTTCGGGGCGAGTTGTCGTCTTGATGGTTGTGGTCACAGCAGTCCCTTGCAATGGTCTCGGACGAGTTCGGCGGAGTGATGCATTTTGGCCATTTCCTCGTTGCTTAGTTCCAGTTCCACGATTTCATTGGCACCATTGGCACGCAGTTCGGTGGGCACGCCAAGGAACACGTCATGTTCGCCGTATTCGCCGTCCAGCAGCGTAGAGACGGGGACGATGCGACGCTCATCCCACAGAATGGTCTGCACTATGCCGGCCACGGTGGAAGCAATGCCGAAGTTGGTGCCGCCCTTGGCCGCCACGATTTCGTCGCCGCGGGTACGGGTCTTTTCCTCGACTTCGGCGGTGGATACGGAGGCGAAGCGGTCTTGGTTGTCAGCCAGGAAGCGAGCGAACGGCTTGCCGCCGAGCGAGACGGTGGACCATGCGGTGAATTGGGAGTCGCCATGCTCGCCCATCACGAAGCCGCCCACATTGCGCGGATCAAGGCCGGTTTCCTCGCCGATGATGGTCTTGAGGCGTGAGGTATCGAGCGCGGTACCGGTGCCAAGCACCTGGGTGCGCGGCAGGCCGGAACGTTTCCATGCGTACCAGGCCATTACGTCGACCGGGTTGGAAACCATGACGATTACGCCGTCAAAGCCCGAGGCCATGACATTGTCGACCACTTCGCCCACGAGCCCGACGGTGAAGCCGAGCTCGGCCATACGGTTGGAATTGGCCGGCGGCTTACGTCCCACGGTGATGACGACGATATCCGCGTCCTTGCAATCGGCATAGTCGCCGGCACGCACCTTGACGTGACGATCCTGGAACTCGCTGCCGTCATCGAGATCGCGGGCCTCCCCCAAAGCTTTGGCGGCAAAATGATCGATGAGCACGAGCTCATTGCACAGACCATGTGTAACGATGCTGAAGGCCGCGGTCGCACCGACCTGTCCGGTGCCCACAATGACGACTTTGTTACGGTTCATAGTGACCATAGTGCACTCCTTTGCAAGCCATGAACGATGGAAAAACTACGACCCATGACCGGTATATCGGTCATGGGTCGTGAAAAGTTTACAAAATCAATCAGCCGAGGTTGAACTTGGTCATCATGTCGAGGCCGATAATCAGAGCCACCCATACGAGGGCGATGATGACGGTCCAGCGGTTCAGGTTCTTTTCGGCGACGCCAGAGGTGCCGGCGTTCTGGGTCAGACCGCCACCGAACATGTCGGACAGACCGCCGCCCTTGCCCTTGTGCATAAGGATGAGCAGGGTCAGCACGAAGCTGAGCAGCACGACGATGACTTGCAGCGTGATCTTAAGAGCGGTCACAGGGTACCTCCGAGTTGAATTTACTGTTGATAAGCATAGCGCACATATCGGAAAACCAGTGTATTACGACCGTGAAGATGTTGTTTTCAGCGCAAGACGGGCGATTTTGGACAATTCCTCGACATCCAAGGCAGCGCCGCCGATGAGGAACCCGTCCACATCAGGCTGGGAGATGAGTTCTGCCGCGTTCTTTGAGGTGACGGAGCCGCCGTACAGAATGCGTACGCTGTCCGACACCTTTTGACCGAACGTGGTCTTCAAATCATCGCGAATCGCGTTGGCTGCGTCCTGAGCGGATTGCGGGGTGGCGACCATGCCGGTGCCGATGGCCCAGACCGGTTCGTAGGCCACGATGAGTTTGGCAGCTTCCTCATCGGAAAGATCACGGGTGACATCGCGCACCTGGCCGACTGCGAAGTCGAGCTCAATGCCCTTACGGCGTTCCTCGTAGCTTTCGCCTACGCACAGTATTGGCTGCATGCCGGCGGCAAGTACGGCACGCACCTGATCGACGATATTGGCATCGTCTTCAGGATGGTATTTACGGCGCTCGGAATGTCCGACAATGACATACGAGCAGCCAAGGTGGGCCAGCATATCGGCGGATACGTCACCGGTAAAGGCGCCTTGCGTGGTCACGGATACCGACTGGGCACCATAGGTGAGGCGGAGCTTGTCGGCTTCGACAAGCACCTGCACGCTGCGCAGCGAGGTGAAGGACGGGAAAAGGGCGACCTCGCAACGCTTGAAGTCGAAATGAGCGTCGCGCAGTAGCCATACCAGCTTCTGTACAAAGTACGTGGCTTCCAGATGATCGAAGTTCATCTTCCAGTTGCCGGCTACCAAAGGAATGCGCTTGGACGCCATGATTTCCCCTCTCATTATCGTTCCTTGGCTCCCCTCAGCGAGGGGAGCCGTCAGCAAAGCTGACTGAGGGGAGCCCGACATCGCCGTAACTCCCCTCAGTCTCGCTACGCGAGCCAGCTCCCCTCGAGGAGGGGAGCCAGAATAAAACTTACTCGAGCACCTTCAGACCCGGGAGCTCCTTGCCCTCGAGGAACTCGAGGGAAGCGCCACCACCGGTGGAGATGTGGGAGAAGCCATCCTCCGGGAAGCCGAGGTTGCGCACGGCGGAAGCGGAGTCACCGCCACCGACGATGGTGAACGCACCGGCTGCGGTGGCGTCGACCAGACCCTGGGCCACGGCCTTGGTGCCGGCAGCGAACTCAGGAACCTCGAACACGCCCATCGGGCCGTTCCACACGACGGTCTTGGAGTCGACGATCTTGTCGTGGAAGAGCTTCTGGGAATCCGGGCCGATGTCCAGACCCATCTTGTCGGACGGAATGGCGTCGGCGGCAACGACCTCCGGGGCAACCGGGGTGTCACCGGCCGGGAAGCCGGCGTTCACGACGACATCGGTCGGCAGCACGAGCTCAACGCCGTTCTTCTCGGCAGTGGCGATGTAGCCCTTGACCTTCTCAAGCTGGTCCTCTTCAAGCAGGGAGGTGCCGACCTCGTAGCCCTTGGCCTTGAGGAAGGTGAACACCATGCCGCCGCCAATGACCAGACGGTCAGCCTTGTCGAGCAGGTTCTCGATGACGCCGAGCTTGTCGGAGACCTTGGAACCGCCGAGCACCACGGTGAACGGACGCTCCGGGTTCTCGGTGGCCTTGGACAGGGCCTTGACTTCCTTCTCGACCAGCAGGCCTGCGGCGGCCGGCAGATCGGCGGCAACGTCGTAGTTGGAGCCCTGAGCACGGTGGACCACGCCGAAGCCATCGGAGACGAAGGCCTCGCCGAGGGCGGCGATCTTCTTGGCGTAGGCGGCGCGTTCGTCGGCGTCCTTGGAGGTTTCCTCCGGGTTGAAGCGAACGTTCTCGAGCAGCACGACGTCGCCATCGTTCATGGCGGCGACCTTGGCCTGGGCGTCCTCACCGTAGGTGTCCTTGGCCAGCGGCACGTTGGTGCCCAGCAGCTCGCCGAGGCGGGCGGCAACCGGGGCCAGGCTCAGCTCAGGGACGACCTTGCCCTTCGGGCGGCCGAGGTGGGCCATGAGGATGACCTCGGCGCCTTCTTCGCGCAGGGTCTTGATGGTCGGCAGAGCGGCCTTGATTCGACCGTCATCGGTGATGGTGGTGCCGTCCAGCGGAACATTGAAATCAGCGCGAACCAGAACGCGCTTGCCCTTGAGATCTCCAAGGTCCTTGAGTGTCTTCATGAATATCCTTTCCTTGACGAATTTCACGTCAAAGTGGCCAATTTTTGCCACTTTGCATATTACAGGCATTCCAGAACAAAACACCGCATTCGTCTGATGACTGAATGCGGTGTTTCGTAAGTCGTTGCATATGCTGGACGATCTTGACGGTTTGCCTCTTACCGTCCTTCGGCAGCCCGGGCCTTTTCGGTTTTCTCGGCGAGCTGGAGCAGTCGACGGATACGGCCTGCGATTGCATCCTTGGTGATCTGCGGTTCGGCAATCTTGCCGAGCTCCTCGAGGCTCTTGTCCACGTGGTCGATGCGCAGCTGGCCGGCTTGACGAAGATTGTCCGGAATGTTGTCGCCCAGCACCTCGAAGGCATGCTGCACCTTCTCGCTGGCCTCGGCGGCGGCTTTGGCGGACCTGCGCATATTGGCATCATCGAAGTTGGCCAGACGATTGGCCTTGCCGCGGGCTTCGCCGTCGGAACGCTTGCCGGTCCATTCGCGGGCGGAACGGGTGGCACCCATGAGCTTGAGCATGCGCTCGATGGCGTCGGGATCTTTGAGCGTCACGCGTTCGGAACTGCGCAGGGTGCGATGCTTGGCCTGAATGCCGAGACGACGGGCCACGCCGCACAGGGCCATGGCGGCCTCTTCGGTGGGGCAGGCGATTTCCAGGAAGCTTGCTTTACCGGGGTCGGACAGGAAGCCACGGGCCATGAAAGCGCCACGCCATGCGGCCTTGATCTGGGCGATGGAGCCGTTGACCACTTCGGCGGGAAGTCCGCGCACCTGCTGCTTGCGGCGGTCGACCAGACCGGTCTGCAGCGCAAGGGCCACCACGTTGCGGGTGACAAGCACCACATAGGTTTCCACCGGACCATTCGGAGTCTGGCGGGTCAGGTGATTGACCTCTGCCTCATGACCGAATACGTTCTTCAGGGTGTTTTGAAGCCACTCGGCTGCATCCAATGAGGTAAATACGGCTTGAATCACATACGCGTTTTGCACAGGACGCAAACCACCGCCAAAACGAATCATGGCCGCTGCTTGGGCCTTGATCGCGGCAGGCGAGTCACCTTCAAAGGCAGCCAACTCGCTTTTAACATCGTCCAGAAGAGCCAAAGATCCAACCTCCTACAGTCCCGTTCTTCTCAATGCCTTAGGCGCCTCGGCCATCAAGCAGTCGGAAGCCATCGGCTTTCTGTGATACCTAATCTGGTGGACAACCGAACCCGTTTGATATATATTTTGGGCTTTGTTTTCTCGCAGTGTGGTCACTCAGGATGAGCGTCGATGGTGTTGTTCCCGCGCCGAAACGGTGACGTTCAGGCCGTGTGCGCGTAGTCGGCGAGCCAGTTCTTCGCTCATCGCGACCGATCGATGCTGGCCTCCAGTGCAACCTATGGCAATGGTCACAAAGTGCTTGTCCTCCTGGGCATATCCTTCGATGGCCGTTTCAATGGCGCGTTCATAGGAATCAAGGAATTCCTTGGCGCCTTTGCTGGACAGCACATAGTCGGCGACGGGTTTGTCGGCTCCGGTAAGCTCGCGCAGGCTGGGCACCCAGAATGGATTGGGCAGGAACCGGACATCGGCCACGAAATCGGCATCTATAGGCATGCCGTATTTGAATCCGAAGCTGAAGATGTGCACGGCCACGGTGGTGGGCCCGGATCCCAACATTGTCTCGTAGAGCTTGGTGGACAGCTGATGGATGCTCAAGGAACTGGTGTCGATGACCCAATCGGCCCGCTCTTTGAGGTTTTCCAGTAGATGGCGTTCCTCGAGAATGCCATCGATAAGACGGTTGCCGTGCTGCAATGGGTGCGGGCGGCGGACGGATTCGTATCGTTTGATAAGTATGTCGTTGCTGGCATCAAGGAAAAGGATGCGGGTTTTGACACCGAGATCATCCAAGTGGCCGAGCACGGCTGCCAGATCGTCAAAGTAGCTGCGGGAACGTACGTCAATGACTGCGGCGAGCTTGTGAACGCCGCTGTCTGACCCGGAGGTCGTCATCATATCGACAAGAGGAACCAGCAATTTAGGCGGCAGGTTGTCGACTACGTACCAGCCCATATCCTCCACCGAATCGGCGGCACGGGAACGGCCTGCGCCGGACATGCCGGTGATGAGCAATACCTCGAATGCGTCGGCCGGATTGGGCTGATTATCCGCAGCGGCGGAATCGGAATGGGTGTCGACCTGATTTTCCGAATCGTGGATGGAAGATGGCTGACTCATCACAATGCCTCCTCGAGCGCGTTGCGCATCGCGATTTCCAGATGATCGTCCTCGGTGGTGGTGCCTTGCAACCGCTTGTCGGCGTCACTGGGCGGATCGTCGTCCCATATGCCGGTCATCAGCAGCACTTGGATAAGTGCCTGATACAGCAGCATTTCCTCGCCGCCAATGGCGCGGCCACCGTGGGCCCGCCATGCTTGCATGAGTTTGGTGGGACGTGGATTGTATACCACGTCCAGCAACAGGCCAGAATACGGTTCCGCGTGCGATGCGCTGTCTGTGTTGATGACATTCGCGATGCCGTTTGCCGCCAAACCGGGAATGGTATTGATGACATAGGTGGCGGTGCGTGCGGCGTTGAGCAGGGCCGACGTGTCGCTCAGTTCGATTTCGTCGTACGGGTTATGCGTGTTGATGAATTTTTCGGCCACGGGCTTCAATCCGGCGTTCTTACCGGGATGCCGTGCGGCGACGGTGATATGGCCGATCTCCGGCATCATGCAGCACGCAGCCAATGCCGAGGTGGCGGTGTTGCCGTTGCCGATGATGAGGGCTGTGCCGGCGCGATCGCCCGCATGATGGTTGCCGAGCTCCCGGTTGATATGGTCGAAGGCGAGTTGGATGCCGATGACATCGGTGTTGTACAGTTTGATGGCCGGCTTTCCGTGAGGCCAGGCCGGATCATCGGTGATGTCATTCCAGTCGAACACCGCGGTGTTGGCCACCCTGAGTTCCTTGGCCCACAGGTTCTCCGGGGTGCCGTACGGCTGGATGGTGCGTTTCAGTGGCATGGTCAGGCTCAGGCCGGCCCAAGTGGAGTCAAGACCTTTGAGGAAAGCATCAAGGTCATCCTCCCCCGCCTCGTGCTTGTCATACAGCCAATCATTGAGATTCAGCGACCGGTAGGCCGCGTTATGCAGTACCGGAGACAGAGAATGCGCAATCGGTTTGCCAAGTACTGCGCAGCGATGGTTGGCCATATCCCCTCCTTGAATATCTTCTTCCATGCTAGCCGACATCTTGTCGTGGTGTTGTCACGCTACGCAATCCGTAATCGAAAATTCATGCCGAGTGGCGGCACCGGCTCCGGGAAGGAGATTATCGCGACTGTGTATGGGAAACTGTCATGGGCTGTTGCCGCACTGGCTCCCCACAGAAGGGGAGCTGTCACGAAGTGACTGAGGGGAGGTCCCGAAGAGAATCAGCTGAGTCTGCCTACTCGTCATGCAACGCGGCATACAACGCCTCGGCCTTGGCGTGGCCAACACCTTTGACCTGCTCGAAGTCCTCGACGCTGGCCACACGCATGGCTTTGACCGAACCGAAATGATTGAGCAGCCGTTTCTGATAGCTCTCTCCAATACCCGGAATCTCATCGAGCGCACTGCGCAGCGCGCCTTTGCGGCGCTGCTGGCGATGGTAGGTGATCGCGAATCGATGCGATTCGTCACGTACGCGCTGCAGCAGGTACATGCCTTCGGACTGGCGTTTGAGGATGATCGGATAGTCATCATCCGGCACCCATACCTCTTCGAGGCGTTTGGCCAAGCCACAGACGGCCACATCATCCACGCCGCAATCCTCGAGAGCCTTGGCCGCGGCCATGACCTGTGGTTTGCCACCATCGACCACCACGAGATTCGGCTTGTATGCAAAGTGATGACGATTCGTGTTCTGCTGGACCACTTCAGACGAATCGGCAAATGATGAGGCATCGGTAATTGCTGCCGGCGTCGTACTGCTGGTGCCATTTGCATCGGATACGGATTGTTCCTGCTGTTGCTCAGCCTTGGCCGCGCGCTGCTCCGCGTCGATGCTCTCGCCGGAATCCCCGGCGATATTGCCATGCTTGAAACGTCGCGTCAGCGTCTCGTAGAGCGCGGAGAGATCGTCCACTGCTCCTTGCCCGTCCTTGCCGCGAATGGAAAAACGACGGTATTCGGATTTCTTGGCGATGGCGTCCTCGAACACCACCATGGAAGCCACCTGGAAGGCGCCACCCACGGTGTTCGAAATATCGTAGCATTCGATGCGCAACGGCGCCTGGTTCAGGCCCAGGGCCTTGGCCACGTCGTTCATGGCCTGGGTGCGTGCGCCCATATCGGAGATGCGGCTCATCTTGCTGCGCTGCAACGCCTGGCTGGCGTTCTCATTGGCACGATCCATGAGCTGCTTCTTGTCGCCTCGGGAGGCCACGCGAATGGTCACCGTTCCCCCGCGCTGGTCGGTCAGCCAGCTTTCGAGTTCCGCACGCCGGGAGGGTTCGATCGGCACGATGATTTCGCGCGGCACCGGCGCAATGGGAGCCAGCAGATCCGCGCGCCCAGTGGTTTCCTGACGAGTATTGCGCTCGCGAGTGGCTTGGGCTCGGGCGATTGCGTCCGTGGCCGTAAGGGTTTGCGTGGAGCCGATGGCTTCGCGACTGGTGGAAATGGTTGCAGCGCCACCCCCAGTCACGCTTCGCGTGCCAGCCCCCGCCAGCGGGAGCACGGCTGCATTTTCGCCCCCGCTAGCAGGGGCTGTCGGCGCAGCCGACTGGGGGTGGTCATTCCCTGCCTCATCCGAATACACCTGCACCAGAAGATCCGCCATCAAGTCAGTATCAGCGATGTCCTCGACCCGTTCGACGCTCCAGTTGCGTTCGCCACGAATCGAACCCGCGCGTACATAGAAAGCGTGCACGGAAGCTTCCAATTCGTCGCTGGCAAAGCCGAACACGTCGGCATCCACGTCCTGATCGAAGACGACGGCGTTCTGCTGCACCACGGTCTCCAACATCTGAATCTGATCGCGCAGACGTGCCGCCTTCTCGAATTCAAGCTCGGCGCTGGCCTCTTTCATGTCGCGGGTCAACTGCGCGATATACGGCCGTCCAAGGCGTCCGGTCATGACGCCAACAAGTTGTTCGCACAGCCGTCGATGTTCGTCCGCTTCAATCTGATTCACGCAGGGAGCCGAGCATTTGCCGATAGAGGCCAGCAGGCAGGGCCGGCCGGTCAGCTGAGCTTTATGAAATACATTCGTGGTGCAGGTACGTACCGGAAAGGTGCGCAGCAGCCGATCGAGGCTGTGCCTCAGCTCCCACACCTTGGCGTATGGGCCGAAGTAACGAGTATCGCGGCGTTTGCGCGACCGCGTGACCCACACGCGGGGAACCCGCTCCCCCGTGCTGACCGCCAGATACGGATAGGTCTTGTCGTCGCGGAACTGCACGTTGAACCGCGGATCGAACTCCTTGATCCACGTGTACTCAAGCGTCAACGATTCCAACTCAGTGGCAACAACCGTCCACTCCAGACTGCGTGCCGTAAGCACCATGGTCTGTGTGCGCGGATGCAGCAGATACAGTGGCTGGAAATAATTGGTAAGCCTATTGCGCAGGTTCTTGGCCTTGCCTACATAAATGACGCGCCCTTCCCCATCGCGCCACTTATACACACCAGGCTTGGCCGGAATGTCCGAAGTCTTAGGCCGAAACAGATCACGAGAATCCCCCAGCAAAGGCGCCCCATTCGCATTCACCTTCGCCGCAGCTGCGCTTTCTTCGGCTCCTGCACTAGAGCTTTCCGGCATCAACGCCGCCGCAGTCTTGCGCCACTCGTCCGGACTATGCCGCTCGATATCGTTCGTCATAATCCTCCTCTCGCAAGTAGCAGCAGATAATTGATTCAGGATTGGGTGGGCTGGGGTGTGCGTTGCTGGACCGTAAAGACTTGGCCTGAGCAGCCCGGAGCGTGTCCAGCGACGCACACCCCAGCCCACCCCAAGGTCAGCCGTAATTGAAAGGCTATAGCATCGGTTTCAGGAACTTGCCGGTCCAGGATTCGTCGCATTCGGCAACCTGCTCAGGAGTGCCCTGCGTAACGATGGTGCCGCCGCCGTCACCGCCTTCCGGACCAAGATCAATCAACCAATCGGCCTCCTTGATCACGTCCAGATTATGTTCGATGACAATAACCGTATTGCCCTTGTCCACTAGGGATTGCAGCACTTTGAGCAGCTTGTTTACATCTTCGAAGTGCAGACCGGTGGTCGGCTCGTCGAGGATGTACACGGTCTTGCCGTCGGAACGGCGTTGCAGTTCGGTGGCGAGTTTGACGCGCTGCGATTCACCGCCGGACAGGGTGGGCGCGGGCTGGCCGAGCCGGATGTATCCGAGGCCGACGTCCACCAAGGTCTTCAGATATCGGGAAATGCCGGTGTAGGCCTTGAAGAAGTTGGCTGCCTCTTCGATGGGCATATCGAGAATATCGGAAACGGTTTTGCCGTTGTACGTGACTTCGAGGGTTTCACGGTTGTATCGTTTGCCGTGGCAGGTCTCGCATTCCACGTAGACGTCTGGCAGGAAGTTCATTTCGATCTTCAGCGTGCCGTCGCCGTGGCAGGCTTCACAGCGGCCTCCCTTGACGTTGAAGCTGAATCGGCCGGGGCCGTAGCCGCGCACCTGTGCTTCGGGGGTTTTGGCGAAGAGTGCACGAATCTTGTCCCACACGCCGGTATAGGTGGCTGGGTTGGAGCGTGGAGTGCGGCCGATCGGGTTCTGATCGACGTGGATCACTTTGCGCACCTGGTCGACGCCTTCGACGCGCGTATGCTTGCCGGGCACGATGCGTGCGCCGTTGAGCTTGTCGGCGAGCACTGGGTAGAGGATGGAGTTGACAAGCGAGGATTTGCCGGAGCCGGAGACACCGGTGACCACGGTGAGCACGCCGAGCGGGAAGCTCACGTCGATGTTCTTGAGGTTGTTCTCACGTGCGCCTACGACCTTGAGCATCTGGGTCTTGCGCACCTTGCGGCGCTTGGCGGGCACGGCGATTTCGCGACGGTGGGCGATGTAGTCGCCGGTGATGGAACGCTTCGCCTCGATGAGATGCTTGGCTGGGCCGGAGTAGATGACTTCGCCGCCATGCTCGCCGGCTCCGGGGCCGATGTCGACCAGCCAGTCGGCCTGACGGATGGTGTCCTCATCGTGTTCGACCACGATCAGCGTATTGCCAAGGTCGCGCAGCTGGTGCAGGGTTTCGATGAGTCGTTCGTTGTCGCGCTGGTGCAGGCCGATGGAAGGCTCGTCGAGCACGTACATGACGCCGACCAGACCGGAGCCGATCTGCGTGGCGAGTCGGATGCGCTGCGCTTCACCGCCGGACAGGGTGGCTGCCGCGCGTGAAAGGGTCAGATAGTCGAGTCCGACGTCATTGAGGAAGCCGAGGCGCGCCTTGATCTCTTTCAGGACTTCGCCAGCAATCATCTGTGCCGAGCCTTCGAGCTTGAGCCCGTTGACCCAGGCGAGTTCGCGCACTACGGGCATATCGCACACGTCGAAGATGGATTTGCCATCCACGGTGACCGCGAGCACTTCGGGCTTCAGGCGGCGGCCTTGGCAGACCTGGCAAGGTACCTCGCGCATGTAGGACTCGTAGTATTCGCGCATGGACTGCGAGTCGGTTTCGTCGTGGCGGCGCATCAGCGTGCGCACCACGCCCTCAAAGCCGGTGGAGTATTCGCGCAGGCGACCCCAACGGTTGCGGTAGGAGACGTTGACTTTGAAGTCATGGCCGTAGAGGATGTCGTGCTTGACGTCGGCCGGCAGATCCTTCCACGGGGTCTTCATGGAGAAGCCCATTTCCTTGGCCAGACCTTCAAGGATATGGCCGTAGTACTGGGAGGTCATCTTGGTGCCGCTCCACGGCTCAATGACACCGTCGGCCAGGGATTTATCCGGGTCGGAGATCACGAGCTCCGGGTCGATTTCGAGTTTGAAGCCGAGACCGGTGCAGGCCGGGCAGGCGCCGTAGGGGGCGTTGAAGGAGAACGTGCGCGGTTCGACCTCATCGAGTTCGAGCACATGACCATTCGGACAGCTGCGGTGTTCGGAGAACGGGCGGCGGCGCGCGGGGCTGTCTTCCTCCTCGTCCACGAAGTCGATGACGATGCTGCCGTTGGCGAGCTTCAGCGCGGTTTCCACCGAGTCGGTCAGGCGCTGGCGGATGCCGTCCTTGACCACAAGTCGGTCGACCACCACTTCGATGGTGTGCTTCTTCTGCTTGGTGAGTTTGATGTCGTCGGACAGCTGCTTCATTTCGCCGTCGATGAGCGCTCGGGCATAACCGTCGGAGCGCAGCAGTTCAAGCATATCCACGAACTCGCCTTTACGGCCCTTGACCACGGGAGCGAGAATCTGGAATCGCGTGCGTTCCGGGTAATCGAGCAGGGTGTCGACGATTTGCTGCGGGGTCTGGGAGGCGACCGGCTCGCCGCATTCGGGGCAGTGCGGAATACCGGTGCGGGCGAAGAGCAGTCGTAGGTAATCGTAGATTTCGGTGATGGTGCCGACGGTCGAACGCGGGTTGCGGTTGGTGGTCTTCTGATCGATGGAGACGGCTGGGCTCAGGCCTTCGATGAAGTCGACGTCGGGCTTGTCCATCTGGCCTAGGAACTGGCGGGCGTAGGCGGACAGGGATTCGACGTACCGGCGCTGGCCTTCGGCGAACAAGGTGTCGAACGCGAGCGATGATTTGCCGGAACCGGACAGGCCGGTGAACACGACCATGCGGTTGCGCGGAATCGCAAGATCCACGTTCTTCAGGTTGTGCTCTCGTGCGCCCTGAATGGTGATCTTGAGGTCGTTTGGGATGTGCGAGATGTCCGCTACCAGCGAACCGTCATGCTCGACGAGCGGCGCTTTTTTGATTTCGCGGCTCAGGAATGAGTCGCTGGTCATCACCTTTTCCACGATGACTTCGCCGTTCTTGCCCTTGCCGGTTTTCGCGCCCGCTCCGCCAGTTGCGCGCTTTGTGCCAGTCTGCGCTGCCGCCACAATCCCCGCCTTCCGTCTCGCTGTTTTCCACGTGCATCACACCGCACGCATCAAAGCCTGTCCCAAGAATACCCGAACACACGACCAAATTCGAACACATGTTCGATGGGTGTGTCCGGCGCGGCAGATGGCACAAAACGGAACATGGTGGTAGTAGTGGGATAAGCATCAGTACGTATATACGAGGAGAATGCCATGATCAATGAGGAATACAAGGCCATGCTTGGCGGCAAGTCCGTGATTCGCGAGCTGAGCGAGTATGCCACGAGCCGCGGTGCCGAAATCGGCTACCAGAATGTGTTCGATTACAGCCTTGGCAATCCCTCCGTGCCGGCCCCGAAATCCTTCGCCGACGCCATGATTGACCTCTATGAGAATGGCGACCCGGTGGCCATCCACGGCTACTCCCCCTCGCTTGGCATCCCGTCCTTCAAAGAGACGGTCGCTGAGAACCTCAACGAACGTTTCGGCATGGCATACACCGGCAACCACATCTTCCCGACCACGGGCGCGGCGGGCGCGCTGTCCCACGCGATGCGCGCGGTGACCAAGCCAGGCGACGAGATCATCACCTTCGCCCCCTACTTCCCCGAATACCAGCCGTATGTCAAGGGCACCGGCGCCAAGCTGACCATCGTGCCGGCCGACACCGAGAACTTCCAGATCAACTTCGAGGCGTTCGAGGCCGCGCTCAACCCGAACGTGCAGGCCGTGCTCATCAACACCCCGAACAACCCGTCCGGCGCGGTGTATTCGGCGGACACGCTCAAGCGCCTGGCCGCGATCTTGACCGCCAAGCAGACCGAATACGGCCACGACATCTTCCTGATCAGCGATGAACCGTACCGTGAGATTCTGTTCGACGGCGGTACCCAGCCCTATCCGGCCAGCTTCTACGCGAACACGCTAACCTGCTACTCCTGGTCGAAGTCACTGAGCCTGCCGGGCGAGCGCATCGGCTACGTGGCCGTTAACCCGGACGCGACCGACGCCGATCTGCTGGTGCCGATGATGGGCCAGATCTCGCGCGGCACCGGCCACAACTGCCCGCCGAGCTCGATTCAGCTGGGCGTGGCCAAGGTCATTGACCAGACCGCCGACCTCAACGTCTACGAGACGAACATGAACCTGCTCTACGATGCGCTGACCGGCATCGGCTTCGACGTGGTGCGTCCCAGCGGTACGTTCTACATCTTCCCCAAGGCGCTCGAGGACGACGCCGTGGCGTTCTGCATGAAAGCCAAAGGATACGACTTGATCCTCGTGCCGTCCGACAGCTTCGGCGTGCCCGGCTACTTCCGCATGGCCTACTGCATCGACACCGAGAAGGTCAAGCGTTCGATCCCCGTGTTCGAGAAGTTCGCCCACGAGGTGTATGGGCTCTGAGGGCTCAGACCGTTAGTTTCTTGAATCGTCCGGTGTCGTGAAGATGCCGGACGATTTTGTTATTCCGCGTGCATCATGGACACGAATGATTGAAGTCACTAATAACTTCGTGAAAAGGTATCGCCTTTGCGTGGAATCATCGTTAGATTGGCGAGAGGAAAATCTGTCAATCATATAAAACGGAAAACATCGTGACCGCGCCGAACACGCCCGCCGAAACCTCCGACCAGCCCAGCAAACCCGCCAACTCCGGCAAACTGGAGGTCTCCGACCTCATCACCATCGGCATATTCGCGGCCCTGTACTTCGTGATGGTGTGCATCGCCACGCTGGTAAGCACCCTGTTACCGGCGGCTTCGGCTCCATCTTCCTGCCTGCCATTGCAGCCCTCATCTCCGGCTGCGTGTACATGCTGCTGGCCGCGCGACTCGGCAAGTTCGGCGGCATCACCGTCATGGGCGTGATCATCGGCCTGTTCCTTTTCATTTCCGGACATTTCGTGCTTTCGTTTATCGCCAGCATCGTATTCCCGGTGGCCGCCGATCTCATCGCCAGCGCCGGCAAATACAAGAGCAAGGCGCTGCTGCTCGTCAGCTATGTGGTGTTCTCCTACGGCCTGACCGGCCCGATTCTGCCCTTGTGGTTCATGAAGGACGCCTACGCGGCGAGCCTTCAGGCGCGTGGCAGGGACGCGGCATACATCGATGGCGTGTTCGACAACATCAACACCGGCACGTTCTTCATCTCCATGATCGCGATTCTGGTATGCGCGATTCTCGGCGGCTGGTTCGGTCAGCGCATGATGAAGAAGCACTTCATCAAGGCCGGTATCGCCTGATGAATTCTGCCCGCCGGTTGGTGCGACTGCATCGTCAATCTTGAAACCGGCCATTTCGATGCCGATGGTTCTAACGTCGGTAACTCCATCAACTCTGCAAACTCCACCAACGTCTCTGAAAGGAACAATCAATGACTTCCGCAACCGCCACGGATTCCACGTCCTTCGACATCACTGACTGGCTTGGCGAATGGGAAAGCTTCGAGCATTACATCGACTCGGGCGACGCCACTATCCAACAGACCTGGGAAGCCGACGAACAGGCGGTGCTTGCCAACCCGAAGATGGCTCTGATGGCCGCACGCGGCATCAAAACCTTCTGGTCAATGGCCTGCTCCACCACCAGCCCGGAAAATATCATTCATATCGGCTACTGGCGTGTGAATGAGCCGGCCGCCGATTCCGATACGAGGTTCCGGTGGCTCTTGGCTGATTATTTTGACAGTCAGCTGTTGCGATTGATTTCGATGTCGGTGACGGTGAGGTTGGCCTCGTTGATCAGGTTGAAGAGGATGACTTCAGCCAGTGGGCCGGGCTGCATGAAGGTGTGCTGCTTGTCTTCGGAAACGTAATCGTGGCTGTCGCGGTAGAAGGCGGTGTCGATGCCACCTGGATAGATGGCGACCACTTTGACGCTGGTGCCCTTGTATGCGGCCTGCAGACTCTTGGTGTAGCCCTTCTCGCCCCACTTGGTGGCGCAATACACGCTCTCGTTCGCATTGCCACGCGTGGCGGCAGTACTCATGATCTGGGCGATTTTCACGTCGCGTTCGCCGCAGACCTTGAGGGTTTCCACGGTCCACAGGATCATACCTTTAAGACCCTTGAGGCATTTGTCGACGTCGGCGGCTTCGTAAGCGGTGGGTACTTTGAACGAGGGCTGACCGGCGTTGTTGACAAGCAGGTCGATGTGGCCAAGTGAGGCGATATCCGCCACGGATTCCTTGACGAACGCTTCATCCGTGATGTCGCCGATGTAGGCACGGTAGGAATCAGCGGGCCATTGTGCGGTGAGCTCGGCCTGGCGTTCGGCGTTGAAATCGATGCCGGCTACGAGCCAGCCTTTGTCGATGAGCTGGCTGGCTAGTTCGTAGCCGAGGCCCAAGGCACTACCGGTGACGATGGCGATGCTCTTGCCTGTTGTGGTGGCCATGGCAGGTGACTCCTTTGCTTTTCGTTAGGTCACTCCCCTCAGCGAGGGAGCCAAGATGGGACTATTCTTCGGCAACCAGATCCAAATAACTATCATTCCAGAGGTCTTCGTCGCCGTCAGGCATGAGCAGCACGCGCTCGGGGTTCAAAGCTTCGACGGCACCCTCATCGTGGGTGACGAGCACGATTGCTCCCTCGTACTTGGCGATGGCCTTCAAGATCTCCTCGCGGGAGGCCGGATCAAGGTTGTTGGTGGGCTCGTCGAGTAGCAGCACATTGGCGCGCGAGGTGACCAGCGTGGCCAAGGCCAGACGGGTCTTCTCACCGCCGGATAGCACATGAGCCGGCTTCATCGCGTCATCGCCGGAGAACAGGAACGAGCCGAGAATAGAACGGGCCTGTGTGTTGTCGAGCTCGGGAGCCACGTGTTGCAGGTTCTCTAATACAGTGGCGTTCAGATCCAACGTATCGTGCTCCTGCGCAAAGTAGCCGATTTTGCAGCCGTGACCGTATTCCACAGAACCGGTGTCCGGTTCCTCGATGTGGGCCAGTAGACGCAGCGTAGTGGTCTTACCGGCGCCGTTGTAGCCGAGAATCACCACACGTGAGCCCTTGTCAATAGCCAGATTCACGCCGGCGAACACGATATTGGAACCATACGCCTTGGAAATATCCTTGGCCATAATCGGCGTACGACCGCACGGTGCTGGCTCGGGGAAGCGAATATCCGCCACCTTCTCGGCCTTCTGCGCCTCCGAGGTGTTCTCCAGCAGTTTCTCGGCGCGGCGCATCATGTTCTGCGCGGCCACCGCCTTGGTGGCCTTGGCATGCAGACGAATGCCTTGCTTCATCAAGCGTTCGGCCTTCTTTTCCGCCACTTCACGCTCACGGCGGCGACGCTCCTCATCAACCACGCGCTGGTGCAGATAGGCCTTCCAGCTCAGTGAATACATGTCGATCTGGCCGAGTTGCGCGTCCAGATGCCACACCTTGTTCACCACTTCATCCAGCAATTCCGTGGAGTGGGAGATGACCAGGAAGCCGCCCTCGTACTTCTTCAGGTAGCCGCGCAGCCATTCGATGGAGTCCGCGTCCAAATGGTTAGTGGGCTCGTCGAGAATCAACGTATCAGCGTCGGAGAACAGGATTCGCGCCAGTTCGATACGACGGCGCTGACCGCCGGACAGGGTGCCAAGTTGCTGTTCCATGACCTCCTGCGGTAAGCCAAGCGAAGTCGCCATGGAAATCGCCTCGGACTGTGCCGCATAGCCACCGGCCTTGTCGAAGTCCTGCATGGCCTTGTCGTAACGGTTCATGGCCTTGGTCATCACGTCCGGATCCGGGTCGGTCATTTCCTTCTCGGCCTTGCGGATACGGTTGATGATGGTGGCGATGTCACGCGCGCTCATCATGCGGTCGAGCGCAGTCTGCGTGGGATCGGAAGCGTGCGTGTCCTGAGGCAGGTAGCCAAGCTTGCCGGAAACACGTACTTTGCCGGCGGTCGGCAGCATGTCGCCGGTGATCACACGGGTCAGCGTGGTCTTGCCGGCACCGTTGCGGCCCACCAGACCAATCTTGTCTCCCCTGGACACATGAAAATTGGTGGGATGGAGCAGGGTGCGCGCGCCGATCTGAATCTCCAGACCCTGTGCCTCGATCGCCATGCTTCACCTGCTGCTTTCCTTATAGAGTCCTGTTAAACCAACAGACCATAGTAACGGAAGCCATGAAGAAGGTGGACGACAGCATGAATGTTCATGTTTGCTATCGGCGTGACTCGGCAAACGGGCTAAAATCAATGGTGTTCGTTCGTAAGCACCGCAAAGGGGTCTGCCATGGAATACGCCGATGACGTCGATCGCCGTGAACTGTTATTGCATAGTGCCTATGACTCCGGCACGGTGCGGGATATGGAACGTCCGCTGCTGGATAAGGGCGTGCCGCTGATGCGCATGGCCGCACAGGCCACAGCCCATATTGCCGCCGGCATGCTGGATGACGAGGATCTGGCGCTCGAGGATACTTCCATCGTGCTGCTTGCCGGGGCCGGCGACAATGGCGGCGATGGGCTGTTCGCCGCCGCCGCTCTGGCGCAGGAGGGTGCCAAGGTTACTGCAATAGCCGTGGGCAAGTCGTTGCATGAGGCCGGATTCGCCGCATTCGTTCGCGCTGGCGGCAAAGTCTTGGTACTTGACCCGGCCGCCGAAATTCCCGGCTGTTCGTCCGGCTTCTCCGCTGGTGAGGCGGGTGAACGCCTGCAAACCGCGGTGTCTGTGGCTCAGCAGTCGCATCTCATTATCGATGCGATGACCGGCATCGGCATCGAAGGCGCATTGCGTGGAATCCCCGCAGCGTTGGCTTCCGCCTTAGGTCTTGACGGTGAGGTCCCTGATGAGCCGGCTCTTCCCAACCGCGAATCGTCCGGTGACTTTCCGCTGGTGCTCGCGGTGGATACGCCGTCCGGCATCGGGGTCAACGACGGTTCGTTGCCCGGCCCGTACATTCCGGCTACGGTCACGGCGACGTTTGGTGCGATGAAACCGTGCGCCGTGCTGCCTCCCGCAACGTTCTCGTGTGGTCGAATCGAGTTGGTCGATTTTGGATTCGATATTGACGAGCGTGAACCTGCGGTCGAAGTCGTGAACAACACCTTTGCCGCCGACTCGATTCGTCTTCCTCGTTTTGAGGATGGCAAGTATTCACGCGGCGTGGTCGGATTGGTCACTGGTTCGCAGTCCTATCCGGGTGCCGCGGTGCTGACGTCCCGTGCGGCCGCACGCGCGAATACCGGCATGGTCCGCTATCTCGGACCAGAACGTGCCCAGAATATGGTGCTTGCCGCGCTGCCGGAAGCCGTGATCGGCAAGGGACATGTACAGTCCTGGGTCGTCGGCTCCGGTGTACCGGATGCCGATGCCGATGGTGCCGGCACGGATATGCAACGCGAAACCATAGCGGCCTTGCTCAAGCATTATGATGCGTCTGCTGAAGACGATGCCGGCAATGCTTATGACATGCCACCAATCGTGGTGGATGCCGGCGCACTTGACTTGTTGCCCAAACGTGTGCCAGGGCAGGTAGTGATTACGCCTCACGCCGGCGAGATGGCCAAGTTGCTGAATCGGCTGGAAGTGCGGCAGGATGCGGCCGAACATGCTGAGCCGCGTGAACCTTACACCGTTGACGATGTGCAGATTCATCTGTTGGCTTGTGCTCTGCGTGCGCATGAGCTGACCGGTGCGACCGTGCTGCTGAAGGGCGCGGTGACCATTGTGGTGGACGAGGATCATGTCTATGTTTCTGGCAGCGCGCCGGCATGGCTGGCCGCCGCTGGTGCCGGTGATGTGCTGGCAGGTCTTACCGGTGCCTTGCTCGCCCAGCAGGATGCGTTGATTACCACAGCGGAGACCGTCGCCTCCGCGGCCTATCTGCATGGCATGGCCGCCGCAATCGCTTCGGAATCCGAGCAGCAGGGCTGGCAGGAACCGGAACTGGTGGGCCAGGAACATCATCAGCGCTTCATGACGCTCGGACACCCGATTGTAGCCGGTGACGTGATTCGCGCGATTCCCGAAGCCATCGCCGACGTAATTGCGTAGTTCTTGGCTTCGCCGAGACGGAGGGAGAGAAAAGCCTGGCAAAGGTTGAGCCAAGAATTAAACTCCATGTACCCCAATTCGGGCAATCAACCCGTACACTAATTACAAGAACCACTGAAGATAGCCCACAAACCAAGGAGCATCATGGCCAACTCCCCCATCACCGATGTGATTTTCGACTTCTGCGGCGTGCTGCTGGACTGGAATACCCGCGCATGCCTCGAAGGTAAGTTTCCCGACGACGTGGTGGACCGTATTTGTGCCAACGATGATCCATGTGGCTTTTTCCATTACGAGGATCGCATGGATGCCGGCGAGGATCTGGCCGATATCCTGCCCGACGTCCGTCGTGAACAAGGCGATGAGCTTGCCGCGATCTTTGAATATTACATCGCGCACTATGATGACGCGCTGCCCCGCACGCTGCCGGGCATGGTCGAGTTGCTCGAAGATCTCAAGGCCCATGGCTACGGCGTGTGGGGGCTGACCAACTGGTCTCACGAGACGTTCCATCTGGCATTCGAAAAATTTCCGCGTCTCGAGGAACTGCTGCAGGGCACGGTGGTCTCCGGCGTGGAGAAAATGCACAAGCCCAACGCCGACATCTACGAGCTGGCTTTGAACCACTTTGGCTTGACCGCCGGCAACTGCGTGTTCTTCGATGACACCGCCAAGAACATCGTCGGAGCCAACGAAGTCGGCATCCACGGACTTCTCTTCGAAAACGCGCTGCAGGCACGCGAATCCCTCGCCCAGCTCGGAGTACGGCTATAAACCCTTCTCCCGACTATCCCTCAGGCTATAAATAGACCTTATGACACTGCTGCAGCTGAAATACATCGTCAAAATCGTCGAATGCGGCTCGATGAACGAGGCATCCCACGCTCTGTACGTCTCCCAGCCGGCCCTGAGCTCGTCGGTCAAGGAACTGGAGAACGAGCTGGGCATCGAGATTTTCACCCGCTCCTCGCAGGGCATCGCCCTGACCGTGGACGGCGCGGAATTCTTGACCTATGCCCGTCAGGTGCTTGATCAGGCCGATCTGCTCGAAGAGCGTTACAAGCACGCCAAGCCGCGCAAGCAGCTGTGTCAGGTCTCCACCCAGCACTACATGTTCGCCGTCGAAGCGTTCGTGGAGATGATCAACTCCATCAAGTCCGACGAATACGAGTTCACCATCCGCGAGACCCGTACGCGCGACATCATCAACCAGGTCGCCAACATGCAGTCCGAAATCGGCATCATCTACCTGTCCGATTTCAACAAGGATGTAATCGGCAAGCTCCTGCGCGAGAAGCACCTCGAATTCCATCCGCTCTTCCGCGCGCCGCTGCACGTGTTCATCTCGCGCAACAACCCACTGGCCTCCAAGAAGGTCATCACCATGGAGGACCTCAAGCCATACCCGTTCATCCAGTACGAGCAGGGCGAGGAAGGCTCGTTCTACTTCTATGAGGAAGCGGTCTGGCCGGAGTACTCCCCCAAGCAAATCAACGTGACCGACCGCGCCACAATCCTGAACTTCATCATCGGCCTCAACGGCTACACAGTGTGCACCGGCATCGACAACGGCGACCTCAACAACGAGAAGATCGTCACCGTGCCGCTCGACACCGATGAGACGATGCTGGTCGGCTGGATCACCAACGAGCGCTCCAAGCTCTCCAAGGCCGCCGAAACCTACCTCACCAAGCTCAAGTCCGTAGTCGCCGATCACGGCTACAAACTCATTGATTAGGAGTAAGTAAAACAGGCATGGTCAGCAGTGAGATATACTGCGATTAAGCCAACCCCGCTGGGGAAATGGAAGTAAGAGCCGGACGCCCTGAGTATCTCAGGGGCCGGCTCTTGCGCTATTGAGACTGACTGGCAAAACCAGTTTGATGGCCTCCGACTACTTGGCCGAGATTACCGACGTGGCGGCTGTCGCGGCGAAGCCTTTGAGCACTTCGATCATCACGTCGCGATCTTCGACATCAATGTTGCGGGCCGCGGCGAGCATAACCGGCAATGACTGTGTCAAATGCGAAGTGAGGTCGCCGAATGTGGCGTATCCGCCGGCCTCGAAGATCGCGAACAGGTTTTCGATGAACTTGCGGCGATGCTCGTCGTCGTATTTTGCCATCCATCCGTTGATCGTGCGTGCCAGGTATTGCGCGCTACTTGTCAGTCCATCAGCCTGTACGAATTGGCCATGATCGACTTGCCAGTGCAATGCGAAATGCTGCATGATGTTGGCTCCATCGCTGCTGACCACCGTATAGCCGTCTTCCACATGCTCACGAGTCTCAAACAGCATGCCGATAATCGACGAGCCCGGTACCGATTTATGGATCTTCGATGCAATGCGTACGTACCCGTCTTCATTGAAGAACGCCTCATCGAATCCAGGTCCATCGTGCGAATATACGACCGCGATACGTTCCTGAATCTCGCTAGGCACATTGGCCGCCGCATACACCGCCAGATTGCCGCCTTTGGAATGGCCGCCGACCATAATCGGCCCGGCCCAATGGCCAGCCAGCTCGGTCAGATAACACGCGGCGGCCTCCTGCGAGGCGACCGGGCGGCGGAACGCCATCATGAAGTCCTCTTTCCACCCGACGATCGAGCTGTCGGTACCGCGAAAAGCCACATAGAGCGTGCCATTACCCAGTTCGAACACGCAGGCCGAGAACTGCTTGGTGGTTTCGGCATCGAATTCGTCCACGTATGCGCCTACGCGTAGGTTCCTCCAACGTGGGCTCTCGCTCATCGCACGTAACAGATCGACGTTCATCGAAGGCGACCACACCTTGCCGAACATGTCGTCATAGCATTCGGCACGCAGCAAATCGTGAATCGGAACCGTGGCAATCACGCCGTCAGTGGTCTCTGCATTCTCGTGATAGCGCGGCACGTTATCCGGCATGCGCGCATAGGCCAACTGGGACAAAGCGAGGCTGTCCGCCTCGATGAACGGCAGTTCGGCGAAAGTGTCGAAATATTGCCGAATATCGTCGGTGATGTTCCCCATAGCGGCCTTCCTTGTTCGAATGCAACGAACCTACGGTAATTCTACGCCGCGCGGGTTTTCATCACAGGCGAGTCGGTCCCAGAGTTTAGAACCCTATCTCGCTTTCAAGGGGCTGATTTGGCCTTCTGGAGACATCTATCTCCGTTTCAAGGGGCTGTTCATCCGTCATATCCCGAGTATGAGTGGCATCACACCAACGTCATTCCGCCATTTTCATGCTGCTTCTACTTGGGCATCAGCCCCTCGAAACGGAAGTAGATCTCTGGAAGCCACGACATCAGCCACTCGAAACGGAGATAGCATCAATTTAGGCCCAGATTGCCTGTTACAGCATCGGGTAATACTTGCCGTGATCGATTTTGGCGGCGATATCACGTAATTCGGCAGCATCTCGGCGGTCTTCTTCATTACCTTGCGACAACTTGTTCGCTTTGCTGTCCAGATGATGCTCGATACCGAAGTAACTGCATATCCCCACGAGCGCAAACAGCCCTATACCAACTAACCAGTTCATAGCATGCTCCTTGCCAAAGCTTTTGCCTTAATATGGTGCTGCTGTTCATGAATCGTAATAAAAAAAGCGGGATCGCAAGCCCGCTTTTGGTTTTAGATTGAAGACGATCAGGCGCCGTATTCTTCGAGGTAGGCGGCGGCGCGCTGCTGGATGTCGTGGCTGAGCAGCGGGGTGCTGTCGGCGTTCTTCATCTTGGCAGCGGCGTCGAAGATCTCACGTACGTTGGCGATGGCAAGCACCGGGAAACCGAACTCGGCTTCCACGGCCTTGACGGCGGACAAGTCGGAGTCCTTGGTCTTCTCCATGCGATCCACGGAAAGTACCAGACCCACGACTTCCACGTTCGCCTCGGCCTTGAGCTTGGGGATGACTTCGCGCACGGCGGTGCCGGCGGTCATCACGTCGTCCACGAGCAGTACCTTCATGCCGTCGGTCAGCGGGGTGCCGACCATCCAGCCGCCGTCGCCGTGGTCCTTCTTCTCCTTGCGGTCGAACGTGTAGCCGACGGTCATGTTGTGGCTGGCGGTCAGTGCGATCGCAGTGGATACAGCCAGCGGAATGCCCTTGTAGGCGGGGCCGAACACGGTGTCGATGTTGCGGGGAATCGTGTTGTGCACGATGGCCTGGCTGATCTTCTCAGCGTAGAACGCGCCGAGCGTGGCGATCTTCTTGCCGTCGTCGAACGCGCCGGCGTTGATGAAGTACGGGCTCTTACGGCCGGACTTCAGTGTGAAGTCGCCGAACTTCAACGCATTGGATTCCAGCAGGAATTCCGTGAAACGATGTGCGAGTGTTTCTGCCATGATTTACCTCCAAGTCTGTCCTGCGGCCAGTTTAGCAGCGAGTTCGGGACGGCTGTCCAGCAGGTCGTCCAGTTCGCGGGCGACGCGCAGCGGGGCTACCGGGTCGAAGAGCGCGGCCGCGCCCACTTCGACGGCGTTCGCGCCGGCGTACAGGTATTCGAGCGCCTTTTCGCCGCTGTCGATGCCGCCGAGTCCGATGATCGGAATGTCCGGCAGCACGGTGCGTGTGTGGTATACGGCGGCCAGGCCGATCGGCAATACGGCCGGACCGGATACGCCGCCGGTGACGTTGGCGATGATCGGCTCGCCGTTACGAATGTTGATACGCATGCCTTTGAGCGTGTTGATCATGCTCAGGGCGTCGGCGCCATGTTCCACGGCCGCACGGGCCGGCACGGTGATGTCGGTGACGTTCGGCGTAAGTTTGACGATCATCGGCTTGTCGGTCAATGGGCGCAGACGGTCCATCAGATTGGCGAGGGCCACCGGGTCGGCGCCTACGCTCATGCCGCCGGCGGAGACGTTCGGGCAGCTGACGTTGATTTCCAGCATGTCCGCGTCGGAGTCGGCGAGCTTTTCCACCACTTCGGCATAGTCGTCGTCACAATGTCCGGCGACGTTGGAGATGACGAATGCGCCCGCGGCCTTGAGCTTGGGCAGGTCTTCGGCCAAATAGTGGTCGACGCCGGGATTCTGCAGGCCCACGGCGTTGATGTTCGCGGCCGGCGATTCAGCGGCGCGCGGCGAGGGGTTGCCTTCCCACGGCACGGGCGATGCACCCTTGGTGCATACGGCGCCGAGCTGGCTGACATCGTAGAACCAGCGGACGGCGGCGTACTGGAATGTGCCGGAGGCGGTGCCGACCGGGTTCTTCCATTCCAGACCGGCCACCTTAGTGTGGTGCTTCCACACGTGGGGTTCGTACAGGTTGATGTGGTTGTCGTTGCCCTGCGCGGACTGGTTGTTTGCGCTCATCGTCACTCCCCCCATCCGAGCTGTTCGCGGGTGAATACCGGGCCGTCGGAGCAGACTTTGAGTCGGCCGTCCACGGTGTCGATGGTGCACAGCACGCAGGTGCCGTAGCCGCAGCCCATGCGCTGTTCCATGCTCAGCTGCGCGGGGATGTCGCGTTCGGCGGCCCATGTGGCCACGGCTTTCATCATCGGCAGCGGTCCACAGGACAGGATGATCGGTTTGCGATCGTAGGCTTTCAAATCGTCGTCCTGTTCGAGCTTGTTGAGCAGGTCGACTACGTTGCCTTCGGCGTCATCGATGCTCCACGACCAGTCCGCGTACCGGGAAACGTATTCCTCGGCGAAATGGTCGTTGCGATAGCCGAAGACGGCGGTGGCGAAGGAGGCGTCGTTCTCGGCGAGCCTCTGCGCGGCGTAGATCAGTGGTGGTACGCCAAGACCGCCGCCGACGAGGATGTAGTTGGCGTCTTCCTTGAGATTGAAGCCGCGGCCGAGCGGGCCGAGCACGTCCACGGTGTCGCCCGCCTGCAGCTGTGCCAGCTGTTCGGTGCCGTGACCCACTACGGCGAAGATCACGCTAACCTCATCACCGTTGACCTCGCTGACACCGAACGGACGCGGCATGAGCATGAAGTCGTCGTGCGTGAACAGGTTGACGAACTGGGCGGGCTTGGCGTGGGAGACGATGAACGGGTCGCGAAACGTCAATCGCATCACGCGGTCGGTCAGTTCCGCAACCTGTGTGATTTCAACGTTGTGACGCGGCGGAAAGAATCCGGCCGCAGTCGCCTCCGCAACCACATCATGAGTGGGGGTGAAAGTTGTCATGTTGTTCCTATTCAGCATCTGCATTGCTCCCGCTGGTGGGAGCTGGCTCAAGAAGCGAGACTGAGGGTGGTTTTCTATGACCACGACTGGCCACCCCCCAGTCGGCTTTGCCGACAGCCCCCGCCAGCGGGGGCGGGAGTACACTCGTCTACTTACCGGTATACGGCAACCCGCAGATTATCGCGCATGTCGAGTGCCGCCTGGCGTGCGCTGTCCGCCACCAAGCCAAGCGCCTCGTCGGCGGTCATGGATTCGGAGTATTTGCCGCTCTTCTTCCACGCGCCGATGATGCCGCGCGACGAGTTGACGATGGCGCCGCTGCCCTGCTCATCGAACATGCCGGCCACATCCGCGGCAGTACCGCCTTGAGCGCCGTAGCCCGGCACGAGGAAGAACGTGTGCGGCATGCGCGCGCGCAGTGCCTTGCCTTCTTCCGGATGTGTGGCGCCGACCACCGCGCCCACACGGGAGTAGCCGTGGTCGCCAATGGTCTCGGCACCCCAGCCTTCCACCAGATCAGCCACATGTTCGTAGACTTTCGTGCCGTCGGCCAGATCAAGCATCTGCAGTTCGCTGGAGGACGGGTTGGAGGTGCGCACGAGCACGAAGATGTCCTTGTCCGCTTCGGTGGCGGCCTCGACGAACGGGGTGATGCCGTCGGTGCCGAGATACGGGTTGACGGTCACCGCGTCCTCATGCCACGGGTCGAAACCGCCCACGCCGTTCAGGTGATGGGCGTAGGCGGCCGCGGTAGAGCCGATGTCGCCACGCTTGATGTCGCCGAGTACGTAGAGGCCTTGCTGGGTCGCATATTCGCAGGTCATTGTGTAGATGTCCACGCCGGCCGGGCCAAGCGCCTCATACATGGCGATCTGTGGTTTGACGGCGGGCACGATATCGGCGATGGCGTCGATAATCGTGCGGTTGTACTCGAAGTAGGCGACGGCCAGCTGAGCGGATTCGAGCTCTTCCGGAGATTCCACGGAATCGCGTACCTCGTCGGCAAAGCTCGCCACGACCTGCGGCGGCACCAACGCCTCGGTGGGATCAAGGCCCACGACGCTGGGGTTCTGGGTGTTGTCGATAGCTTCGATTAGGCGATCCATGCTGCTCCTTGTGTTGTCTACAAACGGCTGAACATCAGCTTGGAGCCGATGATTGTGGCGAGGGGACGTCCGGTGACCTGCCAGCCGCCGAAGGGGGTGTTACGAGCCTTGGAGTGGAACTGCTCGGGATCCACGGTCCATTCCTCGGCGGTATCAAGAACCACGAGGTCGACTGCATCGGCATCGTCCACATGACTGAAATCAAGCAGCCGGTTGACGCCTTCACGCTGCGAAGCCCCGGATTCGGCGGCGTCGGCCACCTGCTCCCCCGCAATCACACCATCCGGGTCTTCACCGGTAGGCGCGGGTTCCGCATAGTCTTCGACCAGCGCAGCCACATCGGTCGGTGCATGGCCCATGAGTTCGGCCGGCCCCACGGACATGAGCTCAATCAAACGCTCATCAGAGATGAAGCCGCCGTCCACCAGCACCTTGTGGCACACGCCGTACGCGCATTCAAGGCCGATGATGCCATTGGGCGCTTCAAGGAATCCGAGTTCCTTCTCTTCCAACGTATGCGGCGCATGATCGGTGGCCAGCAGGTCAACCGTGCCGTCCGCGATGGCCGCGATGGTGGCCTTGCGATCCGCTTCAGAGCGCAGCGGCGGGTTCATCTTGGCCAATGTGCCGTACTTGAGCAACGCCTCATCGCTCAATGCCAGATAATGCGGCGCGGTTTCGCAAGTGATCGGCAGTCCTTCAGCCTTGGCCTTACGAATAGCTTCAAACGAAATCGCGGTGCTCACATGCTGGAAGTGCACGTGGACACCGGTGCGGCGGGCCGCTTCGATGTCACGAGCCACGATCTTGAGTTCGGTGTCTTCCGGAATGCCGGGTACGCCAAGTTCGCGGGAAACCGGTCCCTCGTTGACGGCACCCGTATCGTGATGCTCGCAATGTTCAATCAGATACAGATCGGAAGTCTTGACGTTCTCCAGCACCTGATCCAGAATCTCCGGGGGCACGGCGGAACCGTCATCGCTTACTGCGGTGACAGGGTGGGCCAGCATGGCTGGTGTCTTGGCGTCGTCCTCAAAGCCGGGCACATACTTCAGCCAATCGGCAACATCGCTTGCCTCGTGACCGGCACGATCCTTGGACGCGCACACGCACAGGTCGTAACGGACCGGCAGCTTCACATTATGCGCGGCATCGTACTGCTGCAGGAAGTCGATGACGTTGTCGAAGCCGGCGTCCAGAACTTCCTTCGCGCCGGGAGCGGAAGCATCGGTAACGGTCTGGCCGTCCAACGCCGGCAACGTGTTCGGCATGATGAGTACGTTCGTGTATCCGCCGGACGCCGACGCACGGCAACCGGAGACCATCGATTCCTTGTATGTCTGGCCGGGATCTCGGAAGTGGACGTGTGGATCCTCGAATCCGGGAGCCAAGGTCAGGCCGGTGGCATCGATGTCGGCGCCATCAGCCACGGCAGTGGTGTCGGCGAAGTAGGCGGCAGCGGTCCCGGGCACCACGAGGTCGATGATTTCTCCGGTGTTCCAGACCTTGATGTTGCGTAGGGTTATGCTCACAGTTTGGCTTCCTCGTCGCAGTAGTCGCAGCGGTATTCGAGCCGTTCGGAGTGCACGAGGTGGAACATCTGCTTGATGCCAGGCTCGGTGGTGGTCACGCAGCGCGGGTTCACACAGGAGATCACTCCCACGATATGTTCGGGCAGGTTCGGCTGTTTCTTTTCGACGATCTTGCCGCCGCGCACCACATCCACGGTGGCCTGACGGGCCACGAAGCCGAGCACGTCGAGGTCGATGTCTTTGTCATCTTCGATCTTGATGATGTCCTTGGAACCGTAGCGCTTGGAGTCGGCGTTCATGATGAGTGCCAGCTTGGTTTTGGATGGGTCGATCTTCAGATAGTCGAGAACCTTGAGCGAGGTGCCGGCCGGCACGTGATCGATGATGATACCGTTCTGGATGCTGGTGACTTCCATCAGGCCTGAACCTCCTTGGGGTTGAGCGGCTCGTATCCGGGCAGTTCGTCGCCCACCACGGTGCTTTCGAGGGCCATGCGCACGAGCATGCCGTTCTTGACCTGCTCGAAGTATGCGGCGCGCGGATCAGCGTCCACGTCCACGGCGATTTCGTTGACGCGCGGCAGCGGGTGAAGCACGGCCATGGACGGCTTGGCGAGCTGCAGCTTCTCTTCGTCGAGAATGTAGGTGTCACGCAGACGCAGGTAGTCGTCTTCGTTGAAGAAGCGTTCCTTTTGCACGCGGGTCATGTACAGCACGTCGAGGTCGCCGATCACGGAGGCCAGATCGCGCACTTCCACATAGGAGCAGCTTGGCGTGGCGTTGATGCGGTCGATCACATACTGCGGAGTCTTGAGCTCGTCCGGGCTGATGAGCACGAAGCGCACGTTACCGAAGCGGCACAGGGTCTCAATCAGGGAGTGCACGGTACGGCCGAAGGTCAGGTCGCCGCACAGACCCACGGTCAGGTCGGTGATGCGGCCAAAGCGCGACTGTAGCGTGGCCAGGTCGGCCAGCGTCTGGGTGGGGTGCATATGACCGCCGTCGCCGGCGTTGATCACCGGCACGGAGGCGGCGCGGGAGGCCACCAAAGCGGCGCCTTCCTTCGGATGGCGGATGGCCACCACGTCCACATAGTTGGACACGGTCTTCAAGGTGTCGGCAATGGACTCACCCTTGGTCACAGAGGCCAGCTGCGCGCCGGCGAAGCCGATGACCTTGCCGCCGAGACGCAGCATCGCGGTCTCGAAGCTCAAACGGGTGCGGGTGGAGGGCTCATAGAACAATGTGGCGAGCACGCGTCCGTCACAAGCGTGAGCCACTTCCTTACGATGGCCGTCAATATATGCGGCCTTATGCAGAATATCGAGGATCTGGTTTGTTGACAGGCCGTCCAGCGTCACAACGCTTTTGCCGACCATGGGTGTTTCTTCAGACAAGGCTCACCTTTTCGCTCGTGGTTTCAGGTGGCCACTCTTGTGTGACCTAATTTAACTTACGCCATTTTTCGGACAGCCGCGTTCACGGAGTGTTCACCCTTGGGAACAATGAATTACTGAATTTGCGTGGTGAAGCATGCAGAAAAAACTATTCATTAGGTCGATTTGCCGTTCATTAGGTCGGTTACTTCTGTAGAGCAGTGTTGGAATGGCGCCATTCCAACACCGTATGAAGTGAAACACTGACCTAATGAACGGCAAATCGACCTAATGAATGTGAAGCTTGTGGCGTTCACCGCTGTGCAAGGCGTCGATTATGCTCCAATCGCGGTGCCAGCACATGCATACGCGTACCACCGCTCTGGGCATCTTCGTCAACCTGACCGTAGAACAGCCTCTGGCAGACGTCACGGCACTTGCGCATCACGGCCAAAAGGTCGTTCTCGAAATGCTGGCCGCGGTGGGCGCCGTAGCCGAGGTAGACAGCGATACCGCCCAGCGAATAGATGTCATCAGGCAGAATATCGGCCTGGTTGGCGCGCCCGCTCCACAGATAGTTGCCGTTGCGCGCCGCGGTGCACAACGTCCATGCCTTGCGCAGCTGAATCGCGTCGATAGCGCTGATGAGCTTCTTGGCTTCCAGCACGTCCAATGCCTCCAACGTGCCGTTGACGCGCAGATCTTTGATATCGCCGGCGTGCTGGAGCTGCATGAGCTGCACGGTCCATTCCACGTCAGACAAGCCGCCCTTGCCGAGCTTCAGATGACGTTCTCGACGCACGCCGCGCGGCAGACGCTCGGCCTCCATACGGGCCTTGAGCTTGCGGATGTTCTGCAATTCGGCCTCGGTCAGCTCCGTGGTCGGGTAGCGCAGCGGGTCGGCGATGTTGATCAGGAAGTCTCGCGCCAGTTCGGCGTCGCCGGCTGCGTACCGGGCGCGCAGCAGTGCCTGGCGCTCCCAGGTCGAGGCCCAGGATTCGTAGTATTCCTCGCAGGAGGCGTAGGAGCGCACGAGCGGACCGTTCTTGCCTTCCGGGCGCAGGTCCAGGTCGAGTTCGATCTTGGGCTCCAGCGTCGTCGGGCCTTGCAGAATGTTGCGCAGGTCTTCCACGACCTTTTTGGCGAAAGCGTTGGCTTGGCCGTCGTCGGCGTCGTCTGCCGGACGGTAGATGAGGATGGCATCCGCATCGGAGCTGAAGTTCACTTCGCGCCCGCCGTAACGACCCATGGCGATGACGGTGATGCCGGCCGGCGCGGTTTCGACGCCGAACGCGGCGATCTGGTGGCGCACGGCCCAGGTCAGGGAGGCGTCGATGATCGCGTCGTACACGTCGGTCATGGCTTTGAGGCTGTCGGAATCGCTGATTACTCCGCTCATCCAGGACAGGCCGATGCGTTCGATTTCGTGGCGGCGCATGGCGCGCATGGAGGTGGCGAACTCGTTGATGTTCGAGCCGAAGCGTTCCAGCGCCGAACCGGTCTGCACGTCTAAGGCCCCGCGCGTGCGGGCCTGCAGATTGTCGTCGTCGCCAAGCCAACTGATCGATTCGACCGACTTGTTGAGCGCGTCGCCCAGGAATCGCGAGTTGGACAGGATGTGGCACAGGCGCTGGGCGGCGGAGGTGGAGTCGCGCAGGAAGCCGAGGTAGCCGGATTCGGTGCCGAAGTTCTCCTCCAGTTTGCGCCAGTTGAGCAGGCCCATGTCCGGGTTCTGGCCCTCGCCCAACCACTGCAAGACGGCGGGCAGGATGATGCGGTTGATTTTGGCCGCGCGCCCCACGCCGGCGGTGAGCGCCTGCACGTGGCGGATGGCGGCGTCCGGGTCGCCGAAGCCGATGGATTCGAATCGCTCCTGTGCTGCCTCGACGCTCAGGACGATCTGGTCGTTCTCCATCTGGGCGTTGACCGGCAGCATCGGGCGATAGTAGATGTCGAGGTGCAAGTGGCGCACTTCGCGGCGGGTGTCGTCATACTTGTCGACGAGTTCTTCCGGGTGCAGGCCGAATGCGCGGGCGAGTCGGCGCAGTTCCTGGTTCTGGTTGAACTCGTCCACGTCGATGTCGCGCTTCTTTTCGAGGCCTCCGACCGAGGCCCGGCCGAGGTCCGGGAACAGGTGCGTGCGCTTCAGGGACCAGATCTGCTGGCGATGTTCCATCACGCGCTCGAAGCGGTAGTCCTGGGACATGCGCACGGCCTGTTTGCGTGAGACATAGCCGCCTTCGGACAGGCGCTGCAGCGAGTCGAGCGTGTTGCTGGTGCGCAGCGATTCGTCGGTGCGGCCGTGTACGAGCTGGAGCATCTGCACGGTGAATTCCACATCGCGCAGGCCGCCGCGGCCGAGCTTAATCTCGCGGTCCTTCAGGGGTGCGGGAATCAAATCCTCCACGCGCTTGCGCATTTTCTGGCAGTCGTAGACGAAGTTCTTGCGCTTGGACGCGCTCCACACGAACGGCCGGGTCATGTCCATATAGGCCTGGCCGAGGTCGGGGTCGCCGGCCACCGGGCGGGCCTTGAGCAGCGCTTGGAACTCCCAGTTCTCGGCCCACTGCTCGTAATAGTTCTTGTGCGAGGAGAGCACGCGCACCAGCGCGCCGTCCTTGCCTTCCGGGCGCAGGCCGCCGTCGATCTGCCACAGCGGCTGCTCGGCCACGCCCATGATGGCGGACTGGCAGACGCGCTGCAGCATGGTGCCCATCTTGGTGCCCACGCGAATCAGCGTCTGATGGTCCACGTCCTTGTCGACCGGTTCGACCACGTAGATGAGGTCCACGTCGGAAACGTAGTTCAGTTCCTGTGCGCCAAGTTTGCCCATGCCGATGATGGTGAAGCGCACATGCTCGCTGCCCTCGGTTTCGTGACGGGCGATGGCCAGCGCGCCTTCGAGCGCCGCGTCCGCGAGGTCGGACAGTTCGCGGCTGATGGTCGGTTGGATGGAGGTCGGGTCGTCTGCCACGGCATCCTGGGCGATGATGGCGGCCAGTTGGTTCCGGTAGCTGGAACGCAAGGCCGTGGCCGCTTCGGCCAGATCCTTGGAGGCGACGGGCATGGCCGGTTCGTCCGGGTCCGCGCCGACCGCCTTGAGCAGACGTGCACGGCGTTGCGCGTGATTGAACAGATGGCTGTTGCAGTTGTCGACTGCTGCGGCCTCCACAAGCTGCGGCTTGAAGCGCATGAACTTGCCCATCGCGTCGGAAACGCCGAGCACCGTGACCAGACGCTTCAGGGCGTTGTTGTCGGGGATGACGTGTTTCAGATCGCGCTGGCTGGATTGCATCGCGTTGACGATATCCACGAAATTGCTCAATGCCACATCGGGGTCGCAGGCGTGGGCCAGCACGCTCAGCAGTTCGGCGCATCGCTCACCGGGAATGTCGTCTGCCTTGAGCTGGTCGAACAAGGTGCGGGCCTTGTCGAGGTCTTGCAGACCTGCCCTGATGAGGTCCATGGAGCTGGGTTTGAACATCGACGATTCCATAAGATTCCACTATATACGCTCATGCCCTTCCGAATGGGGCATGAGCCGGGAAGGAGTCATCGAGCGACGCTGATGAGCTCCGAGGAATCCATATCGTAATCGGCCATGGCGTAGGAACGGATGGCGGGGTCATCATAGGTGTTCATGTAATAGGTGTTGGTCTTGGACGAATATCCGCTGGTGAACAGCGTGCGTTCGAACTGGCCGTTGCCCATCTTCGCCATGCCGTCCACCATCTGCACGGAGCCGAGGGTGTGGAACAGACGCGACACATTGGCGGCTTCATCGTTCTGCTGCGGGTAATGCGCGTTAGTGTAGGCCACACGAACGAAGCGCGACGGGGAGCTCACGTCGCCCGGGATGCCATGCATGCCCACACCCGCACCCCAAGCGGTCAAGGAGGCCTTGCCCCATGAAGTCGGTTCAGCCATCTCGTTGCTGACGCACATGTAGTTGCGCAGATTTTCCATATGGAAGTCGAACGTCGGCTGATTGGTCAGCACATCGACGTCATCATGATGCACGTGCATGCCATCGGCCATCTGCTCGACGACGATGCTGCGCTTGCCGTCGCCGATGAACCAGTGCAGCAGAGACTCCTGCTGTCCCGGCACGATCTGGGAGACGAGCGTCACGTTCCTGAGCGCCTCCTCGACCTCGTCGACGGAGTCGAAATTACGTGCCACCCACAGCGGAAATTCGAACGTGGCGACGTTTTCCGTGCCTTCGACCGGTTCGTGGACGAACGAGGCGTAGCCGGGGAAATTCAAGCCGGCGATGGCCAGACCATGTTCATTGGCGCAGTCGAAATACATCGGCCTATCGGCCATGACCACGCCCACGCCGATCACCGCGTTCGGCTTCGCCTTGCCGCCCGCACCGAACACCGTGTCATAGTGGTAGCCGCGCGGAGTGACCAGGATGGTCTCCCCATATGAGAAACTCCAGTCGAGATTACGGCCGAAATAAGTGTTGCCCTCATCATCGGAGAAACGGACACCAGTGCACATAACGGGCTTCCTTCCATCGCTTTGGTTGGCTTGCACGTTCATGATACCCATCGGCCGCTGGGGGAACTCTGGGTTTCGCCAGCAGATTAACGTGCGGCGCGACGCATTGAGATGCGCCGCGCCGCGATATGCGTCAACCTTGCGTACCGAGGAACAACGGTTCCGTATTGCGCCAGATACGGCGCGTGGTGGCGGGGTGGTTCATCGAATACAGGTGGACGCCGTCCACGCCGTGGGCCACGAGGTCGGCGATCTGCTCGGAAGCGTAGAGGATGCCGGCGGTACGCAGGGACTGGATGTCGTCCTCCCACTTGTTCAGCAGGGTGTTGAGCTTGTCCGGGATGCGCGAGGCGTTGCGCTCGGCCATGCGACGCACGGACTTGGCGCCACGCACCGGCATGATGCCCGCCTCGATCGGCACGGTGATGCCGGCGGCGCGCGCCTTGTCGAGGAAACGGTAGAAGTCCTCATTGTCGTAGAACAACTGGGAAATCAGATGGGTGGCTCCGGCATCGACCTTAATCTTGAGGTTCTCGATATCCTGGTCGATGGTGTCGGCCTGGTAATGGCCTTCTGGGTAGCAGGCGCCGAACACCTTGAGATCCGGCTTCACGGAGCGGATGTAGGAGACGAGGTCGCTGGCGTGGTTGAATTCGCCGACCGCCTGCTCACCGTCGATGTAATCGCCGCGCAGGGCGAGCACGGCGCTCACGCCGGCTTCTTCGAACATGTCAAGCGCTTCGTCGATCTTGGCCTTGTCGGAGTACAGGGCGGTGAGGTGGGCGACTGCTGGTATGCCGTATTCCTTGCTGATCGTATGGGCGATGCGTGCGGTGGCGGTGCGGTCGGAGTGGGTGCCATGTCCGTAGGTCACGGAAATGAAGTCGGGGTTCAGGCCCTCGAGCCCGTCGAGGGTGTCGTAGATGGTGCCGACCGGCGCGTTGCGCTTGGGCGGGAATACCTCGAGAGTGAACATCGGGGAATGCATATTGAGTTCCTTACTACACGTATGAAGTTGCCCCCGCTGGCGGGGCTGTCCGGCGGATGCCGGACTGGGGGTGGTTGGAATTGCGTCATTACCACCTCCAGTCGCCTGTGGCGACAGTCCCCGCCAGCGGGGGCCTCATAAGGTCCTACTTCTCGAGCTTGGCGCGCACGGCCTTGGCGGCGGCGACCAGATGTTCAAGGCTCGGCCAGGTTTCGGCGTTGCCACGGGTCTTCAGACCGCAGTCGGGGTTGATCCACACCTTCCTGACGTCCATCTTGTCAAGGATCTCGTAGATACGATCCTCGATCTCCTTCTCGGAAGGAATACGCGGGGAGTGGATGTCGTAGACGCCCGGGCCGGCCTCGGTCTCGAAGTGCGCGTCGTGAATGGCGTCGAGCACCACCAGATCGCCACGGGAGGCTTCGAAGGAGATCACGTCGGCATCCATCGCGTCGATGTCGCGGATGATGTCGTTGAACTCGGAGTAGCACATGTGGGTGTGGATCTGGGTGGTCGGCTTGACGGCGGAGTGTACCAGACGGAAGGCCGGAACGGCCCAGTCGAGGTACTTGACGTGCCAGTCGGACTTGCGCAGCGGCAGCTTCTCACGCAGGGCGGCCTCATCGATCTGGATGACCTTGATGCCGGCGGCCTCGAGATCGAGCACTTCGTCGCGGATAGCGAGGGCGAGCTGCTTGGTCTGCTCCTCGTGGGTGATGTCCTCGCGCGGCCAGGACCAGTTGAGGATGGTCACCGGGCCAGTGAGCATGCCCTTCATTACATGGTCGGTCTTGGACTGGGCGTACGCGGACCATTCCACGGTGATCGGGTTGGCGCGGGACACATCACCCCAGACGATCGGGGGCTTGACGCAACGGGTGCCGTAGGACTGAACCCAAGCGTTCTTGGTGAACAGGAAGCCGTTGAGGTTCTGGCCGAAATATTCGACCATGTCGTTACGCTCGAACTCGCCGTGGACCAGCACGTCGAGGCCGATCTCCTCCTGCTTCTTGATGACGGCGTCGATCTGGGCCTTGATGAACTCGTCGTAGGCTTCCTTGGTGACCTCGCCCTTGCGCAGCTTGGCGCGCTCGGCGCGAATCTCCTTGGTCTGGGGGAAGGAGCCGATGGTGGTGGTCGGCAGCAGCGGCAGGCCGAGGGCCTCGCGCTGCAGGGTCTGACGCTCCTCGCGGGCAGGCTGACGCACGTAGTCGGCGTCGGACAGCTTGCCGATGCGCTCGGCGACGGCCGGGTCGGCGGCCACGCGGGTGCCGTCGAACAGAGCCTGGTTGGCGGCGAGGGCGGCGGAGACTTTCTTCTCGTCCTCGGTGGCGTCGGCCAGGGCGGCGACTTCCTTGAGCTCGTCGAGCTTCTGGACGGCGAACGCGAAGTGCTTGAGGTCTTCGGCCGGGATGCCGGTCTCGCCTTCGGTGCTGAACGGCACGTGCAGCAGGGAGGATGCGGTGGAGACGGCCACGTTGGCGGTGACCTGCTTCAGGGCGTCGACCAGGCCGAGGGAGGTGGCGTAGTTGTTGCGCCAGATGTTGCGGCCGTTGATCACGCCGGCGAAGATGGTGGTGTTGGAGGCCACGCCGTACTTGGCGACGGCTTCGAGGTTCTCCTCGCGGCCTTCGTTGAGGTCCAGGCCGATGCCGTCGAAGCCGAGCAGGTTGACGGTCTCGTACACGTCGGCGATGTGGCCGAAGTAGGTGTTGAGCAGCACCTTGACGTTGCCCTTGGCGGACAGGATCTTGGTGTACAGGGTCTTGAAGAGTTCAACATCGCCCGGCTCCTTGTCGAGCACGAGGTACGGCTCATCAAGCTGGACCCATGCGGCACCGAGTTCGTTGAATTTGGCGAGCACTTCGACGTAGACGGCGGCCACGGCGTTGACCAGGCCCTTGTCGAGCTCGAGTTCGGTGGCTTCCGGGGTGCGGGCGAGCTTCAGGAACGTGTACGGGCCGATGAACACGGGCTTGGTGTCGATGCCCAGCGCCTTGGCCTCGTTGAATTCGTCGAACGGCTTGGTGGAGTTGAGCTTGATCTCCGCGGCCGACTCGACTTCGGGCACCAGATAGTGGTAGTTGGTGGTGAACCACTTCTTCATCGGCAGGGCGGTCACGTCGCCCTTGTCGCCCTGGTAGCCGCGGGCCATGGCGAAGAGCGTGTCCTCCTGGTTATCGAAGGCGAGACGCTCGTAACGCTTCGGAATCACGTTGAGGAGGATGGCGGTGTCCAGCATCTGATCGTAGTAGCTGAAGTCGTTGCTGGGAATGAGGTCGATGCCGGCGGCCTGCTGCAGCTTCCAGTGCTTGGCGCGCAGTTCGGCGGCGGTGGCCTTGACGGCGGCCAGGTCGTTGGCGCCCTTCCAGTAGCCTTCGATGATCTTCTTCAGTTCGCGGTTCTGCCCGATGCGGGGAAAGCCGGAGACGGAAGTCAGAGTGGACATGAATCCTCCAATGTAAGCGTTCGTAACCCGACTTAGGGTAGCAAAACACCCGGATTCACAGCTTATAAATGATCGTAGAGTGTCGTTATAGATGGAACTTATAGCATCATGTACCGGCCTCGCGTCATCGCGTAAAGCCGAGACTACACCTCATGCCGGAAAACACGAACGGTCCGCCAGATTGCTGGCGGACCTGCCTCATCATCACCGGTGGCACCGGACCATGGAAACCAGCCGACGCGATGGAATCAGTCGAAGTCCTTCGCATTGATGACGGCGAGCAGTTCGCCACTGTGCACCTGCCATTCATCGAACGGCTTATCTGAGCCCATAATCACGATGGAGGCCGGCGAAAGACCCAGATTCAGCAGATCAAGACGTTCCGAATCGGAGCTGGCAGAGGCGAGCCATTGCGCGCTGATGGACACGGTAGGCTCATGGCCGACGATCATGAACACATGGGTCTTGTCCTTGACGTGGGCGAGTTCGTCGAACACGGCCTGCACTCCCCCGTCATACAGGCTGATGCGATAATCGACGATCGGCTTGTCACCGAACGTCTTGAGCATGCGATCCAGCGTCTGTCGGGTGCGGGTGGCGGACGAGCAGGAAATCCGGTCGGGCACCAATCCCAGCGCTTCGACACCCTTGCCCACGGCTTTGGCCTGTTTGAGGCCTTTCTCGGTGAGCTCACGCTCGACATCGCCCTTGTCTCCGAACGGCTCAGCCTTGGCATGCCTCATGATGATGAGGACATGGTCATATTCCTTGGCTGCCTTGGCGACCTTGTTCAGCTTGATGCCCATCCGTGGCTCCCTTCACGAACCGCTGCTCGGCCCTGTATTGCTTCCAGTATAGGGCCGTCGAAACGGCCGGCGACCCATCATTCGGCGCTTATTCGTCGGTGTCGGCGAGCTGGCCGACCTGACGGTCGAGATCGCGCAGCACCTTACGTAGTTTGTGATCGGAGATATCACGCAGTTCCAGCTCTTCGATCTGGGCTTCGCGCTGCTCTTCGGTGAGGGAGTCGATGTCGGTGGACGTGTCCTTGGTCACGCGGTCGCGTTTGCGCAGTGCCTCGAAGCCGGGGGCCATGGCGCGCGAAATGACAAGGAAACCGGTGTGTCCGATCATCTGATGGTCGGGGCGTACGGCGAGGCCTTGGGCCTTCCATGTGCGTTCGAGGGTTTCCTGGATCTGCGGTTCGGTCCAGCAGCCGGCCGTGCGCAGGGCTTCGGCCAGTCGGCTCATCTGCGTGGTGGTGGTTACGTAGCTGACCAACACGCCGCCGGGGGCGATCACGTGATAGGCCTGTTCGAGCCTGTTCCACGGATCGAGCATGTCGAGCATGATACGGTCGAACCAATGTTCGGGCAGTTCGGCGGCCACGGAATCGAAGTCGCCGGTTTTGAGGTCCCACCATTGCGGCTGCTCGCCGTAGTACAGCGTGGCATTGGCCTGGGCCACCTTGGCGAATTCGGGGCGCAGCTCGATGGTGGTCAGGTGGCCATCCTGTCCTACGGCGTCCAGCAGGTTGACGCTCATCGCCCCCGAGCCGGCGCCGGATTCCAGCACGCGCATGCCGGAGCGAATGTCGCCAAGCTGGATGACCTGGGCGATGTCTTTCGGATACATGATCTGCGCGCCACGCGGCATGGAGAGCACGTAGTCGGCCAGACGTGGGCGCATCACCGCATACTCCCAGCCGCCGATGGCGCGCGAGGACTTCCACGGCTTGTTCCTGTCCTTTTCGGGGTAGACCTGATTGACCTGAGCCTCTCGTTTGGCGTGTACGGTGAGGATGACCGTGCCTTCGATCCTGCCGATCACATCATCGTGCAGAATCAAGCCATGCTCGGTTTGTGTGGAGCCGCCGGCAACCAGCTGATCGGTGATCTTCTTGCCCTTGCGGTCGGTGAACTGCACCTTCTCGCCTGCGGTCAGCGTCCCGCGCCTCGGCCCCATGATTGCTCCTTGCGTGTTCTTGGTCGGTCAAACGATACAAGTCTAATGCATGTAAGCTCGTTGAGTGAGGTGATGACGATGCGACTGCAGATGACGAGCCGAATCAATGCCGGCGGCGACGACCCGATTTTCTTGATGTTTCACGGGTATGGCAACGATGAGAGCGAAATGGTGCGGATTCTCGACGCTGTATATGCGCCGGCACGGTTCCATACGGATTTATCACTTTCGTCCGCTCCCGTTGGTTCCTCTGATTTCGCTGATTCCGACTACTCAGTCAATCACGCTGAATCCGCACATGGTGAGACCGGGCCGAGTTACATCTCATTCCGCGCCACCTATCCAAGGCCTTACATGGGCGGCAATTACTGGTATCCGGACGGCTGCGGCGTGGAGGAACGGCAACGAGAATGCGCGGCGGTCGGCGAAGCGGTGACCTCGTTGCTGGACGCCTCGGCGTTTGCAAACCGTAAGAAGATTCTTATCGGGTTCTCCCAAGGCGGCTACCTGTCGTACCGTCTGGTCAAGGCGTATCCGACCGTGTTCGATTCGGCGATTCTGCTCAGCCCTTCGTTCATGGGCGAGGAGCAGGCGGCGCTTGACTCCCTTACCCGATTCTTTCTGGCCTATGGCGCGTATGACCGCACAATCCCCGCGCCCGACCAGCAGACGGCCCATCAGGTCCTTGAACGGGCCGGGCTTCTGACCTATCGCGAGTATCCCGACATGGCTCACGCCATTTGCGACGAGGAAATTGCTGATATTCGTGATTTTCTGCGCGCAATATGATGTCGGCATAGCCCGATATTGGATATCTCCGTTCAAAGGGGTACATTTGGCCTCTTGCGGAATGCCATCTCCGTTCAAAGGGGTACCGAGCCAAGTGGAAGCAGCTCAGAGACGGCGAAATGGCGTTGGTGTCTGACCGATTATACTCATGGTTTCGCGAACAAAGTACCTCTTCGAAGGCAGTTACCATTCTGCAAAGCGCCGAATGTACCTCTCTGAACCGAGTTACCGGCGTTTTAATCTGCAACACACGTTTCGAGGGGCTGATCTGAACCGTTCCGGAGGTCCACTTCCGTTTCAAGGGGCTGGTCATCCTCCGGACGAAGCATAATAACAGCCTCATGCCCACGTCATTCCGCCGTTTTTGCCCTCCATCCACTTGGGCATCAGCCCCTTGAAACGGAGATGGACCTCCGGAAAGCACGCAATCAGCCCCTTGAAGCTGGAGTAGCCCATTGGCTGCACCCATCCCGAGCCCATTCATCTCGAAACAGCCCCGCAACAGGGTCAATTCCCCTGCCGACTGATGCCGTCCTTATGTCCGGTGGCTTTGAATGGTGTGGCGCGAGATACGGTATTCGCCGCTGCCTGTCGGGACTTGCCCTTAGCCGCAACGATTTTGGATTCGAGGAATTTCCCTGTTTCCGTCTTATCGCTGGAGCCGTGTTGACTGCCCTCTCCGACATTGATGCCTTTGGCACGCAGGGCACGCGCCCACCGCTCATCCATCGTGTTCCTCACACATCCCATTCCGGCTTCCATGTGTACTGCATGTCGTAGGCACTCGACCAGAACATGTATTCGTTCTGCACGCCGGTCACGAAGACGTCCACGAGTTCGTCCTTGCGTTCCGCGCTCAGGTGTTCGGTCAGCTGCTCGATATGTTCGATCAGCCATGCGGAGCTGCTCCAGAACTCCTCGGTTTTGTACATGTCCACCCAGCTCTTGTACGGGTTGGAATCAAGCGTGTCCGTGAATTCGGCAGCGAGACGCTGCCCGTAGTCGGCGTACACCCATGCGCAGGGCAGCACGGCCACGAGAACATCGACTAAAGGATTGCCATATGCGATCGAAAGGATGTTCGACGTGTAGGCGCGGGCGAACGCGGACTGACGAACCGAGTTCATTTCCTGCTCGCTGATGCCGTAGCTTGCCATGTATTTGCGGTGCATCGCGGACTCCACATTGAAGATACCGTTCTGCACGTCGGCCATGAACCGCATGACTTCGGGATCCTGGGTTTTGGTGAGGGCCAGAGCGTGGACCTTGGCGTAGTCGTTTAGGTAACGGTAGTCCTGCAGCAGATAGAATGCGAAGCGCTCGCGATCGAGCGTCCCGTTGCCCAGCTCGCGCAGGAACGGCTGCCGGTATCCCTCCTCCCAGACCAAGTTGGCGGCCTCGCGCAGTCGTTGCGCGAACGGCGGCAGATGGTCCAAGGTGATCGGGCCGAACGCGGCGGCGTCAAAAGTCATCATTTGCTCCCTCCGATGGTGTTGGCCAACAGGCTCCAAGGGTCAGGCCTTATGCCTTTCTCAACCCGCATGTCGGCGATTGATTCGGTCTCGGCGCGAATGGCACCGTACCGGCTCGGCTGGTATCGGCTTGGTTCACGGGTTCCCCTGCAATGCGCCTTATTATGGCAACACGAACAGACACGGGCTGATGGCCATCCTTGCGACTCCTCACATGGCGCTTATGGACTTAGGATGGAGTCATTCGTAATGTCCTTGCACCGGTTGCGGCAAGGACAGCACCGCAGGAGGACCGTCAATGAAGTATTTCACCACCGATACGCATTTCGGGCATCCGCTGGTCACCGTGTTACGAGGTTTTACGACATTCGATCTAACGCGCTCAAACTATGAGGAAATACTGCGCGCGCATGGGCGCAAAGCCGCTGAGGATTGGGCCAAGGAGACGACGCTGGACTCGGGGCCGACGTTCCGCACGGCAGCCGATACGGATGCTCACGACAAAGCGATCGTGGACAATATCAATGCGATGGTCGGGCCGGACGATGAGTTGTGGATTCTGGGCGACATCGGTTTTCGCACGTCACTGACGCATTTGAAGAACTGTCTACGCGCGCTCAATTGCAAGCATTTGCATGGTGTGATCGGCAATCACGATGATTGGTGGCTTGAAGATCGGCCCGCACTCAACCTGTTCGAGAGCCTTGAGCCGAACGATACGGTCGAAATCGAAGGACTTGGCATAGTGAATCTGTCCCACTTCCCATATCGGGAGGATTTGTCGTACAGTTGGCCCGACGATGTGGCAAAGTTCAGCGGTAAGGCCCTGCCGTTTGACGGTCGCAAGCTGCTGTATGGTCACACGCATCAGCTTTCGCCCGATGGGGCCCGTCCGGAGGCTCTGAACGTCGGATTGGATGCATGGGACTTGATGCCGGTGAGCGAGGCGCAGGTTATCGATTGGTTCCGCGAACATGACGATGGCAGCGCATCGGCTAGCCCGACAGGTCAAGCACCGTCGCTTGATATGCCGCCGTTCTAAAGAATAATAGCAGTCATGCCACTGCGAATTGTGCATCAGGACATCACCACCATGCAGGTGGATGCGATTGTTAACGCGGCGAACACGCGGTTGTTGATGGGCGGCGGCGTGTGCGGCGCGATTTTCCGTGCGGCGGGAGCTCGGGATATGCAGGAGGCCTGTGACCGACTTTCCCCTATTCTCACCGGTTGCGCGGTAGCGACACCAGGCTTCGCATTGTCCGCCCGATACGTGATTCACACCGCCGGCCCGATTTGGCAGGGCGGTGATGCCGGTGAGGAACAACTGCTGCGCGCCTGTTATCGCAATTCGATGGAGCTTGCTGTGTCGCTCGGCTGCGGAAGCATCGCATTCCCGCTGATTTCCGCCGGGATTTACGGCTATCCGCGGGATGCAGCGCTCGCGGTAGCTAGGGATGAGATACACGCGTTTCTCGCCACCAACAATCGCAATCATTCAGGCGGACAGTCCGAGCAGGGCGTAGGAGACTCCGATTGTTCCGTATTTCTGGCGTTGTATCGGTAGTCGCGCGATCATCAGCAATCGGCCTCGTATCATCTGTATGATGTCCTGTATTGCAACAGAACCAGGGGGATTCCATGCAGACCATCGACTCATCCAAAGCCGCCGAAAACGTCACTGGTTCGGACGGTGCCATCCATATTCCATCTAATCCCACGCTTGCCGGGCTGGCCTCGCTGACCCGCAACGTGGCGTACAAGACCGGGGCCGATGATCTGGTAATGGATATCATCGCCCCGCAATCCACCGGCGATGACGATAACCGCCGCTACCCCACCGTGGTATTCGTGCAAGGCAGCGCCTGGACCACGCCGCATCGCGACTACGAGATCCCGCAGCTCTCGGCTTTGGCCCGCGAAGGCTTTGTGGTGGCCACGGTGAATCATCGCGATGCCTCGAGCGATCCCCACGACGTGTTCCCCGCATATCTCGAGGACGTCAAAGCAGCCATCCGCTATCTCAGGGCAAACGCGCGTCAATGGCACGTGAACCCCGACCGCCTCGGCATCTGGGGCACGTCGTCCGGCGGCAACACGTCACTGTTGGTGGGGCTGACCGCCGACGATCCGCGGTATGAGGACGGCACCAATGCCGATGAGAGCGATGCGGTGAAGTACGTGGTCAGTTGCTTCCCGCCCACCGACATGCTTGAAGCTGTCGACGCATTCGACGATGAGACCAATCCATTCCGGCTGTATTATTTCGGCCCGTTCGCGGCCGTGGTGGGTGCGACCCATGAGACCGGCATCAATGCCGAGGTCCGTCAGCGTGCGGCTGACATGAGCCCCTACCTGCAGGTGCGGGATGACCAGCAGTATCCACCGATGCTCCTGTTGCACGGCACCGCCGACACCGTGGTCCCCTACCATCAATCCGTCAAGATGCGCGACCGGCTGGCCGAGCACGGCGTGGACGCGCAGCTGGTGCTAGTCGACGGCGCCGAACATGAGTACGATTTTTGGAGCCAGCAGGTCTTCGACGTGATTTTCGATTTCATTCGTGAGCGGAGCTGAACGATAAGGGCACACGGGCGCGCCCTTTTTATAGGTTGCCGAGTTCTCTTTTAGCCAATTTTGTTGGAGCCCTTATCTGCGCGAACATACCATGACAGTTCTAGACTGTGTTCTAGGACTGTCAATCGGCAATGTGTATGAAGCGTGATGTGATGGGTCAGACGGCGATTGATGGAGTTGAGGGACTTAATAGGGCCGGTGAACTCGATGAACTCGGCAGATTTAGCCGTTCGCGGCAGCTGATGTGGGGTCATGCGCTGTATCTGATTTGGTGGTGTATTTTCTTCCGCCCGAATGCGCAGGTCAAAGGCGGCGCGCTGCGCGTATTCGGTATTGCGTGCATTCTTGTGGCCGCGGTGGCGGGGCATCGTCGGAGTAGTGTTAGAATGTTTTGGTATCAGTAAGTTACTTTAGCACGCGGCCGATTTCCTCTTTGAGTGCATACCGTCTCGGGTACTTTGCCATGATCTCCTTGGCGAGAGCCTTGGCTTGGTCGAGTCCGAAAACGTTGCGATATTGCTCGATCCACATGGCAACGAATCGGTATTCGTTGCGATTTCCCTGTTGCAGATCGCGATCCAGCGGCAGTTGCTTTCTGATCAGTCGTTCTGCTTCCGCGCTGTGATTGAGGCTGATGGGCTTGAGCAAATCACGCAGGAGTTCCGGCCGCTGCCCGGCTAAGGCCAAGGCCTCATCGGATAGGCGCTCTTCAGTCATGAGTCGTGCAAGGACTTTCCCACCGAAATCATGCTCATGAAAGTTGCGCAGGATGTTCTGAACGCTTTGAGGCCAGCCCGATTTGCCGACCATCGATTTGAGGATGGGAATGCAACGTTCGTCCGCCACTGAATCACTGTGAGCGACGTAGTACTCATATAATTGTTTGATGCCGTTCTCATCGTTCAGTCGTTCATAGCAGGCCTCCAGCATGGTAAGCTCGCCATGCGGCAGTTGAGCGGTGAGCTCCCAATACCCCGCATGCTTTTGCGCGGCATCCCAATCGTAATCGGTCAGGTTCGTTCGATGGCCGTCAATGGAATCCCCCTTCTTGTCATGAAGGAATTGTTGGGCAACATTCAATGTGGACTGCGCATAGGTGCGGCACATGAACGAGGTCGTGCCGATCTCGCGGGGCTGATGCTCCATCTGTTCTATGTCCGCCGTACCTTGTGCGTGAATATCCGCGAATGGGATGACGCATTCCAGCGGCGTGTGCGGCCAAAACAGCATCTCGATCATAGGGGTATCACGTATGAATCCCAACGCTGCAATCAGCATCTGCTGCGCTTGCTCGCCTGTAACGATTGGTGCCGCGGCATACGTATAAGCGAGGATCCGCTCATTGAGGTGTTCGATATATGTCTGTAGCACACCCTCTTCATCATCGACTTGTCTCGCGAACCACACTGTTTTTCGCAAAGCCGCGCACATGCGTCTCATGGCCAGCGGATAGTCGTTCGATTGTTCTGCTTCCTCGAATACGGCCATCACGCCGTTTATGGCGGCATCTCCCCATTCGAATTTCCAGTCGTAGTCCTTGCCGAGATGTCGCCGCATGGGAGATTCCATGACGCGATCCACGGTGCTTTCGGGCATCAATGGTTCCATGCCGCTCGCGATTGCCGGATTCGCAGTCACGATGGCATTGATTTCGTCCTGATTCCAAACCAGATAGAAATGCTGAGCGGGCGTCCACCGTTCTGATTTGCGCAGTCCCACTCGTTCTCGAATATGTTGCAGCACTCGATTGAACACTTCAGGTTTCGATGCGAGAGGATTTGCTGCTACGGGTATGTCTGGCCGAGAGTCGTCCTGCTTTGCAATCATCGCATCGTATGTCACGTTCTGCTGATGATTACCGCCGTGTTTGTAATCACGCAACGTCAAGAGCACCGCACCAATATGCTTGCAGTATCCGTCATAGTCGTAGGGGCAGGTGCAGGATGCGAACACGATATCGTTGCCACGAAGTCGAATATCGACATCGTAGAGTTCAGAACCGTGCACTTCGGCGTGGAATAGTCCGGCCGACACTTCCTCTAACCCACCGATCCTATGCTCGTCCACGTAATCATATGCTCGCTCCAGGCTGCGGGAGGTCATCTCCTCTTCGAACTCGTCGAAATGAGCAGTCATGACGGGCCTCCTAATGATTGGTCATACATTACGGTGTGGGACGTAGTAGCCTAATGCAGTTCGGCTATCATCTGTTCAGCATCACCCATGCAACATCATGTCACGGTGCTTGTGCCAACGGAACAGACGCTCACGATGGCGGTTCAGCGTGAAACGATCCCACATCTGGTCCTCGGCCCACTCAACCATGCCATCATGTTCTTCATCTTCGGGATTGCCCAAGGTATCAAGGAACCGCTCGAACCCATACACCCCGCCGACATCCTCCGGAGGCGCATCCCCAGCCCCATCCCAAAGCTGAGGATCCGCAACGTGCACGCTGCGGTAGGTACGCAGCAGCTTAATATCATGGATCCAATCGTCACCATAATCGTAGTAATAGCGAGCGGTACGCACCTTGGGAAACACGTCGCCCAGCTCGGTTTCCGAAGCAACGCGAACTTCCGGCAACGGCTCCACCGGCATATATTGTTCGTATTTCGCCTCATGGTATGAGGGCTCTTCTCCCCACAATTCTTCCACTTGCACCTGCTTCCCATTCGGAAATGTGGCGCAGAAGCAGAACAGATGCTCGCCGTACCACATAAAGCATTCCTGCAATACCGCATGCAAATCGAAGAACGTCAATGATGCCGGCACCAGAATCTCCCGCCAGCATTCACGCCCGTCAAGGCGCAAAGTGACTCGGAAACGAAATGCCGTGTTGCCATTGCCTGCCATGAAGACTCCCTTATCAACGATGAAGTTATTATCACCGTAACAGAGTCTGGGACAAACCACTGCGTTACGAATCTGATTCGCGCCCTCAGAAAAGGCCGAATCATCTGTTCAATCTCCGTGTCCTATGGAAAAGACTCTAACAATAACCGGTACTGTTCATCATCAGCAAGTCCAATATGCCATGTGACCAGGTGCGGGACACTCATGTGATCAGTCGCTATGGTGGTGAGACGTGACTTCGGTTCGTACCGTCGAGCAGACGCGAATGGGGATAGCCGCGCCGCTCGTGTCCAATATCGGCTGGGGCGTGCTGCCGCTGTACTGGCGCGCACTGTCCAGTATGAATGCCACCAGCGTGCTCGCGTATCGTTTGGTCGCCACGTTGGCGGCCATGGTCGCGCTGTTAGTGGCGTTCTCCGTCCTGGCCACCGCGATTCCGCTGGCCATGTTCTCCTACGGCGTGCAGCACAGCCATTACCTGACCGTGAGTTTCATCCAATATCTCAACCCGCTGATCCAGTTCTGTGTGGCTGTGCTCCTGCTGCACGAGCCGATGCGCGCGCAGGGCTATGCGGCGTTCATGGTGATTTGGGTCGCGATCGCGGTGTATTCGTTCGGCGCGATTCGGGCGTATTGGGAGCGGCTGAAGCCCCACGCACGTTAAGCGCTTCCTTAACTCCCCTCCCCGAGGGGAGCTGTCGCCGTAGGCGACTGAGGGGAGGTCGACACGGCAAACAGCAGAAACCTCGCTCCCGACCAAAGCCACAAACACCACTCACGAAGCAAGCTTGTACAAGTTCTCCTTAAATTCCCGCTCACTCCACTTAATGGGATACGCATTGTACTTTTCCAAAGCGGTTATTAGCTGATTGTCAATGCGCCGATCCGAATCATTGAGGAAAACAACCAGTTCACTTGGTGTCTTTCGTGCCGCCTGCGTATCCTCCCATGAAATAAGGTACTGGAAATGAGTCGCTGGGAAGGCCGCGTAATAGATGTGCAGAATCGTTCCGCCTGTTTACTCGTAAACGGCAACACAAAGTCATACTGGCACAGCAAACCAGACTTGCCACGGAACTGAGCGCCTTCCACATACCGTATGTTGTTCGCATTAAAGAACATACGAATGTCATCTGCAAAATACGTCTGCACATGGGATTGGCCAGCATAGACATATCACCAACTTTGATGATAGCTTGCAGGAACCGATTCTTGGCATCAGCAAAATCAGCAGTATCGCTCGTCAGAGTAAGCTCGTCGCCGTTACGTTCAATACCAAACTGATTCAGAATATCTTTGAGCACTGCCAAACGCGATTCCGTCACAGTCATCCCATGCGACTCCAAACGGCGTAATGTGGCACAGTCATCAGAGAACGTTACGCTGTTCTTCCCGGGCTTCACATAGAACTGCGTATAGTCGTTGTCTTCATCCAGAAGTGGAACATTAACTTCATACCACTCATCCAGTTGCGTATAAGTCGTGTTATCAGACAGCCATTTTCCGTAACTTCGAATTAATGAGTCAAAATCAGAACTCGTCATACTTTCTTCTCGTCGTAAACACTACGATTCATTTGACTACAAACTTATCTGATGCAATTGGAATTGCTTCTCGCCTTTATTCAGGGTGATGGACTTCGGAGACAAAGCTTCCTTCAGCAGTTCCAGCATACGACGAGCTTCAGCATCTGTCAGTACAGCCATTGACGCCTCTTCCCCGAATGCGATTACCCAGTGGAAACAAGACTACATCAGACCAGTATGCACCGCCAAGCGGCGAGTAACACTCCACCCGCTACAATCAGCAGTATAGTTGTTCCGCAAAAGCCAACGCTGGCTCAATTCGAGGTCATGTTCGAAGGCACACCGTTGATTCTCGAACGCGCCACCGATTACTGGGAATCAGGCCGAGTGAGTTCGGTGCAGGAGATTGCGCCGCAGCTGTATCACGCGCAGGTGTCCGGCAGTGCCGATGACTGTTATGACGTTGACATCCGCCTCAGCAAAGACGCTCACGGCGAGAACGCCAATGAAGCAAACACTGATGACCAAGCCACTACCAGCAGTAACAGCGACCACGAATCCACAACCGACGACAATTCGATTCGCATACAATCCGCCGCGTGCACCTGCCCGTATCAGAGAACACCATATTGCAAGCACATAGGTGCCGTGCTTTACGAACTGCGCAAACAGCTCATTGGCGCGCACGGCAATCACCACAATGATGACACCGCCAACGCTCACGATGGTGTCATCGCACTCCCCCGCACCGTGCTGGATCCCATCCAGCAACACCTCGACGCGCGCGCAGAGCAGGGCAAAGGCCATCTGCTGTTCCTGTGGTCCACCCAACTGCGCGAAGCCGCAAAGACGTTCTGCGCCCAGCCAGACGAAGAACGACCGCTAATCCCGCTGATCGACGCACAAACCATGCTCTCCGACACAATCCGCCGATGCCATGAACGTTTCATTATTCATATCAGTAAACACAGCGATGCGTACAGCAAATCATGTGACTACACAGAATTCATCAAAACCGTGCAGGCTATCGCGGGCAATGCCCTGCAATCCAGTGATTACGCGAGCGCATGCGGCAACCTGCGACTGTGCATACACGAAGTCCACGCGCTTCTGCTCTCGTCCGAGAACGATGATGGCTCCGAACCTTTGCTCACGCTTATGGATGATCTGGCGATGCGCGTGCGATGCTATATGGAGAATGCGGCGGAATTCGCCGACTCCTCTACCGCCGGCAAGGCATTGAACACCATTGCGCAGGCCGCGAACGAAAAAGACATGCGGCAATGCGAACCATTGAACAGTATGTTGCTGATTTCCAGCGCGCTCGCTTTCGCCCAATATGACGACAAACGCATATGGGCCTATGACGTGATCGAGAACGCGATAACGCGCAATCTGGAATACTCGTTCAACGAAGAAAGCGAAGAAAGCGACGAGGACGACGAGGACGACGAGGACGAGGATAACGAGGATACGAGCGAAGTAGACGACGAAACCGACTTCATTCCGGATGAATCGTTACACGTATTGCAGTTGTTCACACTCATGAGCGCCTACGACCTATACGCTCTATCCAACGATGACGCTGGACGCGAGCAGCTTCTGAAAGACTACCCGGAGTCAATGGCCCTCACACTGATGAACGCTGCGAACATGATTCATGAAGGGCACTTGCGTTCCGCATACATGCTCGCACAAGATTTCCTTCTGTCGAGCCGGGATATGGAAGATGTCGATATCGATGCCCGGCATAACGGTCTGCTGCCAGACCTGCTGCCCCATGGATGGCATACCATCATGGAATGCTGCGCCGAGGGACTCAATGACGTTGGCCTACTCGCCAACGTGTATCGGTACTACATTCTTTCCTGCAACGACAGATCCGATACCCATTACGTGAGTAAACTACGCAATCTGTTACGCATCTACGGCGGTCTTAGCGCAGAAGAATGGCATGACGTGGCTGATGGGCTGGCCAGAGATTGCGCCCGGAACATCATCGACCGTATCAAGTACCAGCCGGAAATAACCACCAAAGGCGGCACACAGCGCCACAGCAGTTGGCGCAATCCCGCTTACGAGAAGCTCATCGTGGACGAGCGGCTTTCGGACGCGGCCCTGACCTATTGCGTCATGGTCGATTACCCGCCGCTGCCATTGCTGCGCACCATCGCCATCGAACACCCCGAATCGGCAAAATCGATAATCCTCGACGCGATGCCACACGGCACCATGGGCACGCCCGTGTTCCGGTTTACGGTGGAACGTGGCGTCGACAATACATTGACGGCGCGCCGCAGCACATACCAGCAAATCGCCAAACAGCTGCGCCGTTTCGCCGCAGTGTTTGGCGATGAGGAGACCCGCGTATTGGCGCGTGAGATTGTCGGGCGTTATCCGAATCGTACTGCGTTGCGGGAGGAGCTGGCGTTTGCGTTGTAGGGGTGACAGTGGCGACGCGGTTACGGCATTTGGCACACATCCGGCGACTATGTGTTGCGATACTGCGTCATTATCAAGACTAGTATTTCGCACTTTGACCACTTAGCTTGGCGGCCCTAAAGTTCCTTCTGCCGCGTCCAGCAATATTAATATGTCATTGGTCTCTTAGCCTCTCCGCATTATGCCCGTCGATTATCGACTCAGCACGTTTGCGATAGCTCTCATCGCTGGCAGGTGCAAATACGTACGCACGGTTATCGATAATGACATCCTGCGCTTCGCCGGTTTCTTTCAGCGCTTTGTATGCGTCGGCATAATCATGAATATGCGGCCACTTGGTTTTGACGTTAGGCTGCGAAGTTCCACCAGCTTTGGCGATATTGGTCAGCGTATGCCCAGTACCCAGTGCGATGCCAGCCTGTTCCTCGCTGAGATTCCTAATGATATTGGTCAGCTGGCCGCAAACCCAGACTTTGGCCAAATGCTCATCCATGAGGAATCCCTTGCCTTTGGCATAACGGGTGATGAGGTAAGCCCAGTAATCAAGCTTTGTGTTGAACATCTGCATGGCTTCCGCATAGAACAACATCGGGAGGATGGCCGATGCTATGGTTCGCTCATCGCCAAAAGTCTCGTCGTTGTTGAGCCAGTCAATGGTGTCCGCGTATTGCGCGTTGTCTTCAGAGGTGGGCGTGGGCTTGTCGTACTCGCTGCGGAGATCCTGCGCTATCTGGTCAATTTGCGTTTGTCTGTCTTCTCCGGGGAGCGAGCCGATGAACAGTTTGGCGAGGTCTCCGATGCAGATGTTGCATTGCTTGCCACTCCCCTGTGACGATATTTCCATATCAGGGAAGAACTTGCGATGAAGCCGCTTGGCAGTTTCATCAAGGGCCGAATCGTGGCCTGCATTCTGGTCAGTGTTGATGGGCGTCGACTGTTGGCTGTCATTATTGGGTTGTTCAGCTAATGGCTGCTGAGCTTCGTTGTAGTTCAACATGCTTCGGACTATAGAGGGCCGCTTTGCGGTGCACAACCTATGAGTTTCATATAGTCAACCCTTATTGTGCAGTCATGCCATTCCCAAGAAATAATAGAATTACGACATCAAGTAACTTGTCAGAACAATGGTGTATTCGCGGGCGTGCGCGCACGCCCATATACATAGGCGTGACGTGTCCGCGCGCACGATTTAACCACTAATCCCAGCGTTTTGCACATTTGCGACACGCAGAAAATTAGCTATAGCCTATGAACCGAAATTTCAAACAAAAAGGACTCTTATGAAGAGAAGGAGGCACCTGTTGTCCATCAGTCAATTGACCAGTCAACTTTCCAACAAACGGAAGAAATGCGTCGAAGCGCGAAACAAAATCAGCGGATATGCAAAAACAGCAGCTGATGAGTCCTCGAAAGCAGCTAAAGCCGCAAAAGCGGCCACTCGCGCTAGGCAAGAAAGCGCTCGACAGAGGAAAATGAGTGAGCAACAGCGGCATCAAAAACTCGCGAATGACGCCTTGAATAATCAGGCATCATGGCAGAAGAAGCTGTCTGCACTTGAATCCGATGTGGCGAAAATAGAAAAGAAGCTGGACGATGCCCATATCGCCGAATCTAAGAAAATCGCGAAGGAAACATCTCGTAAGATAGGAGCAATCGAACCGGTGATAAACGTTAACGCACCTTTAGTCGACGGCGATAATTATGGCAACGTGGCTGTCGGCAACAACGTGACTCAGTCCCAGACGATTATTGAGTCCTCTAACGAATTCGAAGGTCTAAAAGATCTGTTACGAGATATCGTTGACAGACTGGACGATCTGGAGCTGACTGATATTGACAAGTGTGATCTCAGAGAATCCGTCGAAGAAGCTTTAAACGAATTACAATCCGAAGAGCCGGAGCCGGGAAGAGTCCACATGGCCATTCGCCTAATCAAACGTATTCTTACGCCAATCGGTTCCGCCGCGATTACAGGCGCGGCAACCGGAACAGACACTCTGGTCCAACAATGGATAACACAACTGGGACAATTCTGCTAAGTGTCTTTGGGCTGATCCGCCATGTCCATAAAGCAACGAATACGGATGGACATGGCGGCGTATTAATCCTTGATCGCTTAGACAGTAATTATGACTCAGCGATTTGCAACTCGATGTTTAGTCCACATACAAATGACATTTGCGAACGAACCAATTATCCGTGAAAATAATCCAGCTTGGTAACGGGGCGTCTTGAATGCGGTACCGCCGGTATCGCGTGGCTGGCACCGGTGGAGTTGGTGGTTATTTGGAGTACCGGGTCTCGCGACGTCTGTCGGGGCTTTCAAGTTCAAGGCTGTGCTTTATCAAGTCGAAAATGGTCTGACAGGGGCAGTGCCGGCTTTTTTGTATTTCCCGAAAACATCCCGTTTGGCTCGTAGTATGGAACCTTAAGGAGGTTTCCAGTGACAGCACAGGTCAAGTCGAAACAGCGCGTCGAAGAGCACGGCGAGGTCTTTACCAACGAGCGTGAGGTCAACGCCATGCTCGACATGGTCAAACAGGAGACCGAACGCATCGACAGCCGCTTCCTCGAACCCGCGTGCGGCGACGGCAACTTCCTGTCCGAGGTACTGCGCCGCAAGCTCGCCGTGGTCGGCGAACGATACGGCAAGAGTCAACTGGAGTACGAGCGGTACATGTTCGTGGCGGTGTCCTCCATCTACGGCGTGGACATCATGGCGGACAACGTGGACGAATGCCGCGAGCGCCTGTACGGCATCGCCGAGAGCGAGTACGGGCGTCGGTTCAGGGACGAGCGTCGCGTCGAGGTGCTGGATGCGATCCGTTACCTGTTGTCGAAGAACATCCAGTGCGGTGACGCTCTGACCCTGACAGCGGCCGATGGGGATCCGATCGTGTTCCCGGAGTGGTCGTTGGTGAAGGGCAGCAAGGTCAGCCGCCGTGATTTCACATTCGCTGCGTTGCTGAATGTTTCGACGCAGGCGCCGACATTCGATATGCTGGACGAACTGGAAGTGGATCGCGATAAGTTGGGGGCGGCGATCCCGAAACCGATCAAGAATTACCCGTTGACGAGTTTTCTGGAGGTAGCCAAATATGAGTAGCCGATTGAATCTCGGCAACAAGTCCTACAACCCGGACGTGCTGTCGTGTCTGGCGAACCTGTCCAACGATGAGGTGTTCACCTCGCCGCAGCTTGCGAACAAGGTGCTCGACTTGCTGCCTGAGGAGATCTGGACGGACAGTTCGGTCACGTTCCTCGACCCGTTCACCAAGACGGGCGTGTTCCTCCGTGAGATCACCAAGCGTCTGCTGATCGGCTTGGAGCCGGAGTTCCCGGACTTGCAGGATCGTATCAACCACATCCTGAACCATCAGGTATGGGGCATCGCCATCACCGAGCTGACCGCGCTGTTGTCGCGCCGCACCCTGTACTGCTCGAAGAAAGCCAACGGCAAATACTCCATCGATACGTTGTTTGATGACCCGGACGGGCACATCCACTACAAGGCCATTGAACATTGGTGGGATGGCAAGAATTGCGTCTACTGTGGTGCCAGTAAGCAACAGTATGACCGCAGCAGCACCCTGGAAAGCTACACGTACGAATTCATCCACACCGTCCACCCGGAAAGGATCCTCAAGAACATGCAGTTCGATGTCATCGTCGGCAATCCTCCGTACCAGCTCAGCGACGGTGGCTTCGGCAAGAGCGCCGCTCCTATCTACCAGAAGTTCGTGGAGCAGGCCGAGAAGATGAATCCACGCTACATCTCGATGATCATCCCATCCCGCTGGTTCGGTGGGGGCAAGGGATTGAACGACTTCCGCGCCAATATGCTTGCGGACAAGCGTATCCGTCGTATCGTCGATTTCGAGAATGCCAACGAATGCTTCCCCGGCGTGGATCTCGCGGGCGGCGTCTGCTACTTCCTCTGGGACCGCGACAATCCCGGACAGTGCGCCGTCACCAGTGTCATCAATGGCGAGAAGTATCGCAGCGTGCGCGATCTTGACGAGTTCAGCATCTTCGTGCGCAACAGCCGCGCCGTGCCGATCATTCGTAAGGTGCTTGCCAAGCACGAGCCGACCATGAACGCCCAAGTGTCCAGCCGTAAACCTTTCGGACTTGCCACCAATGTGCGCCCGCGCCAAAAAGGTGATATCACCCTTTATTGGCAGAACGGCGAAGGAAAATTCCCCAGCACCGAAGTTACGAACGGACAGGAATGGATTAAGAAATATAAGGTCATCTGCGCGAAGACCGCCTATGACCACGCCGGCAGTCCTGACAAAAACGGCATGCGCAAGGTCTTCACCAAGATCAATATCCTGCAACCAAACGTCGTGTGCACTGAAACGTACCTTGTTGCAGGTGCATTTGACACCGAGGAAGAAGCGGTGAATCTGAAAGGCTATATGGAAACACGCTTCTTCCGATTCCTTGTATCGCAGTTCATGGTCTCCCAAGACATCACGAAAGATCGATTTGCGTTTGTCCCAATTCAGAATTGCAAGGAAGAGTGGACTGACGAGAAGCTGTATGAGAAATACGGAATCACTGAAGATGAACAGGACTTCATCGCCAGCTGCATCCGCCCGATGAGCGGAGCCGACAATGCCTGACAACTTCTTTCCGCAACGTCCCAACGTTACTCCGACCGTCTACGCCTATACGATTGATGCGCCCACTCATAAGGGACTTCTGAAGATCGGATATACAGGGCGAGATGCACCCACTCGCGTAAAGGAACAGGTGGGTACGTCTCACGTCAGCTACAGAATCGTGTTTGAGAAGAACTCAATGCGTGATGACGGATCAGCCTTCGACGACAACGCAGTGCACAAGATGCTTGCGCAACTATTCCCTTGTGAATTCGGCGAGTGGTATCGCTGCTCGGTCAAGGACGTGGAGAACGCCGTCGAGGCGGTCAGGGAGCGTCGCGGATCCATCACCCAGCGCACGCAGAGCTTCGGCATGAGGCCCGAACAGCAGCGCGCCGTGGAGAAGACGCAGGAGTATTTCGCGCAGTTCAAGAAGGACAATCCGGGCAAGCCGCCACGCTTTCTGTGGAACGCGAAGATGCGTTTCGGCAAGACGTTCACCAGCTACGAGTTCGCCAAGGCGCAGGGCTACAAGCGTATTCTCGTGCTGACGTTCAAACCGGCCGTGGAGAACTCGTGGCGCGAGGATCTGGAGTCACACAAGGATTTTGAGGGCTGGCAGTTCATCTCCCGTGAGACCGAGCTCGACTACGAGCACGCGGACAAGACCCGTCCGATCGTGTGCTTCGGCTCGTTCCAGGATTTCCTCGGCCGTAACGAGGCCGGCGGCGTCAAAGCCCGTAACGAGTGGGTTCATGCGGTCAACTGGGATCTGGTCATCTTCGACGAATACCACTTCGGTGCTTGGCGAGACAGCGCCCGCGAATTGTTCGAGCAGGAGGACGAGCGCGAGCAGAACGACAACATGAACTCGGTCGCCCAGCTGATCGACGAGAGCTTCGAACAGGGCGACACGGATTTCCTGCCCATCACCACGGGCGCGTACCTGTTCCTGTCGGGCACACCGTTCCGCGCGATCGCCAACGGCGAGTTCATCGAGGAGCAGATCTTCAACTGGACATACTCCGACGAACAGCGCGCCAAGGAGCAATGGAAGGCGACAGACGGAAAGAACCCGTACGAGTCGCTGCCTCGTATGGTGCTGATGACCTATCAGATGCCCGATCAGATCCGCGAGATCGCGTCCGCCGGAGAGTTCGACGAGTTCGACCTCAACGAGTTCTTCGCCGCCACAGGCGAAGGAGAGGCGGCCGAGTTCAAGCATGCGAGCGAAGTGCAGAAGTGGCTTGACCTGCTGCGCGGCGGGTTCGCCGAGACCACGGTGGACATGCTCAAGATGGGCGCGAAGAAACCGCCCATGCCGTACTCGGACTCCCGGTTGAAGAACATCCTGGCGCACACGTTCTGGTTCATGCCCTCGGTCGCCTCATGCCAGGCCATGGCGAATCTGCTGGCGCAGCGGCAGAACGTGTTCTACCACGACTACACGGTGAACGTATGCGCGGGCGCAGGTGCGGGCATCGGTCTGGACGCATTGGATCCGGTGCGCCGGTCGATGGCGGATCCGTTGGAGTCGAAGACCATCACCCTGTCGTGCGGCAAGCTGACCACCGGCGTGACCGTCAAGCCATGGACCGGGATCCTCATGTTACGCAACCTCAAGAGCCCGGAGACGTATTTCCAGGCAGCGTTCCGCGTGCAGTCGCCGTGGACAATCGACAACCCCGACGGTTTGCATCCCAACGAGACCGCGATCATGAAACGCGAATGCTACGTGTTCGACTTCGCGCCCACACGCGCCTTGCGGCAGATCGCGGACTACAGCTGCTCGCTGCATCCCGACCAGACCATCTCGCCGGAGCAGAGCGTGGGCGAGTTCATCCACTTCCTGCCCGTGCTCGCCTATGACGGCAGCAGCATGAAGCAGGTCAACGCCACCGACGTGCTCGACATCGCATCCTCCGGCACCTCGGCCACCCTGCTGGCCAAGCGTTGGGAGAGCGCCCTGCTCGTGAACGTGGACGACCTGACCCTGCGCAAGCTGATGAACAACCAGCGTGCTATGGACGCGCTCATGAGCATCGAGGGCTTCCGCAAGCTCAACGACGACTTGGAGAAGATCATCAACAAGTCCGAGCAGATCAAGGAGATGAAGAGCAAGGACGAGAAGCCCACCAAGAAGGAGAAGAAGGAGCTGCGTGACGCGGAGAAGGAGACCAAGAGCCTTCGCAAGCAGGTGCAGGAGAAGCTCATCAAGTTCGCCACGCGCATCCCGATTTTCATGTACCTGACGGACTACCGCGAGCAGACGCTCAAGGACGTGATCACGAAACTGGAACCGGAGCTGTTCAAGAAGGTCACGGGACTGACCAAGGGTGACTTCGAGCTGCTGCTGAGCCTGAACGTATTCAACCCGGCGCGCATGAACGACGCCGTGTACAAGTTCAAGCGCTACGAGGACGACAGCCTCTCGTATGCCGGCATCGACAAACATGAACAGGACACGCAGGTCGGCCTGTTCGACACCGCCATCCCGGCGCAAGAGTTCGAGGAGATGTGAAAGGGTTGAACTCGCTTCTCACGTTTCTGAACTCTCTGTTCTCGCAAAGCTGGTGGTCTGGCGTGAGCGTGCTCCTCGGCGCACTGCTCGGCGCGTTCGCCTCCATCGTCGTTAGCTTTACGCAAGGGCATCGGGAGGAGAAGCGGATTCGACACGAATACTATGTCAATCAGAACGATAGACTGATTGCGGATTCTGCCGCTTTCATCCGTTTGTGCTTGGCGCACAATGATGCTGTGCGTGACGAAATAGAGGCAAAGAACCGATACGACAATGAAGTGCGAGCGTACCAAGGATACCCAAATCAGGATGTTCGCATTGCATTTGAGAAACGAAGGGAAGAAGCCGACGCCACGCTGCTTGACTTACAGGAGAGCTACTCGCGTTTGATTATGCGGTTCCCTGAACTTAAGGATGACGCCCAGACATTATTGACGAATCTTCCTGACAGAAGCAACGAATCAAGAAGTGCGTGGAATAAGGGTCTGTCTGTTTTTCGCGAGACAGTGACCAGTCTGTATGCGAGGAATGAGAGAAAGAGCCTCCTTACTTGGTGTCAAAGAAGGAAGAAAAAGGGATGAATCGTGACATCTAATAACACGCTTTCATGGATGGAGAAGGACCCATTTATCAAGCTGTTTAATCGCGGCGGATATGTGTTGGACTTCAATGATTTTCGTTTTGATGCTTTCACGCAAGAAAGTATCGGCGTTCCCCTGTTGACGCGATATGGCCTTTCTAAGGGCAAGTCCTTGGAGCAATTCGTGAATGAGGCGCCTCGCAATGCTGCACTGAAGCTGTTCTCCGATTTGATGGATTATTACGAGTACGCCTTCATTCAGAAAGATGACGGTGATACAGATTATCAAAGGCTGTATAAGCGCTGTAAGGAGATCCTTTCCTCAACAGCACAGGACGGTGTCAAGGAGGCCGGCATGTTCTTTAATGTCATTATCCGGTATGATGAGTCTCAGGCAATATCTCCCGACCGCATGTTTGAAGGGACGTCTCCACAAATCGCCGCGAGGTTCAAGAACTATGACGGTTCTCCCAACTTTGATCTCCTGCGTACGCTTCCCACTATTGCGACACGTGAGTTTTATCAGGATGATAGCATCGTGGCCAGATTGGGATACCTCGGTCCGAGCCCGACACATCAGCTGAGTGAGGTTATTGAGACGTTCCCAGCGACAAAGTTGAACGATATTCTGCCTCAGACCGGTTGGCTTGGGTCTCGTACCCGTTGGATGGTGCTTGCGGGCGATCCTTATCGCTTGGTAGGTAATGTGCAGGAAAACTATCAAGCTATTCAGAATCCAGCGGTGATTCAGTTTCCGCAACTACCTGTTAACGAAAAACAGATTGCCGTTATGATGCCTTTCAATGACAGCTATCTGACGCCAAGTGAAGACCCAGTATATAAGGCAATCAAAACAGCTGGAGAACAGGCTGGTTTTTCGTGTGTTCGAGCGGATGAAATTCGCACTCCGACGGACATTAAAGACGATATTTTCAAGCTGATTGAAGGCTCGAAAATCATTGTCGCTGATTTAAGCGGAGGGAATCGTAACGTCTATTACGAAATGGGACTGGCTCATGCTCGTGGCCGAATCGTTATCCCAATTTCCGGTGACGATGAAAAACTTCCTTTTGATATAGGTCATATTCGGACAGTTTTCTTTCATAGAGATCTTCATGGCATTGAGGGACTCACTCGCGATCTTACGCAAGTTTTGAATGCTGTTAGCTGAGTAAATAAATCAGATTCCAATAATCCACGTTAGATGAAACGTACACAATGCGGTCGCAGCAAGACGCCGAATGGCTGGTCATCAACAAGAGTAGCAAAAGCGGCATCGCCATTATCCATAAAGTTGGCTGCGGCGCTATTCGCCATCAAGTTGAACAAGATGTACGAGAAGAACTTCCCAGCAGGGATTTTACCAGAATCGGTCAAGATGCCACCGGAGCACCGCTGTACCGTGAATCTACTCGATGGGATACCTATCGATATGAAGCCTCGTACATCACACGAGATGAACTGTTGCATTCTGATCTGAGATACCGCCCTTGCAGGGTATGCAATCCAGGCATTCCGTCACATAGCCAAGCAAAGCCGATAACAATTCATGTGGCGGATCTTAAGGATCGTCATCTGGGGAAGTTCTTCTTCGGGTGGGGCATACTAGAACGGTTCATCATTACCGGTCAACGGAACGAGAACGGACAACCGGAGTTATTCGTGGACACGTACTTTGACGAAGGAGTTTCGCACCGATTCCAGCCGGATGAAGTGCTTGAGTATCCACGGCAGAGTAGTGTGAAGAACACTGATAGGGACTGAATCTGTTCCTCAGTCATCCGGCAACTTCAGCCACCGGAACAGTGCTGTCGTCGTGTCTGCAACCCAGACACGATTCAGACACGATGACCCCTGAGAACAGCGAAATCAGCGGCAATCGACGAATCTGGCGAAGATAACAGAACCGGCGTCTTTGCAACGAAAACGCAACTGATGAAGCTCGCGGAAACCAGCGAATCAACCCTTCAAACTAGCAAGGGGTTACTCAGTCGTTGCACAACGCAGATTTGTATCGTTAATTTAAACGGATTCATTTCGACCCAAGATGGCACTCTAACTCAGGCTACTTCCACCCGTAACCGCCCAAATATTCCCAAACGACAATCCATGCAATTCTTGAGGTACGAGTCCAGTTTCCTCGCTCACCATAGAAACTGATATGCCTTTCTGCCTGTTCGTATCGGCCACGAAGCGGAATACCTTCGACTGCTCTGGCCGCAGGCCACGAGGCTCACCGTTCTTGTAGCCTTGAACCGTCAATTCCGAGCAAGCCTGTCGATATTCCCATTCCGACAATCGGCCCAGCTCATAGGCACGCCGAGCCATGGCCATGGCTGAAACTTTGAAATATCGCTTTGCGGTCAGAATCTGCGGCACTGAGGCATGAGTCGGCACCATGCCCAAAACACGACGCTCCGGCATCAGAAGATTTGCGGCAAACGAATGAGCTTCGCTTTCAATATCGCGCGTTCCGGCAGCTGCTACATCTTCAGACACCATTTCATGCATCATCAGATGTCCAATTTCATGCGCAATATCGAAACGGACACGTTCTGCGGTCTTGCTGGTGTCTACCGCGATATACGGCACACCATCGAACATAAAGCTGAAAGCATCTACCTCTCGTCCGACAGTCGGTAGACTAAACAGTCGAATGCCATGAGCTTCTGCAAGACTCGTCATCTCGGGCAACAGATTCTCGCCATATCCCAAAATCGCGCGCAGCATAGTCGCTGCCAAGTCCGGACGCATTCCGGCGCTATCGGCAAAGGGCAAATCGCATTCAGGCAGCCGGAAGTGATCCTCAATCCATTTGAAGAACAGCAATGCATTCCGACCATGTCCCACTGCCGAACGACGCTGCCTTACCGTCGATTTTCTCAACGACCTAAACCATACCTGTCCTTCCGATAAATCCTCGATTAGCGGAGCATGAGGGGACACGGAAAAGAACGACGGCATAACCTGCAACGCATCAGCCAGTACCGCTGCTTGAGACACCGGCGCTCCAACTTCTTCATAATTGGCAACCGTCCGCGAAGTCACACCGAGAGATTCGGCCAATTGCACCTTGCTCAGTCCTGCCGTTTCACGGGCACAACGGATACGTTCTGGATTCAGCGAAGCCTTCTGCTCAACGCGTGGAAATGGCGACGGCAACTCCATCTTCACCACGCTCATCGTTACGTGCCTCCACAAACTGATCGGTCAAATTAACTTCATCCAGCACAAGTCGGTTATCCCAGCCAATGATTTTTCCATTAGAATCCACACCAGCGGGAAGCGACACTTCCAACCGCACCGAATCAGTCTCTCGGTAGTACACAACCAACCACATCTGCGGACGCATTGGCACCATAGAGGTCCAATCATCAAAAGACAGCCCTTGCTACTTCACCGGAGCCTTTCCTGAAGCACCAATAACGTTATAGTTCCCGGGACTTTCTTAAGATGCAACTCTTTGCTGATGTTCCCGGTAGCCTCAGCAACCGCGACGTATCTAAATCATCCGCGTTGTAATCTGGTGTGGTTCTCTCATATGGCCAAACCTGAGCGAGCCAGATATGTAGGTTCTTGAACCGGGAGAATGACATGAGCAACGTCGATGAATCACCGTTTAATCTTGTGTGCTTGATATGCGGCAAAATGATAACTGCCGAAATCGTCGATGAAAACCACCCCCGCACGATGGAACAACTCGTCGAAAGCGCCAACGACAGCGGATTCCTGCCCCTTGATGCCATCGAAATGACTTCCTACGGTCATTACGGAACCACCTTTTTCGATCCATGCGACGACGGTACACAAGTCGCCGCACTCATCTGCGACAAATGCATGAAAGAGCGCAGCGACCGTCTCATGCACATTGACACAAAGCGCCGTCTCACCCCTTTCAATGTGACGATGAAATCACTCCGCAAATCGAGCTAACTCCGATCATGACATGAGCGACTGGGATAACCCTGTGTCTTAGCAGCGTCGCCGACGTTGGATTGACGCTTCGTGATAGTTTGCCGATTGGATATTGCATCAAAACGCAATATCCAACCGGCAAACTCATTATCGAACAACACTATTCATCAGCAGTATCGTCACTGGCGTCAGCAATGGTGACGGTAAAAGTCTTGCCAAGCGCCGTGCAATAATCAGCACTTGCGCGGCTACTCAGCCATGGTCAGTCACCTTCCCGCTCAGTCCCACAAATCGTAGATATTGTCGCCAATCCACCGCCATACGCGACGGAACTCGGCCTCAGTTTTCTTAGTTACCGCACATGCTGCATCTGTCCCGAAAACATTACGGTAAGGACGGTAATGGGAATCCGATGAATTAGGTCGCCATTTATCGGTCAGCACGAGCACGGCAGCCGCATACTTAAGATCCTCTCGCCATGCACAGTATCCAATACCGAGTTCACGTACTGTCTTCCTCGTGCTGCCTCTGTCATTATGCTCCAACGCGTCTAGGAATGTCCAAAAAGGCGTGGATTCGAGCCAACGCGATAACTCGTCATCAGTGCGTTGCTTCAACCAGCGAGAGCTGTCGTCATATCCTGATGGGCTACTCATACAGTGTTTCTCCATTGCGGTCAGCAACTGGGACATTCTTATGATTTCCCTACTTCCCAGATACCAGACATCCATGTCCGTGAATCCACGGGTTTCTAATTGCCGAATACGCAATATTTCCTTTTTGATTCGCTGATACTGGACAGTAATCGGCTTGGCAACGGTGTCTACCGAATCAGTCATGTTCCATACTGTTTTGCCTAGTCTTCGCAGAACATGCTTTGGCCTTCGCGCGCACTTCTTTTCTGTTTTGTTGATTTGATGCATAGGCGGCTCCTCTCTGAAACCATTTTGAATTGAACATCACCAGCATACTCACTGTTACCGCGCAAATCATCTGCTCCGACATCTATGTTTTCTGTCTAGACATAATTCCGATATGATGCCCCAACAAATTAGCGGTGCGCTCAGTCTCCTCGCTATCAGGAGCTTTCCTGTACATTGCTGCGCGACCTCGGTATTCGCTCTCGGCGTTCCGTGAACAATCTCAAGTCTTCCGGACTACAGTAAACGGCAGATATAGCCGGTTACGCCCAGTCCGAAGGAGGACATCATGGGATTGTTTGATTCGCTGAAGAACGTGTTCGCGCATCACGAGCATCATGGCACCCGCATTGGCCAGCCGCTCACGCTCGCCGACGCCAAGGCACTGCTCGCTTTCATCGTGGTGCACCAGCATCTGGCGGATATGCGCAAGGTGGCCGCGGCGGTCAAACAGCTGCAGGACGAGATGCCGCAATTTATCACGTTTGGCATGTCACATTACTACAGCGAACCGAAGCGCGTGCGCTTCCAGTCCGAGGGCGGCAAGTTCATCGATGCGGACGCCATCGCCACCGCGTTCGCCGAAACAACTGTGCTGCAGGACGAGTGCAAGATCCAGCATCTTATGGGCGATATCGAAGATAATCGCGAGCATCGCGACCCCACAACAACGCCGGCAGTGCCGATCGACGAATTAGTGCAAATCACGCAGGAAAAGCTTGCAGACACCACCGATGAAGCAGATCGCCGCGCATGGCTGTTCGCCTTGTTCGATCAACTTGATGACATTGACGAAGCAACCAAGCACAACCTAGAACCACTCGCCAACGCATTGCACACTGCGCTGCATATTGATGGCAACAACGCCAGTGCCGTGACTGACAGCGACATACACACTCACATCATCGCCATGATTGTCGATTTGCTATTCCCGGCTTCGGAATCTGACGAGAGCGCCAACGCATCGCCCACGTCACGTGCCCTGATGCTCGATTCCACTACTGTGTCACTCGACTACATGCCCGCTATCGAAATACTACGGAATCACGGTCTCACCATCGTCGGCGAAGCAGACTAAAGGTTTGAGAATTTCGCTGCCAACATTCGCAGCTAGAAGAATTACTTCTCCAGCTTATCCAGCGCTTTCAGCAGCGAATCAACATGACCTTTGGCACGTACGTTGTAACGAGCGATAACCACGGAACCGTCAGGATTGATGACGAGCGTTGAGCGAATCACGCCCACATGCACCTTGCCGTAGAGCTTCTTTTCGCCGTATGCGCCGTACAGCTTGTGCACGGTCAGGTCGGGATCAGACAGCAGCGGGAACGTGAGATGGTCGTGCTCGGCGAACTTGCGCAGCTTGTCAAGCGAGTCCTTGGAGACGCCAAGCACCGTAACGTTTTTCGACGCCAATCGGGCGAGATTATCGCGGAAATCGCAAGCCTCAGTGGTGCATCCGGGCGTCATCGCGGCCGGATAGAAGTACAGTACAACCCTACGTCCGTCCTCGAGCACGTCAGACAGATTGATTAAGCCGTTCTCCGCAGTGCCGGGCACAATCGCCGGCAGAGTGAAATCCGGGGCTTCGCTCCCCTCTTGCAGACGGGCGTATACAGGAGCTTGGGCGGAATCATGAACAGTAGCAGTCATGCGTCCCATGATAGGCGTCCGAGCCCGCGACATCTATCACAGACTTTCGATGACCACTGATTGCGTCAATAATTCGGCACGTTATATTCGACAGTAATATGCCATCAAAGCGTCGGCAGCGGGCTCTGAAAGACTCGACTAATCGCGCAACTGCGGGTCGGCAAAACGGCGATTCTGCAGAACCGGCATTATCTGGCGTGCGGAAGCAAGGCATTCGCGACTAAGCCCAGTAGCAATAAGCTCGGCTCCCTCATCGCCCGCCGAAGCGACAACCTCACCCATCGGATTGATGATACGGCTGCATCCGATATTCCGCGAACTCACCTCACTGCAGGCCAACACATAACAAGTGTTTTCCAACGCGCGAGCTGCAGTCAGCAACTTCCAATGCTGTTCTTTCATCGGACCGCGCACCCAAGCGGCACTTACGACGATCACACCGGCACCACGTACGGCCAGCGAGCGCGCGGTTTCCGGGAAACGCACGTCATAGCAGGTCATGACGCCGATTTTCCAACCGTCAATATCAACGATGGGCGGTAACTCGGCACCAGGCCTCACCACGTCGGACTCGCGGGCCGAGAACGCATCGTACAGATGTAATTTGCGATAGGTAGCGATAATCTCGCCGTCGCGAATCACGAGGAACATATTGGAGACGCGCGGGTCCGTATTCTTCATCGATTCCGGAATACCTGATCCCGACGCGCTCACTTCCGGCGCAACATGCACGGTACCCATCAGCACAATATGCCGCTGCGCGCTGATACGCCGCAAGCCGTCTACAAACGGCCCGTCCAGTGGTTGCGCGTGCGCGGCAGCATATGAATCGTCATCGCCACGCCGCGCAATCAAACCTTCCGGCAATACCAGCAACTTCGCGCCGCCCGCCGCAGCATCACGCGCAAATCCGTCAATAATCTCCAGATTCCGTTCCGGCTCCTCCGCCACCGTAAACTGCGCAACAGCAACTGGCAAGGACTTCGCACTCATCACACCAGTCCCAACGTCTTGAAGGCGTTGGCCAGGCCGTCCTGGTGAATATCGGTGGTGGTGAAGTCACAAAAGGCTTGGATGCCGTGGATGGCGTTGCCCATGGCCACGGATGTGCCGGCGGCTTTGAGCATGGCGGTGTCGTTGTCGGAGTCGCCGATGGCGATGGTGTCGGCGATGGCATAGCCAAGCAAGGAAGCCACGTCGCGCACGGCGGTGCCTTTGTCGATGCCGTTGATGAGCAGTTCGCCGTTGTTCGGCGAGATTTTGTCGTATGAGCCGTGCACGAGTTCGAACCAGGGGGCAAGATCATGCTGAGTGTTCTCGAAGGAAACATCCGGCTCGGGCCCGGTGAAATACGATCCCTTACTCACATGAATCGTGTGCCCCAGCGTAGATCCAGCCGGAACCTCTACCTCGTCCAGCAAATGCCAGAACCGCGCAAACTCACCACGATTCCACGTCTTGCCCTTGGACTCCAGATGGCGGCGATAACCTTCGGAAATGTACATGCCGTCCGCACCCTGCCACTGGTAACTCTCGATATGGTGTTCGGCAAAATAGGCCATCGCCGCATCGATGGCTTCAGGCGGCACGAGATGCTGGAACAGCAGCTTATCGCCGATATTCGCCTGTGCGCCGGCTACGGAAACTACACCGTCGAATCCAAGATCCAGAATGTTGCGTTCGATTTTCGGCACGGAGCGACCGGTGCAGATGAAGAGCTTGTGACCGTTGGCTTGGGCCCGCGCACACGCCGTTTTTGCCGACTCCGGCACAATATGATTCTCATCAGCCAGCGTGCCGTCGATATCAATGAATACGAGTTTGCTACCAGTCATGTCGCTTTCCATCATATGTCGAACCTCCCCAAGTCAGCTTACGCTGACAGCCCCTCCAGAGGGGGCGAAGAGAAAAATAAAACCTGCCGAAAAAGGAAAAGTACTGCTGACACCTCCCCCAGTCGGCTTGGCCGACGGCTTCCGCTGGCGGAGACCAAAACGGCATCACACGGCGTAGGCGGCCCAGCGGCCGTGGGTGTGCTGGACTTCGATGGGCATGCCGAAGAGGTCGGAGAGGCGCTCGTCGGTTAGGCCGTTCTCCAGCGAACCGGTGTAGACAATGGTGCCAGCACCGGGATTACCCATTGAATCCACGCCCGCTTCAGTGGCGTCCTCAGCGGGAATCGGCTTGCGTCCCATGATAGCGATGTGGTCGAAACCGGCCGGAATCTCCTCCAAGCGATGGGTGACCAGCACCACGGCACGCTCGGAGTTCTCTTCGCCGATTCGGCTCAACGTGCGCATCACCTGCTCGCGGCCGCCCAGGTCAAGGCCGGTGGTCGGCTCGTCCATAATCAAAAGCTCAGGATCGCCCATCAGCGCACGGGCGATCAGCACACGGGTGCGTTCGCCTTCGGACAGTCGCCACATCTCCTTGCCTTCCAAATAGGAGACGCGAAAATCACGCAGCAGCTGGCGGGCGCGGGCGTATTCCTCTTGCGTGTAGGTGTCGCGCCAGCGCCCGGTCACGGCGGACAGGCCGGTGACCACGGCGTCCAGCGGGTCCTCGAACTCGGGGAACTGCCGGCCCAGGTCGGCAGAGGCGAGACCGATGCGGGTGCGCAGTTTGAATACGTCGTATTTGCCGAGTTGATGGCCGAGGATGAATACGCGGCCCTCTGAGGGGAAGGTGCGGGTGGCCAGCATGCCGACCGCGGTGGATTTGCCGATGCCGTTCGGACCGAACAGCACCCAACGCTCCCCCGCGTTGATGGTGAGGTTCACGTCGGTGATAATGACGCGACGGTTACGCCGGAATTCGACGTTGTCGAGTTGGAGGACGGTTTGGGACATGATTCTCCTCAGTGGTACAAAACGGAGGGAGAGCACCGCTTATTGCACGGTCTCTCCCTCCGTCACGCTGCGCGAGCCTGCGCTGTCTCGCTTTTACTTCTTCTGCTCGTCGAGCACCGACTGGTAGACCTCTACGGTCTTGTCGCCGATGGACTCCCAACTGAACACGTCGCGGGCGCGTTCGTAGCCGGCCTGGCCCATCTTCTTGGCGAGTTCGGGGTCAGCCATGATCTTGTCGATAGCGGCGGCCATATCATGTACAAACTTGTCCGGATCGGTGGGGGTGCCGGTGCCGTCGTGCAGCTGGTCAATCGGGACCAGATAGCCGGTTTCGCCATCGACCACGACTTCCGGAATACCGCCGGTGGCGGATGCAACGACCGGCAGACCGCAGGCCATGGCCTCAAGGTTCACGATGCCGAGCGGCTCATAAATACTCGGGCAGATGAAGGCATCACAGCCGTGTTCCAAAGCATTCAGCTCAGACTTCGGCAGCATTTCTTCAATCCAAACGATGTTGCCGCGCTCCTCATCCAGCTTGGCGAACGCGGTCTTGACCTCTTCGGCGATTTCCGGGGTGTCGGGCGCTCCCGCGCACAGCACCACCTGAATGTCCTTGGAAATCAGATGTAGGGCCTTGAGCAGGTATGGCAGACCCTTCTGACGGGTGATGCGGCCTACGAACAGCAGGGTGGGCTGCGAGCGGTCGATGTGGTAACGCTCGAACACCTTCCAACCCGGATCGTCTGGTGCCGGGGTAGCGAAGTCGGCCATGGTGATGCCGTTGTACACCACAACCACCTTGTTCGGATCGAGGTTCGGGTAAGCAGTCAGAATATCCTTGCGCATGCCACCGGAAACGGCGATCACACGATCGGCGTGCTCGTACGCGTCTTTTTCGGCCCAGGAGCTCAGATTGTAGCCGCCGCCGAGCTGTTCGCGCTTCCACGGGCGGAACGGCTCCAGAGAGTGCGCGGTAATAACCAATGGAGTGCCGTGCAGCATCTTGGCCATGTAGCCCGCCAAGCAGGCATACCAGGTGTGCGCGTGGATGATGTCGGCGTCCACATCATTGGCGATCTGCAAATCAACGCCGAAGGTCTTCAATGCGGGGTTGGCATCAGCCAGCTCAGAAGGCGTGTCATAGCCGACGACCTTCAAGCTGCCCTTAGCATCGGCAGCATTCGGGATAGCAGGAATGTCCGCCTCGGTGCGCTTGCCATCAAACGCACGAACGGTTACGTCGATGCGCTCGGCAAGCACCTTGGACAGTTCCTCGGCGTGTACGCCGGCACCGCCATACACGTGCGGCGGGTATTCGCGGGTTAGAATATCAACTTTCATCGGACTGCCTCTCCTTCGTGCGTCAGAAAGAAACTCAAGCACTTCTTACTTTAGGGCACCGCATACAAGAAAACGCACAACTTCCGTCGTGCGTTTTGCTTTTCAAGCCGGATTTACCGGGCAAAAGATCAAACGGCCGTGCCGTTCTGGTCCAGATTCGGATTGTGCTTGGAATCGCCAGCCGTAAAGAACAGGCTCAGCACACCCACAATGAACACCGCGGAAACGGTGATGATCAGCCACATCGGATGGCTTGGCAGCCACATAACCACGAAGAACGCGATAATCGCGATGGCGATCAGCGTCCAGCTGCCCACGCGGAACCACTGACGCAGCGAATGCGGTGCCTTGAACATCTTCGGATTCGTGTAGTTCGGGTTAGTGGTCAGCAGGGTTTCGGTGTCCGCAATCGTACCGCCGCTGGGCTTCCATTCGGTGCCGTCGGTGCCGTCCTGCAGACGCTGGGACTTCTGCTGCAGCTGGTATTCGTCAATCATTCCCGAGCGACCGCGGCCACGGGTCTGGTCATACTGCGACGGCACTCCCCTGCGGCCTGCTTTGGCTTGGGCACGGCGTTCTGCACGATTCGGCATTTCACTACTCCTGTTTCGACGGTGACACTGTTGGCTATATTACTCGCTTGTCGGCGGCAATTTGCCACCAGTCCATCGGAACCCACTGTGTGTCATTGTATTTTCAGTCGGTGATGCGATAGGTTTGCGTATGGAAGTCGCAGGTGACCGCAGTGCCGTCCGCGAATACCGAACGCTGCACCAGCGGATCATCATCCACGAACTCGTGACGAACCAGTTCCTGCATGCCGACCCGCTCATGGAATGCAGCGACCGTATGGCAGCGTTCGATGTCGTTTTCCGTGCGAGCGCGCTGTTCGTCGTCCATGTCGCCGTCAACGCCGATGTATGCGGCATCGCGAATCAGGTATGGAGCTCCGCCGTTGAGCAAGGCGTACAGCATGTAATCGTCGCCGTTCACCACACGCTCCATCATCCATGGTTCAATAACGCAATCATGGTAGACAAGGTTATACAGCGGCACCGGCACACCTTGGCGCGGCTCGTTGGGTGAGCGCATCTGGAAGTCGTATGGTGCGTAATGGCAGAATATCAGGCTTGGCACTGCCCAGTCCGATACCTCTTCGGACGAGGAGAGGATGCCGTGCGAGAGCAGATATTCGAAGCATTCGGCGCGGCGGTCAAAGCATTCGCGGCGGGTCATGCGGTGTTCGGGGTTCGAGCATTCGTCGCCTTCGTTGCAGGTGAAAACATCCAAGTATGCACAGTCGAGCTTGATGCCATGCGCGGCAATCTGGGTGAAATTGCGGCGTACGTAGTCCGGTGCGAGCTCGGCGCACAGGTAGGTCTGGTGGCCGCCCGCCCAGCGTGCGTGTTCGGGCATCGTGCCGTCTGCCAGCCGAATCGCATTGTTGGCATCAAAGGTTTGCGCGGTGAAGTAGTAATCGCGGTACTGGTCGTGCGTGCCGAAGATATCACCTTGCTCATGACAGGCATCGACCAACGATTTCATGCCTTCCCAGCCGCCCGCTTCCTGGCAGGCCGGCAGATAGTCGGGGTGTGCGTTGTCGTATCCGGGCTGCGCCCAACCATCCAAGTGCATGTACAGTCGGCCTGCACCCATGCCGTGCAGTGTGCGCATCTGCTTCTCGCGCTGCGCAAAGGTGACCAATGAATCGTTCTTTTCGGGATGGTCCTTGTCATAGTAGAACGAGTCGGGCTGCACTTTGGTTTTGATGCCGACGTGCACCCATGAACGACCAATCAGGTCACGCACGGAGGGATTGCGCGCCGCCTTTTCGGCGAGCGTACGCAAGCGACCTCGTTCGTTGACGTACGAACGATAGGCCTTGCACACCGCCGTGTGATCGGCGTGGTCGAGGAACTGGTAGCGTACCACGCGGCGATAATTCATTGTGCCGAGGCTTGGCTCAAACCAAGTATTGATATGGGTGTACGGACCATTGCTGGGATGGTCGATGCCGTAACCGGCATTCCATGGGGTTTCGCAGATGGCGATATACCCGTGTCCGCCTGCACGAAGCTGCGCGAACCACGGCATGTAACCGCCAGCCGTTTCGAAGCGGCCGTCGAAGGCGATATCTTTGGTGCTCACGGCGGTAGGCCATGTGTTGGGGATCATCACACCTTGCTCATGGGTGATGAGTGTCGTGTCATGGTCGTCGGCGCAATCGAAGTCCATGGCTGCGGGCCACGTCACATTAGTGATGTTCAGGCCTTGCTCATTGAGCGGAATCCATTCGAAGAGCACATCGCCTGAGGCACGCTCCACCCATACATAGGTTTCAAAGGAGTATGCGCTGTGCCCAAAGCCGGTGAAGATGCTGCGAATGCCGGTTCCCGTGCCGGTTTCACGCTGCTCATGGGTGATGGAAGTGGCATCTGCGAACGCGAAGGTGCCTTGCGCGCATTGCAGGGTCGGCTTGAAATCAGCGCAGGTATTCCATTCGGCACCGTCGCGCGTAAAAGCGAACTGCATTGTTCGTTCATCGAATCGCACGGTAGTGCCGGATACGGTGAATTCCATAGTTAATGTGCTCCTGTATGTTCTCGATTGCTCCCGATTATGGGAACTCGCTCATATAACAAGATTAGGGGTGGTCTGCTGTTTGAGACCACCCCCAGTCGGCTTTGCCGACAGCCCCGCCAGCGGGGGCCAACAGAGGTCAGATTGGCTCAGCCCATGGTAATCGGTCGGCAACCCGACCTATAGCAAGGCCAACTCTTTCCAGCAAAGTCGCGCTTACTGCTTCTTGGTCAGTGCGGTGAACACTGGGCCGCCACCGTAATCGAATTCTACGCCGGAGACTGCAGAGGTGCTGACTGCGGTGGCATTCTGGTTCCACAACGGGATAGCCGGAAGGTCCTGCAGCAGAATCTCCTCACCTTGCTGATAATACTTGTCGGCTTCCTCGGTGGACGAGGCGGAAAGAGCCTTGTCCATCATGGCATCGAACGCGGGGTTCTTGTAGTTGCCGCTGTTGCCGCCCTTGCCATCGGCCGAGCTGGAATCGTACAGCTGCACAAGGTAGTTGTCTGCGGACGGGTAATCCGGGCCCCAACCACTGCGGTATGCGGAGGTCATCTTGCCCGAATCCACATTGGACAGGAACTCGTCGGAAGTGGACATCGGGATGCTCTTGGCATCGATATCCAGCGTGTTCTTGATGTAGTTGCAGATTGCCTCAACCCAGTTCTTCGCAGTGCCATCAGCATTGTATGCAATGCCGAACTCACCGCTCCACGGGGAGATGGCGTTGGCCTTGGCCCACAGTTCCTTAGCTTTGGACGGGTTGTACTTCAGCACTTCATTGCCCTTGAGTTCCTTGGAGTAGGCGCTAATCGGGGCTGCAAGGAAGTCGACGGCGGGCGTGGCGGTGCCGTGGAAGATCTTCTCGGCGATGGTCTTGCGGTCGATGGACATGGAAATGGCCTGACGACGCAGGTTGCCTTCCTCGTTCTGGCCGAAGTGTTCCAGCCATTCAGGAATGGTGAAGGTGAGCGTATTGCCACCGGGCTCGTTGTATGCCTTCAGCGACTTGTCGGATTGGAAGGAGGTAAGTGCGGTGTCAGGAATCGTGTTCGTGAAGTCCAGGTTGCCACCGCGTAGGTCGGCGTATGCCGAATCAGGCGAGGTGTAGATCCTGAAGTTCAGGCCATCGTTCTTGGCGACACGATTGCCCTTGTAGTCAGGATTCTTCACCATTTCGATGCTGTGGTTGTGCTGCCAGGACACGAACTTGTATGGGCCGTTGCTCACTGGGTGCTGACCGAACTTCTTCGGGTCCTTGAACGCGGATTCGGGCAACGGCATGTAGGCGTGGCTGCCGGCCTTAACCGGGAATGCCGAGTCGGGCTGGCTGAGCTTGACATCGATGGTGTTGTCGTCAACGACGGTCAGGCCGCTCAGCGTGGCCTTGGGGTCCACGTCCGGCTTTTGCAAATCGTCATAGCCTTCAATTGTGCTGAAGAAGCTGGCGCTGGCCTGCTTGTTGGCACTGTTGGCGGTGTAATTCCACGCGTCTACGAAGGAGTGCGCGGTCACCGGAGTGCCGTCGGTGAACTTCCATCCGCTCTTGAGCTTGATGACGTAATGCGTGGCGTTGTCGCTGGAGGTGATGCTGTTTGCTACCTCGTTGTGGATGCCGCCCTGCGCATCATAGGTCACCAGACCTGCGAACAGCTGGTCTACAACCTTGCCGCCACCGGCCTCAGTGGTGTTGCCGGGGAATAGTGGGTGTGCCGGCTCACTGCCGTACACGGAAATGATGTTGGAATCTGAAGCATTGCTGGAATTGGAGGTACCAGTCGATCCGCAGCCGCTGAGCAGCATGACAATTGCCGCACCGGCCGCGACCAGTGAAGTGGCATGACGTGTGTTCATGAATCTCTCCCAAATGTTGTGGTGTCGTCTCTTGGCGACGAAAGCCACCATAGGAGCTTCATATTGACCGTGTATGCAATATTCTCGAAATATAGACATTACTTAAGAATTAAGGCAATATTTAATCCCAGAAACGCGAAAATCCCCTCCAAAGAGGGGATTTTCATACTTTTGTTAGGAAAGTATTCAGCGAGGCAGCATCATGGGGCGCTGGCTGGCCTTGATGGGGGCCGGCAGCTCGCTCTTTTCCTTGGTGAGGTACTCGTCCACAGCGGAGGCGCAGGAGCGGCCTTCGGCGATGGCCCAGACCACGAGGCTCTGCCCACGGCCGGCATCACCGCACACGAACACGCCGTCCTGGGAGGTGGCGAACCTGTCGTTACGGGCGATGTTGCCACGCTTGTCGAGTTCGACAGGCATCTGGTCGAGGATGGTCTCGGTGTCCGGGTGCAGGAAGCCCACGGAGATGAGGACCAGATCGGCCGGCAGCACGCGCTCAGTGCCGGGCTGGCGGGTGAACGGACCGTTCTCGCCGGGGGCCACGGAGACGACCTTCAGGCCGGTGACGTGACCGCGCTCGTCGGCCACGAAGCCTTCGGCAGTGGTCGAGTTATCGATGTTGACCTTGGCCTTCTCTTCTTCGGTGCCCTCGAAATTCACGGAATCGGTCGAGTAGATGTACTCGCCGCCCTCTTCCATGGAGGAGGTCTTCTGGTAGGTGCGGGCGAAGGTCGGCCACGGGCTGTTATCCGGGCGAGAGGTCGGCTCTTTCGGCATGATCTGCAGCACGGTAACGTCCTTCGCACCCTGACGGATGGAGGTACCGAGGCAGTCGGAACCGGTGTCGCCACCGCCGATGATCACCACGTGCTTGTCCTTGGCGGTGATGTCGTGCACCGGCTTGACACCGAAGATACGACGGGTGGCGTCCGGCAGGAAGTCAAGGGCGAAGTGAATGCCGTCGAGTTCACGGCCCGGAATCTTCATGTCGCGCGGCACGCGAGAGCCGATGGCCACCACGACGGCGTCGTAACGGTCACGCAAATCATCCCACGTGATGTCCTTGCCGATTTCCACATTGGTGCGGAAGCGGGTGCCCTCGGCCTCCATCTGCTTGACGCGGCGGTCGAGCAGGCCCTTTTCGAGCTTGAAGTTCGGGATGCCGTAACGCATCAGACCACCAATGGCATCGTCCTTCTCGTAGACGACGACAGTGTGGCCGGCGCGGGTGAGCTGCTGTGCGGCGGCGAGGCCAGCAGGGCCGGAGCCGACGACGGCAACCGTCTGGTCGGTCAGACGCTGCGGCGGCAGCGGCTTGACGTAGTCCAAATCCCATGCCTGATCGATGATGGTCTGCTCGTCCAGCTTAATCATAGTCGGCGGCTGGTGGATGCCAAGCACGCAGGACTGCTCGCACAGGGCCGGGCAGATACGACCGGTGACTTCAGGGAAGTTGTTGGTCATGGACAGACGGTTGTACGCGTCCTCCCACTTGCCCTGACGGACCAGATCGTTCCACTCAGGAATCAGGTTGCCCAGCGGGCAGCCGGTCATGCAGAACGGGGTGCCACAGTCCATGCAGCGGGCCGCCTGTTCTTGGGTCCACGGCTGCACGCCTGACTCGGCGTGGACGTCAAACCAGTCCTTGATACGCTCCTCAACAGGACGTTCGGCCAGCTCCCGGCGAGTACGGACCTTCAGAAATCCTCTCGGGTCGCCCATGTCAGCGCGCTCCTTCCATAACCTGCTCGTACACCTTTTCCCAGGCGCCGGGCGCATTGAAATCTACATTGTTGGCCTTGGCTTCTTCCATGGCCTTGGTCATGGCCACGAACTGCTTCGGCACCACGTGCGTGAATCGCTTCACAGTCTCGTTCCAGTCCTCAAGCAGAGCAGCGGCGAACTGCGAGCAGGTCTCCTCGGCGTGCTGCTTGACCAGGTCGTACACCACCTTTGCAGTTTCGGAGTTCAGGGACTCGAAGAGCAGTGCACCGGACTTGATGGCACCCGGGTTGACCTTCTTCATATCGAGGTCAAGCACATAAGTGTTACCGCCGGAGAAGCCTGCACCGAAGTTGCGTCCGGTGGGGCCGAGCACCACAACAGTGCCGCCGGTCATGTACTCGCAGCCGTGGTCGCCCACGCCTTCGACCACAAACGTGGCACCGCCGTTACGAACGCCGAAACGTTCGCCGGCGCGACCAGCCACGAACATCTGGCCGGAAGTGGCACCGAAGCCGGTGACGTTGCCTGCAATGACGTTGTCATGCTTATCAAAGGTGACGCTATCTTCCGGGCGCACGATCATGCGACCGCCGGACAGGCCCTTGCCGGCGTAGTCGTTGACTTCGCCGTAGATGCGCATGGTCTCGCCGCGCGGGATGAACGCACCGATGGACTGGCCTCCGGAACCGTGCAGGGTCATGTCGATGGTGTCGTCCGGCAGACCTTCCTCGCCGTAACGGCGGGTGATCTCGTAGCCGACCATGGTGCCGACCGTACGGTTGACGTTGCGAATCGGCATTTCGATGCGCACGGGCTCCTTGTGTTCGAGGGCCGGCCGGGCAAGTTCGATGAGCTTGTTGTCTAGCGCCTTCTCCAGCTCGTGGTTCTGCTCGATGGTCTGGTGCAGGATCGTGCCGGGTACCGGACCAGCCTGCTTGAGCACGTTGGTCAGGTCGATGCCGCCGGACTTCCAGCGCTTGATGGCCTCGTCCTGATCCAGGCACTCAACGTGGCCGATGGCCTCCTCAAGAGTCCTGAAGCCGAGCTGGGCGAGAATCTCGCGCACTTCCTCAGCGATGAACATGAAGAAGTTGACCACATGCTCAGGCTTGCCACGGAAACGAGCGCGCAGCTCAGGATCCTGGGTGGCAATGCCCTGCGGGCAGGTGTTCTTCTGGCAGGCGCGCATCATGACGCAGCCTTCCACGATCAGGGCTGCGGTAGCGAAGCCGAATTCCTCGGCACCAAGCAGGGCGGCGATGACCACGTCACGACCGGTCTTGAGCTCGCCGTCGCACTGGACGACGATGCGGGAGCGCAGGCCGTTCAGGATTAGCGTCTGCTGGGTTTCGGACAGACCGATCTCCCACGGGGTGCCGGCGTGCTTGATGGCGTTGAGCGGGGCTGCACCCGTACCGCCGTCATAGCCGGAGATAAGCACCACGTCGGCATGGCACTTGGCCACACCTGCGGCGATGGTGCCGACGCCGAACTCGGAAACGAGCTTGACGTGGATACGTGCCTTCGGGTTGGCCATCTTCGCATCGTTGATCAGCTGCTTCAGATCCTCGATGGAGTAGATGTCGTGGTGCGGCGGCGGGGAGATGAGTTCCACGCCCGGGGTGGCGTGGCGAACCTTGGCAATCCACGGCGGAACCTTGGCTCCAGGTAGGTGGCCGCCCTCACCAGGCTTGGCGCCCTGGGCGAGCTTGATCTGCAAATCGGTGGCGTGTACCAGGTAATCAGAGGTGACGCCGAAACGTGCGGATGCGATCTGCTTGATGCGGCTGTAACGCTGCGGATCGTTGATACGGTCGTCGGATTCGCCGCCCTCGCCGGAGTTGGAGCGTGCGCCAATCGAGTTCATGGCGATGGCGAGCGTCTCGTGGGCTTCCTGCGAGATGGAACCGTAGCTCATGGCACCGGTGGAGAAGCGCTTGACGATTTCGGTGGCCGGCTCGACTTCGGAGATGTCGATGGGCTTGCGGTTGTTGTTGAACTTCATCAGGCCGCGCAGGGTCATGAGTCGGTTCGACGTGTCGTTGATGTGGTGCGAATACTTCTTGAACATCTGGTAGTCGCCACGGTGGGTCGACTGCTGGAGCAGGAAGATGGCCTCGGGATCGTTCAGGTGGTCCTCGCCGGTACGACGCCACTTGTAGTCGCCGCCAGTGCGCAGGTTGCGGTGCGGGGATGCGCTCCACTGGTTCGGGTAGGCCACGCGGTGACGAATGGCCACTTCTTCGGCGATCTCGTCAAGGCCCACGCCACCCACACGGGAGGTGGTGCCGGTGAAGTATTCGTCGATGACTTCCTTGCTCAGGCCCACGGCTTCGAACAGCTGTGCGCCACGGTAGCTCATGATGGTGGAGACGCCCATCTTGGACATGATCTTGAGCACGCCGGTGGACAGGGCCTTGGTGAGGTTCTTGACGGCGGTGTCCGCGTCGACCTTGAGGTAGCCGTTGCGGGCCAGGTCTTCCACGGATTCGAATGCCAGGTACGGGTTCACGCAGGCGGCACCGTAGGCGATGAGCAGCGCGACATGGTGAATCTCGCGCACGTCGCCGGCCTCGACGGCCATGGAGATCTGCGTACGGGTGTGGCGGCGCAACAGGTGGTGCTGCACGGCGGAGGTCAGCAGCAGGGACGGAATCGGGCCCCAAGTGTGGTTGGATTCACGATCGGACAGGACGATGAAGTTCTTGCCGTTATCAATGGCCTCGTCGATTTCGGCGAAGATCTCGTCAAGACGCTCCTGGAGAGCCTTGCCGCCGCCGGCGACCTGGTACAGGCCCTTGACCACGTACGGACGGTAGTAGCCGCCGAGGATACGGGCCTTGTCAAGTCGCTTGAGCTGGGCCATCTCATCAGAGTTGACCACGGGCAGCGGAATCAGAATCTTCTTGGCGTGCAGTTCGGAATCGGACAGCAGGTTCGGTTCAGGGCCGATGGCGGATTCAAGCGAGGTGACGATTTCCTCACGCTCCCAATCCAGCGGCGGGTTGGTGACCTGCGCGAACTTCTGGGTGAAGTAGTCGAACAGCATGCGGCTGCGGCTGGACAAGGCCGGCATCGGGGTGTCGTTGCCCATGGAACCGAGCGGTTCCTTACCGGTGTTGGCCATCGGGGTGAGCAGCAGCTTCAGATCCTCTTCGGTGTAGCCGAAGGCGCGCTGACGGCGCTGGACGGACTGTCCGGAGTGGCTCACGTGCTCGCGGCGGGGCAGGTCGCTCATCTCGACCGAGTTGCCTTCCACCCACTTGCGGTACGGGTGCTGGGAAGCGAGGGTCTTCTTGATCTCCTCATCGGGAATGATGCGGCCTTCGGCGGTGTCGACTAGGAACATCTTACCGGGCTCAAGACGGCCCTTGGACACGATGTGTTCCTGCTCGATTTCCGGAATCACGCCGGCCTCGGAGGCCAGCACGATGTAGCCGTCGTCGGTGAGCTGCCAGCGGCCGGGGCGGAAGCCGTTACGGTCAAGCAGTGCACCCACCTGAGTGCCGTCGGTGAAGACGATGTCGGCCGGGCCGTCCCAAGGCTCAATCAGCGTATTGTTGTACTCGTAGAAGGCGCGCACGTCCGGGTCGAGGTCGGGGTTCTTCTCCCACGCCGGCGGCAGCATCATGCAGATGGCGTGCGGCAGGGAACGGCCGGCGAGATGCAGCAGTTCGAGACACTCGTCGAAGGTGCCGGAATCGGAGTAGCCCGGGGTGGTGATGGGCAGCAGCGGCTCGAACTCGCCGAGCAATTCGCTGCTCAGGCGACCTTCACGGGCGGAGAGCCAGTTGCGGTTGCCCTGAATAGTGTTGATCTCACCGTTGTGGGCCAGCAGGCGGAACGGCTGAGCCAGCGGCCAGCTCGGGAACGTATTGGTGGAGAAGCGGGAGTGGACGATGGCGATGGTGGCCTTCATGTGCTCGTCGTTCAGATCCTCGAAGAAGTGAGTGAGCTGCATGGTGGTGAGCATGCCCTTGTACGTGATGGTACGGGCGGACAGGGAAGCGAAGTAGACGCCTACCTCATGCTCGACGCGCTTGCGGATGCGGAAGGTCTTGCGATCCAAGTCCACGCCGGCCAGAGCACCGTCCGGAGAGGCGACCACGAGAGTCTTGAATCCCGGCATGGCGGCAAGGGCCTGCAGGCCAAGGCCGTCCGGGTTGGTGGGCACTACTCGCCAGGCGAGAACTTCAAGGCCTTCCTCGCGCACGATTTTGGCGATAGCCTGTTCCTGCTGACCGGAGGTTTCGATATCGCGGTCAAGGAAGGCGATGCCTGCGGCATAGTGACCGGCTTCCGGCAGTTCGGCGGGCACAGTGGCACGCATGAACTCGTCCGGCATGCTCATCAGGATGCCTGCGCCATCACCGGTGTTCTCCTCGGCGCCGACGGCACCACGGTGATCGAGGTTGACCAGCACCTCGATGGCGTCGGTGACGATCTTGCGCTCGGGGCGCTTGTTCAAAGTGGTGACCATACCCACACCACAGGCGTCATGCTCATTGGAGGGGTCATACATACCGTCCGGAGCGTGGACCGTGAGATCGAGCGGGGCTTTGAATGTCACCGAAATCACCTCAATTGCTTGTGGGCACGTAAGGGAATCGTGCCTCTTCGTTCATTGCTGTTGACACAGTACCGTTGCGTCATGTCATTTACGTTTCGCGTGTCCATATACCGAGTCGCCATAAAAGTCAATAGTGATTCTCAAGCAATCTGTTATAGCCAATTATGGGGTGTTTCGGGCGTTTTAGCTCGCAATGTCTACTAGACCACAAAAAATTCGACACAGAAACGTTCGTATTGTGAACAGCAATCAACAGTTCGCTCAATGAATGTCGAGCAAACCGACGGAGGTGATCGCCGTCATACTGCATCATCATGTGCAGGCCGGTCATGAGGAACAGGTGCTACATCATGGTTCAGGCAAGCCGGTATTGGTCATCGGTGATCGCGAATCGTTTGTCAACATCAACTCCATGGATACTGTATGCGCGCGAGGCGCAGCGGCGGCAGCGGAGCCTCTATGGCAGGCTGGCTGCCGGCGCTTCTTTGTACTGGGAGCGCCACACCCTGATGAGCAAAACATCAAGCGGAACGGCAATGGCAACGGCTTCGGCCCGCGACGACTGACCGCAATTCTGCAGCGCAGAGCAAGTAGTAATCGAAAACCCCAGACCCTTCAGATCTCTCGTTCGGAAGCGCGTAGGCAAGGCTGCCCCTGCACTACTTCAATCTGGGAAGGTGGCATGTCGGCACCCGTACGCTTGGCCTGAATCTGCTCAAACAGCATGCGGAATGACCGCTCCCCCATGTCCAAGAAATTCTGGGTATAGCTGGTCAGAGAGGGTTCCCATAGGGCACCGAAATTACGATCGTCGAATCCGACCACGCTGACATCATCCGGCACACGTCGACCGGTCTCTCGCAAACCACGAATCACAGCGATCGCGGTTTCGTCACTGTCGGCAAAAATCGCGGTCGCCTCGCCACGACGGCCGAGTTCATGCCCTGCCTTGACGGCCTTCTCCAGATTGCCGTCGGATACAACAATGGGTTCGGGAGCCTCAATCCCCCGCTCCTCCAACGCATCTTTCCACCCATTGGCACGGGTGTTGTCAGTAGCTCCTTGCACCCGTCCAACGTAGAAGACGGTTTTGTGGCCGAGATCCAACAGGTGCATGGTCATCCAACGACCACCATCTCGTTCGGCGTTGATGATCTGGTAGTCGCCGTCGCCGAAACTGCCGCCGACCACGACCTTCGGCATATCCTTGGGAATATAGTCAAGTGCCGCGATACCGGCCTGATCGTATTCGTAAACAACCACTCCAGCCGGTCTGATCGACAGACCCATGCGCACACGTGCCTCGACGGATTCCATGTCGGATTCATCCAGGGACACGATGTTGAGCAGGAATCGACGTTTGCGGGCGGCGGCCTCAACGCCATGATTCGTTTCGGAGGTGGAAAAGGCGGCGGGATTGGCAGCGAATACCACTACCGAATCCATTTCCCGGTTCGACAAGGCACGGGCCACGATGCTGGGTTCATAGCCCAGTTCCTTGATGGCTTTGGCGATGCGCGCACGCCTGTCCTCGGTCACATTGACCGTGCCATTGAGATAACGAGACACCGTGGGAGCTGAAACTCCAGCCAGCTTGGCCACGTCTTTGATTACCGGACGAGTGCGTCCCGTACTTCTCGCCATTGTTTTCGAGCCCCCATTGTTCGCCGACTCGTCTCAGTCGTTACGCTTCTCATACAAATGTACACGCAAGACAACGGGTGCTGACTCCGTAGCATGCGCGGAACCAGTGAGAAACACCGAAGGTTGGCCGTATCTCTTGCATTCGTCATTGATATGCGTTATTCTGAAACCGGTTTCAGAAAGAAGCCAAAGAAATAAATCAAAGCTGCAAGGCTTTGACCAATGAAAGGAAACAGCCATGTCCTTCAAGGATTCCATGATTCGCGGTTTCGCTATGTACGGTCTGAGCTCCATGAGCCAGTGCGGTCACGCCAGCTCCAAGGTGTTCGTTGACCTCATGAAGGGTGACGACAAGGACGCTCGCTGAATCACTTCAGCACAGCGTTCCATATGAGATTGCACGTTATTAATGAGCGTCAATCCCCCGGCGTCAATTCGCCAATTCGATAATTGAATATCGCAATAACTGAACGATAACCGGACAACGGTGTCCATATGTACTTTTCTATTTCTTAGTGATTGTGAATTTCTCCAACCGGCATCTTCATTTCGTTACGCCGACTCCGCCCTATGAGTCGGTAAGCAAGAAATCTCCTGCTATGAAAAAGACATCCGACAATTGATGCCACTGTAATCAGAGGCAAGCCATGGCGTTGGCAGTGGCATCCGTGATTCTCCCCTGATTCCACTGCAATCGAGGACGAGCCGGTCAGATGCCGGCAAGGCCGAAGAACCGTTCGATAACCGAATCATTGAGCAGGCGCCCTCGGCGGGTGGGGATGACACGATTGCCGGATATGGTGATCAGACCTTCGTCAACCATCGGTCGAAGCGAATCGACGGCAATGGTCTGCCATGAAGTGTTCTCGTTGGCTGCGATGGCCTGATTGATGCGGCCGAGGTCAAGGCCTTCGCGCAAACGCAGGCCAAGCATGATGAGCTCTTCGAGGTTCTCCTCCGCAGTGATTGCCTCGCTATCGGCCCACGGTA
>CXTH01000013.1_pt1 | contig 152945 bp, 112 predicted proteins | sample 940931 | NCBI WGS metagenome assembly CXTH01 (sample SAMEA3493463, study PRJEB9703) | human gut metagenome | biome: ENVO:mammalia-associated habitat; material: ENVO:feces | place: Bangladesh | collected 2010-01-06 | reverse complement strand
GATCGGCAGCGGCGGGAGAAGAGGGAACTGGACATCGAGATCGCAATCCGGAAGGGCGTGATCGAGCTGTTGGGAAAAGAGCCGGGCGCAGTCCCGGAAAACCTGACCAGCCGAGAGAAGACGATCCTCGTCAAGACCGTTAGCGAGACGCTGGGCGTGACCTCCAGGAGCCTGCTGCCCGTGGTCGGCATCGCGCGCAGCACGTACCACTACCAGCTCAGGGCCATGAAACGTCCCGACAAGGACTCCGGTCTACTGGAGCTCGTGCGCGAGGCGTTCGAGAACAGCAAGCGCAGGTACGGGTACAAGCGGATCCACCTGGAGCTGAAGGGCATGGGAATCGTGGCCAGCGCGAAGCGGATCATGAGGCTCATGACCAGGCACGGCCTGGTGCCCCTGTTCAAGAGCGCGAAGCGGTACAGCTCGTACAAGGGCGAGCTGACCAAGGCGCCGAAGAACCTGGTGAACCGCGATTTCCACGCCGAGGCGCCGAACCGGCTGTGGGTCACGGACCTGACCGAGTTCTCGATTCCCGCGGGAAAGGCCTACCTGTCGCCGGTCATCGACTGCTACGACGGGCTTCCCGTCGCGTGGACGATCGGCACGAGCCCGAACGCGGACCTGGCCAACGGCATGCTCGCCGACGCCTGCTCAACGCTCAAGGACGGCGAGAAGCCGATCATCCATTCCGACCGCGGCTGCCACTACCGGTGGCCGGAATGGATCCGCATCTGCAAGGACAACAACCTGACGCGTTCGATGAGCGCGAAAGGCTGTTCTCCCGACAACGCGGCCGCGGAGGGGTTCTTCGGCCGTCTCAAGCAGGAGTTCTTCCATAAACGGAGCTTCGCAGGTGTCACCATGGACGAGTTCATCGGCATGCTGGACGAGTACATGGTCTGGTACCGGGACAGGAGGATCAAAACGGAGTTCGGCATGAGCATCATGGACCGTCGACGCGAGCTCGGTCTTGTGGCATGATTGGTGGTGATGGAATCAATGACGAGTCCAACAAAACAGCACCACCCCCAAACCGAAAAAAATTAGTGACGAAACACGAAACACCGACTTGACTAAAAACAGGGCACGGGGAGAAGGTCTTCGACCTGTTCTTCCGGACGCTCACGCCCGGCCGGCGCGCCTCCATCGGGGTGGTCACCGGCAACGGGGCGCGATGGATCGACGGGTGCGTGTTCCGCCGGCGCCCGCAGACCGAACGCATCCTCGACGGCTTCCACATCGTCGCCCGGGCCGCCGACGCGCTCGACAAGGTCAGGACCGCTCCGCATGGCGCGAGACCAGGAGGTCCGGCACGGCCCGCAAAGGCGTCAGGGACCCGATCAAGGGCGCCCGGTGGGCGCTGCTGAAGAACGAGTCGGACCTGAACGCCGCCCAACGCGCCCGGCTCGAGTACATCGCGAACACCAACGAGACCCTCTGGACCGCGTACAAGCTCAAGGAACGCCTCGGGATGATCCTCAGGCAGGGGCGCGGATGCGGCCGCGCCCCTGCTGCGCCAGTGGGCCGCGGACGCATCCCTGTGCGGCATCGCGGAATTCTCAAAACACGGAGAGAAGATCGCACGGCGCCACTTCGACATCCGATAAGGCCCGAAATCTTGCGCATTTTGTGATTCGGGCTTCTTGGAAGAGAACATGGCCCGTGCCGTGTACGATTTTCAGTCGCTGAACAAGAAAACCGCGATTGGAAAGAGGCGCGAGGCCATGTCCAAGGAAATCATACAGTTCGACGACGCCATGTTCGAGACCAGGCTCGATGCCTTGGTCAAGACCAGGGTCGAGCAGATCGTCAATGCGATGCTCGAAACCGAGGCCGACGAGATCGCCAACGCCGGCAGATACGAGCACAAGACCGGTCGGAAGGCGTTTCGCGCCGGTCACTACGAACGCGGGCTGACGGCCAAGGTCGGCAAGCTCGAATTGAAGGTGCCGAAATTGAAGGGCGCGGTCTTCGAGTCTGCGGTCATCGAACGATACCGCCGCAGGGAACAGAGCGTCGAGGAGTCGCTGATCGACATGTACCTGACCGGCGTCTCCACCCGCCGCGTGGACGACATCAGCCAGCTTCTGTGGGGCGACCGCATACCCTCCCAGACATTGAGCGACAGGCTCGGGAAAGTGTACGCCGAGATCGATGCGTGGCGCGAACGCCCATTGGAGGGCGAGTGGCCGTATGTGTTCATGGACGGTGTGTGGCACAAGCGCTCCTGGGGTGGGAGCATGGAGAACGTCAGCGCGCTCGTCGCCATCGGCGTCAACGCCGACGGGCACCGCGGGGTGATCGGCGTGGCGGAGGGCATGAGGGAGGATTCGCCAGCTGGGAGCAGTTCGTCCGCGGCATGATCGAATGCGGCCTGAAGGGTGCCGGGCTGGTGGTCGGCGACCGGTGCGCCGGGCTCGTCTCCACGGTGAACTCGATGCTACCGGACGCGAGGTACCAGCGGTGCATGGTGCACTTCATGCGCAACGTGCGCCGCCCAGCCACCGCGAATGGACGTCCGCGGCCCTCAAGGCCATATTCGCCATGGAATTGCGCGAGGCGGCCCTGGCCAAGGCCGAGGCGGTCGCAACCGAGATGGAGTCCAGGAAGCTGAAGGCCGCCGCCAACTGCCTGCGGGAGGGCATCGGGGAGACCACGACCTATCTGCTGCCCGAGCTCCCCGCCGAGCACCGCAGGAGGACCCGCACCAACAACATGATCGAACGGCTCAACCGCGAGATCAGGCGTCGCACCCGCGTGGCGGGCGGCTTCCCCGACGGCAGGAGCGCGCTCATGCTCATCTGCGCCCGCATCCGGTACGCCGCCGCCAGCGAATGGTCCACGCGCCGCTACCTCGACATGTCCCGCCTCGATGACAACCTCGTGGAAGCGAACTGATAACCGTGCCATGGACGGGCGAAATCACATTTGTGCATACTTTCGGGCACTACCACCGAACATCCTCATCCCATGTCGTTCGTCGCGTCCGAGCATTGGAAGCCGACGAGGAAAGGGGGTTAAGTAAAGAAAAGTGTGTCTTAAATCCAGGGTGGGGCTTACTCCCGTCTTGCGTGTTGGGGTGTGATTAACGTTTTCGTCGTTAATTCGTCCGGGTGCTTGACTTTTCGTGTTGACTTGTTCCATGAGCAGGAACAAGTCCTCGAGGGCGAGGAAGAGGAAGCCGGCCGGGAACGACGGGCCCATGCCCGGCACCATGACGGCCGTGCAGGAACCGACCGACGGCGTCGACGCCTACGAGAGCGGGTTCGGCGTCAGAACAGGCTGGGCGGGACGCTCGCACTAACCCACCAACACGCCAACAACACACCCGAATAAGACCCACGTTTCTTTACTTAACCCTACTTTTTGACCCTTAACCCGTAGTCGCTATGCGGTTATGCCGCATAGCGCGGGAGCCGGCCCCCATGATGCACAGGGAATCCGGCTCCTACTTCCATTTCCTCCTCAGAGGTTGGCTTACTGGTAAGTATATACCATTCGGCTGACGGCCTTAGTGTGATGTCTCCACAGGCTAAATTGCAGCGTGACTTACGCGAGATGGTGCAAATCCAGTTCGCGCATGTCCAGGGTTTCGAGGAATGATGAGAAGTCTTGGCGGCCGCGTTGCGCATCGCCGATGGCTCCAAGCGCTTGGTCTGCTATCCACAGCCGAGCGTCGGAAAAGCCCGGGGCGAAGTCCACGCGGAGTCGGCTGATGAAACGCCTGCTCCGCAATCCACGGACGAACATGAGGTCTCTGTCGTCTTGGCTGGTTTCGCGTGATTCTAGAACGAGACGCGAAATCCCGTATTCTTTCTCCAGCGTGGGCAGCAGAAGTTCGAGGCATTTACGTCGGGCGCGTTCGGAGGTGACCGTGCCATCCAAGGGCGTAGCGGCTATGGCGATATGGGGCAGTGACAATGCCTCGATGACTGGTATGGATCTGCGTTTCTCCGAAAGCGTCATGTCACGCCAATGCAACTTGGAGACTTTTCGCTTGGTCGCGGAAAGCAGCTGTCTGCGGATATCGCGCTCTTCAAGTCCGCAGATGCAAGCTCCCATGTAGTAAGTGGGGATGACGCCGCCTTGGGTCTGTACGCTTTCGTCGCCCCATGCGATCAGTTCACTCATGCTTCTCCTCCTTTCGTCTCGTGCGTGTGCCGTCTCGAATCCAACGTTCGTTTGTCGAATGGCTGGCAGACATAATATTCGTTCACCACGGTGATTCCCGTTGGGCTCAGCGGGGCTTCCTTGAGGTGTTGTTCCTTGCGGATCAGGCCAATGCGCTGCAGTTCGCGCAAGCCGCGCTCGGCGGTGTCTGCGGACCATCCGTACCATTCCGGCATATGTTCCGTTGGAAGCTCGCATGGTGTTCGTTCGCCAAGGACGACGAGGAACATCGCCAAGGCGGGCAGGCTGATGTCCTCATCGAAGCGGCTCTTCCAAAAATCGTGGGACAGTCGTATGTACCGGCTCGCGGGTCGCTGGTATTCCTCACCCGAGCCGTCCTGCGCGAGTAGCTTGATCTTGATTTTGCGCTCTTTGCCGCAACGGGATTTTTCGATCAGGCCACGTTGTTGAAGTCGCAAGAGAATCCTCGTGGCGGCAGCCTTTGCGGTCGCAATGCTACCGGCTGTTTCCGAGCATCCAAAGGCACGAGCCCATGTTTGCAGGGGCAGCGATGTGTACCACTCGTTCTCCGTGTCGGGGCTGCTTGCGGATGCCGCGATCAGTAAATAGGCCTTCAAGCCCCTGAGATCTCCGTTTGTCACGAACTGGGACAGCACGCTGCTGCGCTCCTTGCTTCCGCGAGGCTGCTGGATGAAGGACTTGCTAATCGGAACGAAAGGACGGTTGGCGTTTTCAAGAATGGCCTCGACCGTCTTCCTCCAATCGATTTGCTCTTCCACCATCGCTTCACCTCATCTCAAGTATCGGTTTAGACTTGCTACATGCTATCGCACTTAAGGGTTTTCTAAAACGAATAAAACTAGGTTGATGATACGCTACAGCGGGTATATGTATATTTCTTGGTATTTCTAATGTAATACACATGTATATGCCTTGGTATGTCTATAACAAGCAAGCTTTATGGCGGCATCGTAGAACCGCTCGAAGTGAAAGCAGCCTGCACCTGGGACAAAAATTGACCCTCATTTCGCCATGTAGCGGAAAACTGCGCGAATCTACCATGTTTGCACTAGTGCTGTTCTCAGCTGTCATGCGGACTCTCTCATAAAACGTCCGGAAATGTAGCGGAAGAGTCGGCGCTTGGCACATCCCATGATGGAGCTGAGGGAGGCGATTGAGGTGCGGGCTGAGGGATGGCGGGGCGGCAACTTGCCGAAACACACGTGGACTCGACCACCGCGTTGCCACAGGAATTGCCCTTGCACGAGAGGGGGCGTTCGACGCCGAACACGCCGAGCGGTTCGCCGATCCCCGGGTCGTCGAACTCGCCGCCACATTCGGCATGGAAGAAAGTGCTGCGGACGTTTTCTTGGAGACAGTCACGCAGCCCTTCCTTGGTTCTTTGACGGCATTCTACCGGGCTCATCCAGCCAAACGACCGTTTGATGCGCGCATGGTTGTACCAGTGGATGTAATCGTCTATCAGGACGAGCACCTCATCACAGGCACATTCCTCCCAATGCTCGGGATAGACGGATTCCGTCTTCATACGCCCGAGGAATCCCTCCGCGGCGCTGTCCGGAGAATGACCCTTCTGCGTTTCTGCAAGTTGGCATCCACAGTAGGGCTGGCGTGTTTTGTTGGACTCGTCATTGATCCCATCACCACCGATCATGCCATAAGGCCCAGCATCCCGCGCCGGTCCATGACGCCCGTGCCCGAACTCCGTCTTGATTCTCTTGTCCCGGTACCGGACCATGTAGTCGTCGGGCATGTTGATGAACCCGTCCAAAGGGATGCCCGCGAAGCTGCGTTTGCGGAGGAACTTCTACTTGAGCCGGTCCTTGCACCACATCCGCAGCGCACCCCTGCTGGGGTAGCCGAGCTCCCGGATCGCGTCCGCAGCGCAGCGTTCGTATGTGATGTACAGGCACACGGCCCTGTCGTGCTGCTTCCTGCCGCACTTCGCCATAAGGGGTCCTCCTCCCGGTCGGGAAGTCCAAGAAAACGTCACCACCTCGAAACCTCAACTTCCTATTGAACAAAAACACGCGAGGCGTACCGGGCGCTCATCGCCATACGCAACGGCGGGAACGGGCGCGGGACCTCGGGCGAACGCGGCGCCAGGCTGCGCGAACTGCGCACAGGCCATGGCATCATCCAACAGCAGGTCGGCGAGGCGCTATGCGTGCCGTCCAGCCGCATCAGCGAGATCGAACGAGGCAAACGGGACCTGCCCGAACTCGAGCGACGGGCCATCCAATGGATTCACTCCATCACCAGTCCAAAACAACACACCCAAACACTTGACAATGTATAGGAGCATCTAAATACACCTAACTTCTATTGAACAGACACGGCCGTGCAGGATACGCAGTGTCACACCGACGCACGTGAGCTCGCGGTGGACCCTGGTCCAGTCGGGTTGTTTATACACGCTTTCCCATTCGCCCCTGCCGGGGAACAGTATCGAATACACCTCGTCGTCCCCGAGTGTGGCGTACGTGGCTGGAAGTTTGCTGTTGGCCAAGAGTTGGTGTTCGGAGCTTTTTCTATGGCTTCCGTTATCTCTTACATTAACGCTTTTTTGACTTTGGTTCCCTCACTGAGTTGTTTGGCGGCCTGCTTCCTCCGGATGCTGTCGTTTAGTTGCCTTTTTTGTTCTCAACGGGATGAAGGCTTTGTCATAAGGCGGGCGCGCTGGAGAACGCCATCAGCCAGTGTTCCAGACATTACGTTTCAATTACCGTGTTCCAAACATTGCCTGGACAGATGCTTAGGATATCCGATCGTCTGGGCCATTACCATCGGTATGCCGAAGTGCAGCTCCATCGCATGTCGCTGTTTCTTAGGGATATGCATAATCCCCTCCATCTAGCTTTCGAAAAAACGTTTGCGGTCTGTTGTCACCAGATGATGAACGCATCCACAGCCATTTAGACAAGAAAACAGGTTGTCATAGCTTCATTAAGAAATTGCTGGTGTGAGAAGATGTGTGGATTCGAACTTTTGTTCGATTTGTGTTGTATGCTGTCAATTGCTTTTTAAATTTAAAGATTGTTACAAAGGAAGCGAATAGAGCATGAAGGGATTCACGATAAACAAAAAGGTTATTCAGAGGATGACGCGTGAGCTAGAGAAAGAATTCAGCAAGAATCCTATTAAAATCCCTGTCTGCGCATCGCGTTTGGGTCTATCGCAAGATGAGATGAACATTGGTGAGCAGAGACCTGTCGGTGTTGTCAATAATTTTACTATCAACGCGGCTCCACATAGTCAGCTTGCAGTCAATGCTCATGAAATTCATCAAGAAATGAACCTGTCTGGCTCTGACGAAAAAATCGAAGCGATGAAGAAGCTCCTGACTGAAATTTCTCAGAAGATGGATTCTTTAAATTTGTCCGATGAGGATGAACTTGAACTTTCTGAAACCGTTAGTAAGGCCTCGACAGAAATTGGCAAACAGCATCCAGATAAAGAGAGATTGAAGGATTTTATCCGTTTGATGAAACGTATTCTGGCTCCACTGGCGCTGTCGTCATTATCTGGTGCATCTACTGCTGTTAACGACATTGCAGAACAGTGGGTGCGTCAATTGGCGTCGTTCCTTGCATAAATATTTTCATGATTTGTTTTTGAAAGACGGAATCGGAGGATTGATTTTTGAACGAAGGCAAGGTTTCTGGGGAAAATATTTCTAGAATGGGCATGCTTCATTTCAAAAATGATAAGCTCCCTGACACGAAAGCTCTTCTCCGGATTCATGACGGTCATATTGACATCACCATTGTTTGGAATCCTAGCGATAGCACGTTTGAACGCTGTTTCTTTTCGGAACATGTGTTCTATGCTGACGATCCAGATCGCAAAAAATATATTTATGATTTACCTAGGCAAATTTGGTTTCGTGATTCTCAAGGATCAGTGGATTTGCTCGGTTGCAAAGTCAGATCATGCAAGGAAAAATACGGGGCGGGTGCTAACGGAATCATTGACGCGGAGTATGCAGTGTTTGATGCATCGGTGGGGGAAGACTATTCAAGAGTCAATGCAGTACGTACTTCTCTAGATGGCTTGCGCGAATGGCTTGGTATCAGCAGTGTCCTCTTGTCGGCGCCAATTGTCGATAGCAATAATCGTGTGAAGGAGAGGGAATATACGCTTAAGTGTCCGGCAGATAGCATCGGGACGGGTATCCCCGCATTCGATTTTGTTCCTCATTGGGCCGTCTCAGTTTCTGGAGATACGACCGAGCTTCATGATTTGGCTTATATGGAAAGTGATTCTCACGAAGTTAAGCGCTGGCAAACGCATCTCGAAAATCATCGGGCCATGCGTGACCTTCTTCGTATTTCGAGTTGGACGGAGCATCTTCTTTCAATAGAAGCAGTCAGCAGGGAAGATGATCCCCTATGGGTGGAGAGTGGTATTCCATACCAGGAAAGGTGGTGCAAGGTTGCCGAGTTGTATCCTAACGCCCACTCGTATGCAAGACGACTCAATTATCTAATTGAGTATTTTGATTTCTGCAACGGCGATTTAAGCTCGTGGTTCAGTCTTCGGGACGCTTATGCACGAGGAATCGACCCTATAGTTTCACTATTCTCCATGAGGGGAGCCTCGATAGAGGCTTGGGTAGTGCAACTTAGCATTGGATTTGAGGCGCTCGGATACCAGTTACTGCAGGAAAAGGGAATAAGTAAGAATAAAGCTGGGGCTAGCCCTTTCATCAGCAGACTTCGCGCTATTGCTTCCGAGCTTGGTGATGATTGGCCTTTCAACCTTGAACAGTGGGAGCTTGAGATGACTGAATCCTATAACTCGATTAAACATGCGAATCGAGCTCCCGTTGATCGGTTGCAAAGCCTTAATGCATGGAGGAAAGGCATCTTGGTATTTCGTAGTTGGGTTGCATTGCGTTTGGGCGTGTCCAAAGATCAGTTGCTTTTCAGGCTGCAGCTTGATTCGTTGATTCACCCGTATGTGCGTATAGAACAAATTTAGAGGACAGCGGAATGATTGCCTGCATATGAGCTGTGCCTATGAGGATAAGGCAACCCACTGCTATTTGTAAGTGTGCAATACCTTCGTTAGGCCTTGTAAGTTTAACAGTTCTTCGACGAATGCCTCGACGGGTGTGCGGTAGTTGAACATGCGCATGGGGCGGTTGCTGATCTCGTCGACGATTTTCCGCACGTCGCACGCCTGTCCATCCTGATTCTGCTGTGTTTGGGCGGGTGCCGGCGGATCATGCCGTTGCGGTTCTCGTTGTTATCCGCTGCTAGGAACTGTATGGGTCGGCGAAGTATATGTCCATGCCCAGCCCGTTGCGCAGTCGCGCGGATTCGATGCCGTTGCCGTGCATGATGATGAGTCTGGCACCTGCGGGCAGTGGGGCGAATATGGCCAGCTGCTGGACCCCGATGTTCTGCTCGGCGGTCTTGTTGGGGATGACGCTGGCCATGAGAAACCTGGTCTTCTTCCCGACCTCGGTGTGCAGGTTGGCGCCGATTCCGATGACGTCGTCCGCCTCCCAATGGTCGAATGTGCTCCAGTCATCGTCTGCCTCCGGGCGTTCGGACATGGGGACGCGCCTGGGGGGGGGGTCGGGAAGCGCGAGGTCTCGTGTCCCGCGCGTTTGCGCCGCCGCCGGCTGTCGATGCATATCTATCGGTGAGGGTCTCCGGGCGCACGCGCATGAGCTGGTTGTCCGGGGTCGCGGGACGTGCAGCCTGCCGCTGATCAGCGGCGGCCAGCCCCGCGGCCCAGCCATTCGGCCACTTGCTCCCACAGGAGGCCGAATGACAGACGATGTGGCTTGCGTGGTTTGGCGAGCCTACGGTCGGCCTTGCGCTGCGCGGGCCCGGCGACGTAGTGGCGGCCGGTCCAGGGACTCGTCTTCAACCGTTTCGGCCGGTACGGCCGGATGATTCTTTCTCGCTGGACGGGAACCACGGGTTTGCGCTTGATCTTCCTGCTGATGCTGGACGGACTGCGCTTGTGAGCATCGCGCCGATCTCCCATATGTCGGTGTCGTTGCCGATTTCGATTTGGATGACCTGGCGTTCCTTTTCCGACAGGTGCGAATATGCTTCTCCCATAGGTGCTGTATCCTCGGACTAGTTTATGGACAATTACCAATCTGGCGGGTGCTGCACTTTCATTTGGACAACGGGTACACGAATAATTGTTCTTCTCCGTGCTAGCATCAAATCCATGAGCCTAGATGATGTACTGCAAGATATGGCAAAAGATTTTTTAATGAATTTGCTGCAAAAGACATTAGGGAAGTTCTATGAATCTTGGCATTGGAAAAAAGAAATCAAACAATTTATCAATCAAAGCTCCCGTAGTCTTTTTATATTACTTGATGCAGCTCCTTCCTGCTCGGAACAGCAGTGCAGAATTCTTCTTGATGAGCTTTCAAAACGAATTGAATTAATTCAGAGTATTGTTCTAGCTCCGATGTCCAGCGCTGATCAGTGGGATTGCGAGATATCTAATATGACCGATACACTGTGTCATGCCGCTGGTATAGGGGATGAGGGTAATGATATTTTACGTCATAATCATGTGAAGCAGTATGTGCAAGAGCTTATCGAAGAATTGAATTTATTTTACTGCAAATCTGAAACCGAGGATCGGGATATTGCGCTGAGTAATCTTCAGATTTCTGCAATTTCCAATAAAATTGGTAGCAGTACTCAGAGCATTGCCAACCGTATTGACGATACGAAGCAATTATTGCAAACAATAGAGGCTATGACAAAAGTTCCTAAGCCGATGATTCCTAAAGAACTGCCTACACCTCTGACAGATTTTGTTGATCGTGATGATATTAGGAAAACTCTATCAGATATGTTGTCATTAAAATGTTTTTCTGGAGTGGTTTTAATCAGCGGTATCCCCGGTGTCGGGAAAAGTAGTCTGGTCGCGCAGTGGGGAAACGAACAAAGAAAAGACTACTTTAAAGATGGACAGATATACGTAGATTTTGATCAATGGCGACAGTCTGGCGCTGTTTCTTTGGAAGATTTACTCAGATCAAAGATTGGAAGCATTCTTGGTTCTCGAGTAGATGGCAATATGTCTTTACCAGAGCTTGAAGCCCAGTACCGATCTTGCACTACAGATAAGGACATGCTGGTTGTCCTTGATAATGTAGATAAGATTCAAGAAATTGAATGTTTCGTTCCTAATTCTTCCAAAGGCGCGGTAGTAGCCACTAGTCATTATTCAGATATTGATTCATATGCAACTGAAATTCGTCACTACCAGTTGCAACCACTGAACAATGATGATGCGTCAAAATTATTTTGTCGGATAGCTTACGGAGCCAATGCTGGTGAGGTGAGGAATTCTTGGACTTCAAGACAGCATGATGATTTCGAGGATATTCTTTCGCACTGTTATGGCATGCCCTTGGCTGTCAGGGTATGTGCCGGAATGCTCGCCAATAGTAAGAATAAAGATATTTCAAGATTTCACCGTCGATTGAGCAATGGACAAGAGCTTTTCCGTCACAAAGACCTTCAAGGATTATGGGGCGAATGCTGCCGTTCTTTAAGCCCAAATGCGCTGAATGCTTTGAAAAGACTGGCAGTGCTGCCGTCAATCAAAGTGACGGTATCGACACTGAGCGCAGTTTGGGAATGCGATTTTAAAACAGTGGCTGGGCTTGTTGGAGAGCTGAAGAGTTTCGGAGTTGTTGAATGTGAGGAGGATTGCCAGCTTCCGCTTGACTATGAAAACGAAGTAACTCTTTCCAATGTGATTCGTGAATATGTGTGCGGCAATTTAGGCGAGAGCTATGAGTATAAGAAGATTCGTTGTGAGGTGATTAAGCTATTAATAGAGTATTATCGCTTGCTGACGCAGGAAATGGATTTTCAATTAAAACCAGATCGTCTGCGGTTGATGGAACGTCTGCCAGTTCCTGATCTAATTAACGGATACCTCGAAGAGGGAGCATTTCATGTTTTTGAAAGAGAAATCGGAATGCTGAATCATCTTCCGGAATATGCTAATATGCCGGGAATAGAACCTGAACAATATTGGCCTATTGGTGAGGCATTATGGTCCTTTTACAACGGAAGCGGTCGATACTCGGAGGGACTGGAAATTTTTGATGCATGCGCACAAGCTGCTCAGCAATGTGATAATGCATTGGCTGCGGTAAGATTGCAGGGCCTAGTTGCACATATGTTGATTTCGCTCGGGCGGCCACAAGCGGCCATGGTGCGTTTGAAAAACAGTATAAAGGAATGTGAAGCTCTGAAGTGTGAGGATGTTCTTTATTCTCTTATAGAATGCCGTGGAATCTGCCATGACGCTCTAAAGGATTCTGAATCCGCCCTGAAATGTTTCCAGATTGCTCGGGCGGGGTATCAGGCGCTAAACAATCAAAGAGGCTGTGTCATACAGGATCAACTCATGCTTCGGCAATATCGGAAATTAGGTGATTGGGATAAGGGTCGTGAAGCGGCTCGTAGAGCATTGCGTGGGATAGATCGGGATAAAGACGAGCATACTATGGCAAACATCATGTATGAGACTTCTGAACTGTATCTTCAAACGGGGGAATATGGCCAAGCCCGAGAAATGGCGTGCGGTGCTGCGCTTCGATACGCTAAACGTGGTGAAAAGCGACGTCTTGGTAGAGCATTATTTGTGGCAGCAAGAGCCGCCAAAGAGTTACATAGATATGACGATGCTGTCTCCTATTCTAAAAAAGCTGCGGAAATTTATCGGGGAATTGGTCTATCTGATGGAAAAGAGTATCAGGATTTCCGTAAGTTTATTGATGGCCTGTAGAGTGAATGACAATGGAACGGTTTTCTAAGGTAACAAGGAAAGCGTGCTGATGTAGTAGATATGTTGCTCGAGGAATACGATTGGTAATGCTATGAATTGACATAGCAGTAATTTGAGTCGGTTTATCTGTAATAAACTCATCAGTTTGTATGTTCCATAGGCTTCTGTCATTGTGAACCAATATGCCAGATTTATTTCCACTAACTTGCGGAAGATAAGCGAAAGAATCGCAATTACCAATGCGATGCCAATAGGATAAATCATCGTATGAATGTAGTATTATTCCAGATGCGTTATGCAACAAACGGAAATTATGCTCCTTAATATCCGCAATGAGGATGGATGACCGATTTTGAGGTATTTGTGGCCCCACAGTGGCTGGAGTGCGAATGATGGAAAAGAAAGTAGGCTGTTCTGTTTTTTGATGGAAAGTACACCAATTCGAGAGTGGCTGAATAATTTGTACTTGTGGTGGCTTGAGCTGAAGTCCTTCCAACACGGGTTGGGGCGGGGTCAATCCAAGCTTTGAATAGGCAAGCTGTGCAAATGCGGACATCGAATTTCCAAGATTGGCGAAGTCCGTTGCTGCACGTGCGCGTATATGATGTTCATCCAGATGCACATCATGATTGGATTCATCTGATATGAAGTCAAGTACTCCATCAATAGTGTTGATTCGAGTAGTGTTTGCAAGTTTGCGAATAACTCCTCGTTGGTCCAGATTCTCATCGGGCGAATAACTGATTAAGCCTGTGGGGATGCCAAGTCCATTGGCATATATGCTGACGGATCCATTGTCTCCCAAAACATAATCGGCAGCCACAATAGTTGCCTGCCACCCTCCGTCGTAGGGAATGAGGCGTAGCCCAGCATCAATGGCGTCATGAAGCCATGTGTAGATCTGCCATTCGCCATGTCCAACCCAAATATTTGGATGCAGTATGGCTGCGATAATGTATTCATCTTGAGGTAGGCGTTGCAGCAACTCATTGATGAATTGAGGATGGGACGCAACAGATGAATTAAGATTCCAAGTTGACGAAACGACAATGATTTTGCGTGTCTCCGCTTGCAAAGCATTACGAAATTCCTGCCTATGATGAATGGAAAGAAATAAGGAATCGAAGACTGGGTCACCGATAGTTATAAGGTCTCGATGAGAAGAATACAGTGCTCTTTCATCTTCAGAAACAAGACATATAGTTCGAGAATGTTTGGATATGGAGGCTGTCGATATGTCACTATGCGCATTGTTGACGCCATGCAATGAGCGATTGCTGGTAGCTCCAGGGCCGTGAGAGATAAGAAGGAGAGGCATATCGAGTTCAGGAAAATCATCAATAGAACTTGCGATAATTCCTAGATCGAAAGACGTAGCTCTAGCTTGTTGCCATGGGATAAAAGGAAGATGCTTTTGATGAATACGCAATTCAAGATCATTGCCAAATGAGGAGCGATTATCTGGAACTGTGAAAAAGGTCTGAATGCGTATGTCATTGAAGAGATGTTGAGCGAGCTCAACTGAACGTTCCAGAGTCGTTGGACTACGTACAATCATTAAAACTGTTTTTTGATATGGGAAGGTGGCGGCTTTTTTGCCTGGAACTAGCAGTGGATTGTTACGCCAAAAAAGGTTGGGGGGGGGGTATTCGTTTGCTGTTCCTTTGGTAAACTACTCATGCTTTCATGATATATCTTTTCAGAGTTTGCTATACCGCTTCGGTGTGGTGATAACGACCGAATTCTCACGTACTTTTCTGATATGAAAGACATGGCTCGTCTCCTATGTACAATTTTCAGTTGCCAACAATAAAAACCACGACTGAAAAGCAGAATACACGACTATGCCAGACAACATCATACAAATCGACTAGCACATGTTCGAGGTCGGGATCGACTGTCTGTCATCGAGAAGATGGCAGACATCCTCAATGCAATGCTGGGTGTTGAGACTGTATTCAAGTCGGTGTTTCGTGATTAGTCCCGAAACACCGACTTGAATAAATACACTGCGGCTACGCGTGGCTGGACGCAGACACGATGGACTCCCCTGTTCGAGGCGGGGGAGTTCGTGCGCACCGTGCAGCGCGCGTAGGGCCTGCCCATCGCGATCGTGGAGGAGATCGCCTTCGAGAACGGCTGGATCACGCGCGGCCGGCTCATGGAGTCCGCAGAGCGCTACGGCAAGAGCCCCTACGGGCAGCATCTGAAGGGCATCGCCGACGGTGAGATCATGTTGGTGCCGAATCAGAAGAACTGACGAAACTGATTCTCAATGGAGCTCGTTCGCGAACATTATGCTGTCCAATGCTGAATCATCCCAAGATAAAATATGGCCTCTGAAATTCCTCATACACTTCGGTAATGAATTACCTGGTGGAATTTATTTAAAAGTTGATATGGAATTGACGGGAGAATGAATGCTTAAAATTAGAAGGCTGCATTCAGAAGGATCTTATGAGACTCCTTTCGATAAAAACATTGACGGGTTCGAAGAAAAATGGTGGTCGCAGCTAGTCTTTGATGCCATGTCTTCTAGAGATGAATTCTACAGTTTTACTAACGAGGCAGAGGAAGAAGTAGCGCGAGCTTGGGTGGATTGGCGGATTATGCTGATACCTATGCTGGAATAAATATTGATCATGAGGAATCCTATAGATACCTCTATCTTTTTGAAGTCAGAAGAGATTGTCGCGGACGTGGAATCGGCAAGGAGGCAGTTGATCTTTTATCTTCTGGATTTGATTACCTTACGCTTTTGGCTCTTCCTAAAGCTGTAGGTTTTTGGGAGAAGACCCAGTTTGTCCATTATGAGCGAATTGGTGCGCAAGATCCACGAGAGCAACAGTTGTTTGTGTGCGGCACAGACTAAGCACCGGACATTTCTACCTTGATTTGATGAAATACATCATTTTGGATCATGAAACCAGTGACGTATCGTCTTTTGCCACGTGGCCGTGGACGGTTTCGGCAGTGCAGTGCGAATGAGCTGATTACTCAGAACGTTGCGCTGTGCCCTGCCGATGGCTGCTGCTATTAGTGCCAGGGGCGTCAACCCTGAGTCAACCCCGAGCCATAGCCGGGGCTGAGAGGGGCAGGTGGGCTCGCGCCGAGCTCAGCGGTGTCTTGTGGCACTAGCCTTGTCTTTCCAAAGGACCTGTACTTGCGGCAGGTGAGTCTGCACCTATCGCACATCGGCCATAACCTTTCTCACGGAGACTGAAAAGAACACAACACGCCGTTAACTAGAAAAATCAAATAATTAAGAGTATGTTTGTTCTTCACATGAACGAGGGATGACTCGACCGGTCTTTGTGGCGTGAGGCGGTCTCCCATGGGAAGCGGTTAGCTCTTAAGAGCTATCCGCTTTTCATTTCTTAGGGAGAATAGAAGTGTCGGTCGAAGAAAAATGTTCTACCCATCAGCGTCGACGTCGAGCTTTGTCCGTCGATGAGCAATGTCAGCTTTTGGCGCGTCATGGAATCAAGTTTGAGCAGTGCTGTAGAGAAGATGCCAAGCATTTCCTCAAAGATAATACCTATTTCTTTAAACTCAAAGCCTTCGATAATAATTTCGTGCGCGATGATAAGGGAACATATCTGAATCTGGATTTCGCTTATCTGAAGGATTTATCCACTATAGATTTTGAATTCAGGGTTCTGATTCTGCGCATGACTGGAGATATCGAGCATGCCTTACGCGTACGATTCAATAATCTACTCTCGCAGGTTAACGAGGATGGTTATCAAGTAATTCGCGATTATGAGGATGAACAAGCGAAATACTATGAGAAAAACGGTAGAATTTACGATTCCGATTCGTGCTATCAACAATCTGTATATACAAAAGGGATGATTGACAAATTCCTGAAAGATAAGCCCGTCTGGCTATTTTGGGAAACCTGTACTTTCAGCAATCTTATACGCTGCTATCGCTCTTTCTTGACGCATAGACGATTCCAGGATGTTACGTATTCTCTGCTTTATGGCGTTCGCCTATTGCGAAATGCTGCATCGCATCATAATTGCTTGTTAATTCCGTCTCAGGAAGACATCAAACGAACGGAAGATCTTGATAAGCTCTTAAAAGTATTTCTGCCTGATAGTAAGGAGTCTGCGAAGACGCTTAAATTGGCCGAGACGGACCCTTTGATTCATGATTTTGCTTGTGTTTTGATTGCTCATATCAATCTGGTTCAGAGCATTGGCATGCGTTCTGGTGTTGTTAAACAGATTGAGCTTTTTATCAAGCGTATGCGGCGTCACTATGATTGGTATCACAACTCGGAAAGCGTCCATGACCATCTTACCCAGCAGTTTGATGCCATAGAGCTGTTGCTGACAAGAGCCATCGAGTTTAATCAGATGCGTGACGACGAGGTTCTTTCGGAATATCAAAAAGATTTACTCAGACAACCATACCGACGACCGGTGCGTCGTGGGCCAAGGCGGGCCAGCAAAAGAGCACGGGAAAGACAGCAGCTGCCTGCTCAGAATATTGCGCTGTATTCTGCCAAAGGCACAGAACTCAAGCAAGGTTAGGACTGAGGATAGCAGAGCTTGCATTGAATTCTGACAATGCTTTTCTTTCCGGGAGTTTGTGCTTGCGTCGGGGGCGTGCGCACCGTACAGCGGGCGCAGGACCTGCCGATCGCGATCGTGGAGGAGATCGCCTTCGAGAACGGCTGGATCACGCGCGGCCAGCTCATGGAGTCCGCGGAGCGCTACGGCAAGAGCCCCTACGGCCAGCATTTGAAGGGCCTCGCCGACGGCGAGATCATGCTCGTGCCGAATCAGAAGAACTGACTTGATGAGGCGTCTTCAAAGCGCCTCATCAAGTCAGTTCTTCTTACCAATATGCCCTAGCCCCGTTGTCCCAGATATCCGTTTTCCCATATTCAAGTGCAGTAATGATGTCTTGATTCAACTTGCTACGTAGGTCATCACAGATTTTCGTTTGGAATAGTGGAATGAAGCACATGTCCCATATGAGTTTATGGCTATCCGGATCAGGGCAAAACAATATTGCTGTGGCCTGAACCGCTTGGAGAAATTGCTTCGTCTGGGATTTGTACTCCATCAGTAGGACGTAAACGTCCTTGCTGATATCCAGTAAAATCCTGGTGAGCAGATCACTTGAGATGGAGTCTCCATCAGTGTATCGTTTTTGGCTTTCCTCATCATCGTTTTCCTGCCGTGATTTGCGTGCTGCGACTGCGTTTTTTCCATGCCTATTCCGCGATGGGCCGAATCCTAGTGAGTTACGTCGTGAGAGAGCGAATGCTGCTTTGCAGGCATTGATGAATGTATCTTCATCCGGAATCGTGTCTGCGGCTTCGCTGAGCGCGAATGCAATAGAGGCTACAATGTCGCAAAGAACATGTGCTTGGGACAAATATTCGCCGGCTTTAGGGGCTAAGTTCTTGAAAGAATCAATGCCGTGTCTTTGTACACAAGCGCAAAGTCTTGACACTTGCTGACTTGTCACGGAATTCTCTTTTGCCCAGTGGGGTATATCAATTACTCGGCAATAATCAATGATGGGATGAGTTACATCCTCACAAAGGAAAAACACGCGCTCAGGTTGTCTCTGCGCATGGATGATTGCCGTTGCTTTATCGTGTGGAATATCGACAATATGGGCTTGGGCAGTTTGGATTTTATCAGCAAGAGCCTTCTTATATTTGTCAGGTAGCTTCTTACTGTTTTCGGGAGTAAGGACCATTCTGAGTAATTGGGCGTGTGCGATACCTGCGCATGAACAGACACAGTCGAATCCATTTGCGAATGTGCAGCTACCTTGACCTCGTCCAGTGTGAATATCTATGAAAGGGTCTTTGGGATTTACTCGGATGGGCAGGGCCATGTTTCTCCTTTCAGCTCTGTTTATTAGATTTCAGCGTTTCGATTACTTTTGGCATATCGGTCCAAGGGGCGTATTCCTGCTCGTGATGTGGTGTGAGTCTATTTCGTCCCTGACTGTTTTCCACTGTGTTGTGTCGGGCTGCATTGCATATGGCGGCATCGAGATGTTCTCTGTCGATGAGTTCGTCATTGACGTATTTGTTACGATTTCCTCCAACGATGCCTGCTCTTGCCGCGGCTGACTCGACATCGGGCGTCAATGTATAGCTTGGCGGACAAGCCTTCATATGATCGAGTACCCAGACTTCGAAGCAGGGATTGGAAATGATGAGTTCGATTCCATTGTCCTTGCAAATTTTCGCGGCCTTGCTGTGGTCGTGGAAGTCGTCAACGTCGACTACCACCCAGATATTTTCATAGCAATCTGTGGAGATATCCCGTTCATCCTCTTTCTTCAACGTGCATGCAAAATCTGCGAGATGTTCAGGACTTTCGTTCTTCTGTTGATACTCGATGACAACGTCATATATGGACTCGAGCTGCTTGAAATACTGTCTTTCGGTAACAGCTCCGCCAGCTACGACAAGATAACGCTTCTTACGTGCCCTGTGGAAACGTGCAGACTTGCGACCATGCGCGGGAACGCCTCGCTTCTTCGCCATCAGTCATCGTCTCCATTCATGATCTGTGCGAATACGGTATGGAAACTGGGGTTCGGTGTGGCGCCATATACACCATTGAGGTAGTTCTTGCCGATGTTCTCTTCCTTTCGAATACCAAGTTCCGTTACCGGGAAGAGTTCCGAGGCGCCGTCTTTATCTTTCTCTACAAGCCATATCTGATCGGGTTGTAGTAGGCGGTTCGACGAACCCGACTGATTGATCAATGACACGTCATGGGTCGTGAAAATGAGCTGGGAGCCGTGGGGATTCGTTGCCGGATCGGTGTACAGCGCCACCAGCTCTGCTACCAAGGTTGGGTGCAGGCTTGTGTCAATTTCGTCGATAAGTGTGACCGTGGGCCTTGATAGCTGACGAAGGGCAAGCGAGAAGAACGACAGCGCGGCGACGGTGCCCCTGGACTCGTTATCCAAGCCGAAGCCGGCAGAGGACGAATCTCCGCCGGTATGAGTGAATTGCAACTGTGTCGCGTTTTTGATGTTGAATGCTTCCTCTAGCTTTCCCTCATCAGCTCCGATTTGAGTCTTCATCTGCTCTTTGAACTGATGCCAGATATCCGAGGGGATGTTCGCCGGAACGCTTTTCACATCGCTGATGCCAAAATCCGCGTACTTGATCAGAGATGCCAGATGCTTCGAAAAAGGTGTCTTGTTCTTGAATTGGTCAAGCAATATGGGCTGTTCCTGTTCGAAAGCGTTTGCCACGCAATACGCCATATCATTCTGGAAAAACGAGAATACAGGTTGGACACATTCGATGCCGGCTGCGGCGGCCGCCGAAAGCAGGAGAGCGTTGGGGCGGAGTCCCACTGTCTTTCGCACTTGCGTTCTAGGTCCTTTGAAAGTGGCTCCGAATTTCACCTCGTCGTTTCCGGTGCGGGAGAACAACAGTGAGGAGTGAGTGGAGAGGCGTCCTCCCATGTCCTTAAAGAAGGTAAGCTCTTCCTCTAATATGTGCTTATTGTTATAGCGGAACCAGTACTGGTATTTCAGATGGTTCTCGGCTGTGAACTCCAGGAAGAACATCGATGGTTCCTCGAATGGGTTCTCTCTCAGTAGGAATGGTTCCCTAAGAATATCGCTGTTCGCATCACCTTGGCTGTAGCTGTTTGTCACCATGCTACGCATGGCGCACATCGCCTTCAGGAAATTGGATTTTCCTGATGCGTTGGCGCCGTATATGGCTGTGATTGGAGACTGCTGTGAGTCGTTGGATTCCGTGAACCTTTCGTCGCGAGTCATAGAGAAAGATTGCTCGTCGCGGAAACTCCTGAAATTCGAAAAGCTAAAATCAATCAGCATTGGGTCGCCTCGTAAATGTGTTTTACTCTTTTGATACTGAGATTATAACTAGAAATGTCCATTTTTGCAATTTTCTGCTAAAAGTGATGATTTTATGAGCGTGTCCACAAATCTATACATTTTCTGGTTTCACTTGGCATAAGAAGGTGTACCCTGTGCCTTACGTGTGCGATTTTCATTTCAGAATTGTTTATTTTCCGCGGAAACGGTGAGATTGGCTTGCGTGTTCAGGCGAAAGGATTGATTGGGTGGATGCCTTGTTCCACAGCAGGTCAAACCAGTGTCCGCGCCGCTTGCCGATGGTGACGGCGAATAGTGCTTGGCGGATGAAGTCGAGCAGTGTGCAGGTCGCGTAGATCGCCAGCAGGATGCCCAGAATCTGCAGGATCGCCAATGGCTGCTGGTACAGGTTCTGCAGGTTGAACAACCGGACTCAGAGCAGTTTCTCGGAGGCGGCGTAATCGGTAATCAGGTACACTGCGAACGCGGATTACGCTATCCGGTTGATGGCACGGCTGTGGAAGGTGGCGCGGTCCCCGTTATCTATTTGTAAGTGCAGCATCCTTGTTCTCGGCTGATTCTAGCAGTTCGTCGGCGAATGCCTCGGCGGGGGTGCGGTAACCGAGCACTCGCATGGGCCTGTTGTCGGTTTCGTCGACGATCTCCTGCAGTTCGCGTGCCATGGAGGGGCGATGGGCATGCGTTTGGGCAGATAGCGGCGAATCATGCCGTTCCTCTTCCGACAGGTGCGAATACACCTGGCCCAAAGTGCAACACCCCTTCGTTTGGCTATCTGGACAATCTCCAATCTAACGGGTGCTGCACTTTCAATTAGACAACGGGCGTATGCGCACTCTTTAGCGGCATGATAGAGAGTAGCGAATTGTGATTCTCGCAATCTAAAGGGAGTTGATGTTGTTTTTTCCTCGGTTCATTATTGTGCAGACAGCCCATATGAACAGTGGAATTGCATAGAATGCGTATGATTCATACTGAATATATAGGTATGCGAGAAGAATGAACCAACATATGTTCCGTCGGCTCCATCCATGATGGACCGCTACGTGTGCTAATACCAAGAGCAAGAAGTCCAAAAAGCAAAATAGACCAAATTCGGTAATGAAGCTGGCATAGATGCTCATTGTGAAAGTATCCGCTGGGGGATTTGCTAAACCATCGATTTCGGTATTGGGCGCACCGCCATGGGCGTCATACCATTGGCGGGCACCGGCGTAACCAGTACGCACTGCATTAGAGATATTGCCTGCGCCCCATCCAAACATGAAGTGAGATAGATCATGTTTCCATGACCACATGGGAGCGAGCATATGGAAGATTCTTGCACTCATCGATCCGTCACCAGCAAGTAATCCATTGGTGGCTAAAGAGTTTAGACGCGGATTGATGATAATTGCGCTCAATCCACCTGCTCCAAGAAGTCCTAAAGCACCGACGAACCCAGCTGTTACCTTACGTGAGTGGAAGTTGATTGTCGCTATCAGCCAGATAAATGTAGCTACCACTGTATCCAGTATGATTCGGGTGCCGGAGCCCATCGCAATTGCTCCAGCGGCAAATATCGGTATCAATATGCCAATCTTGCGGTCGCGGGTCAGCCAGAAAACTGGCAGGAGTACGCCGAACAGATGCATGCCGATATAGCTAGGTTCTGCGAACATGAATTGAGGACGAACGCTCGCATAGTTTCTATACAGAGCACCCCAAAAATATGCTTGTACTGGCTGCCAGTTCAGATGTCGTTCTAAAGCGATATATTGCAGTATCCTAATGAGGAATGCCACTACATACGCGGTGAATAGCGTAGTTAACAATGTTCGTACAGGTACATGTTTAATGCGGATCGCGATGTCGAGCGAAGCCAAGCACGCCAGCCCTAACAATATGGAGATGAATGACTTTGCGGTTGCGCTGGCGTGTGTTCCATATGACTGCCAGCCGTATACGGATGTGAGCACTAGTAGCAGGGGAAAGAGGAAGAACGGCAGGAAGCGTCGTGCGGTATCGCGCAAGTATCGCCAGTTGATGATTGTGTACAGGGTGAACAACCAGGGGGAGATTGGCGCCCAATAGGGGAGTGGAATGCCAATTTTTGTGCCATCAAATGGCAGCATGGCCACTGCGGCAAACATCAACATGTCTGATGGGGTGATGGTGATACGAGTCAGCGTCTCGGTCATTGCCCCACGCTGTAGCGCGGGGCAATGACTGGAGTTTCTGCGTTTTTCTTGAACTGACTTGTTGCCGAGCTGCGTATTGTTCGGTGTGGACATACTTGGTTCCCTCCCATATCCTCCGTGAGAACTGTACCAGTTGCATGTGTGGGTGAGGTGATGGGGGTTCGGTCAACCGTTCACTTTCATGAAGTACTTTTAAACTCCCACCAAGTAATTGGCAGTCGCTTACAAAAAATGAATAATCTATGGGCCAATCAGCCGTTTAGATCCTCTCCGTGGGGCTGGTGCATGTATTGTTCAACCCAAGCCATGCTGGTTTTTTGGAAATTAAAAGCCTGAATTATCATTAATTCGAAATCCAGGCTTTTACAGTATTCGTATAATCGCGAATTAAGCAGAAATCACTCAGCCTTCTTGCGGCCGCGGCGCTTCATGGTGCCGGCAGTGGCGTTTGCGACATCAAAAATCACGGTCTTGTCTTCCGGGTAAGCAGTGCCGTTGACGGAGGCGAAAGAGACCTCGCCTTCTGGAGCTTCGACAAGCGTGAAGTACTTGGAAATTGCTTCAACAAGCACAGCATTCTTGATACTTACAGACGTAGTCTGCTTGCCCTCACCCTTGCTGAATTTCACGGCATTATTCGCCTTAGCGGTAGTCGGCGTGACGGCAATTTGTCTGGTTTTATCGTTAATAAGGATCTTAACTTGTGCTGGAAAATTCAGCACTTCTGCGGTGGCCTTATTAAAACGTACAACGGAATCGGTAACGGTCATTACCGTTTTGCCAACGGGCTTAACTAGCTGAACTTCTTCGAATCCTTGAAGCAAGGATGCCATAATATACTCCTTCACACTGCATAAATAGTATTGACAATTTTGATTGTAATGAATGATAATTTGAATTACAATTTTATATATCACATTCTCAATTTCAATTCATAATATGGAATAGGGGAATAGTGCTGTCGCAAAATATTGAGTGAGAATACATTGTGATTGCGATTGTGTACAGTTATTCTGCAGTCGTATCAAGGGTTTTGGTCATTGTTCACAAGGATACAAAAGCTCGAGAAGTTCCCCGGTAGGTGCTAAATTATAGACCATCTGTGAAAATTTCCCGAAGAGGTAAGGAAGAACATTGACCATCGCTGATTTGCTGCAGATTGTTCGCAAGCATCTCGCGTCTGCGATCATCTCGTTTGTGGTGGTGTTTGCTGCGGTTGCAGCTGTCACGTTCATCATGCCGCCGAAGTACACGGCTACGGCTGAAGTGTTCGCCACGTATGCCGGTCAGTCCGGCGAGACGCAGACCACCAACGATATGAGCTCGGGTGCCAATTATTTGAACACCCAGATCAAGACGTATCCGGAACTGGTGAAGACCGAAGCCGTGCTCCAGCCCGTCATTAAGGATCTCGGCCTGGATATGACCACGACCGATCTTGCCGGCGTGGTGACCGCTACGAACCCCACGAACACATTCATGGTGGACATCTCGGCGGAAGTCGACGATCCGCAGCAAGCGGCCGACATCGCCAACAGCGTGGCGAAGAACCTCTCCGATCAGATTTCCTCTGACCTGTACAACAACTCCTCCTCCAGCGGCTCTCCCATCAAGCTCACGGTAGTGCAGAAGGCTCAGACTCCTACCGGGCAGAGTTCCCCGAACATTCCGCTGTATCTGGCTATGGGCCTGATTCTCGGCATCATCGTGGGTATTGGCGTTGCCCTGCTGGAGGACATCCTCAACACCAAGGTGGACTCCACCGATGATGTGCGTGAGCTGACCCACGCTTCTTCGCTGGGTACTGTGCCACAGGCCACGATTCTTGACGACAGCCGCCCGGTCGTAGTCGCTCAGCCGGCCGGTAGCGAGGCCGAGGAATTCCGTCGTATTCGTACGAACCTGTCGTTCCTTACCACCACTGCCACGCAGGGTCATGGCCGACTGCTGGTCATCACCTCTACCGATCCGTCCGAAGGTAAAACCACGGTTTCCTCCAACGTTGCCGTGGCTCTCGCCGAGGAAGGCAAGAGCGTGCTGCTTATCGACGCCGATCTGCGCCACCCGTCCATGGCCCACAAGCTCGGCATTGAAGGCCACGTGGGCCTGTCTCACGTGCTGTCTCGCCAGGCGTCCCCGGCCGATGTCATTCAGAAGTATTGGAAGCCGAACCTGCACATCATGCCTGCCGGCAAGCGCCCGGCTAACGCCAGCATCTTGCTGAACTCCGATCTCATGAAGGAAATGGTCGAGCAGGCCCTCACCCAGTACGATTACGTGATTATCGATACTGCTCCGCTGTCCGTGGCCAGCGACGCCACCGTGTTCGGGCGTATGGCTGGCGGTCTGGTGCTCGTGACTGGTAAGGGCGTAGTGGAGAAGAAGGAGCTGGAGAACACCGCTACGGCTCTGCAGGCCGCTGAAGTGCCGATTCTCGGCTTCATCTTCAACTTCGCTGATCCGAAGAAGATACACTCGAAGAACTATTACTACTACTATTACGAGGACGGCAACAAGCGCAGCTCTCATAAGGGTGCCAAGAGCAAGGGCGAGAAGAAAGCCCGCAAGTAATAGTTTGGCGTTTGCCGATCGTCTTGCAATATGAACCGTGCGGTACTTCTGTGCCGCACGGTTTACTGTTATAAGACTGGGTTGTTGGATTTATGGTGCTGGCTGTATATCGAATAGTAAAGAATTGTGACATTCTTGAATACCAGCTGGCACGCTCGGCATAGGGCTGGATAAACTGACAGTTTGGAATGACTTCAATGATGCAAAGGAATGAGAAGAGCATGGGAACAGACGAACGCCCTGAACCGAACGCGGAATCTGGTCCCTCTACGTCGCCGGCTCGCGGTGACATCGTCGATACCTTCTGGGATATACCGCCCATCTCGTTCGACGAGAACGACGGCGGTATTACGCAGGGTGACAATGGTACGGGGACTGTTGCGGGTAGTGTTCAGTCCGGCTTCCCCAGCTTTGACGAAGTATTGGAATGGCCTACTGCGAGTGCGGCGAATACCGCTGGCGATGCCTCTTCCCCTTCCGATGCTGTGGCTACTGCCCCGATGACTTTTGCGGCACCTGATACTGCGGAAAGTGCTCAGTCGCCTCAGCGGGATGACAATGCGACGCTGCCGCTTTTTGCGCCGGTTCCTGAAGCCAAGCCGCAACGTGATAGTGCCATAGACGATTTGAACATCGACTTCAGTGCCATTGAACAGAACCCTGAGCCGGTGGAGGAGCCGGAAGAAGACCGTGTGACAGAGACTCCTCGCGGCGGTAAGGGCGGCAAGAAGAGGACCAAGGGCATTATCATTTCGGTGATTGTTGCGCTGGTGGTGATTGCAGCGATCATTGGTGGTGTATGGTACTGGCGTTTCAGCGAGCAGCGTCGGGAAAGCCATCAGCTGCATCAAGATGCGTTGACAGCATGTACTGAGGCCGTGGACCAGAATTCCACCGCTCAGAAGGCGCTGGCCAAGGCGTTGGCCGACGCCAAGAGTGCTCAAAGCATTACAGCTGATCAAGTGGCTGACGGCGCGACCATAGATACGCTGAAGAAGGCAATTGCTGCGGTAAAGAATGTGGAAGCGGTGGCGTGCAAGACTTCAGCTTCTACGTCGGACCTCAAGGAATATGCCAAGACGGCCACTAGCCAGACCGAGACCGCCAAGAAGAACGCCACTGCGATTACTGCCGCGGCAAAGGCCGTGACGGACAGCAAGAACGCTAAGGATCAGGCTAACGCTCAGCAGGCGTTGCAGAGCAAGATAGCCGAGGCCCAGACTTTGCTGGACAACAGCCTGTATGCCGTCGACGATAATTCAACGCGCGTGACACTGGAAAGCGACATCGCCAACGCCAATACCGTGCTGTCCCAGCAGGGCACTGACGTAAAGGCCATGCAGGATGCCGTCAACACGTTGACTGCGTCCATGGATGCAGTCAACACGTCCATGGCAAACTACAGTGCAGCTGTTGAAGCTCAGCGAGAAGCAGCGCGGCAGAAAGCTCTGAATGATTATTATGCACGATTAAGGCAGCAGCAGTTGTTGCAGCAGCAACAGCAAACACAGCCCGACGGTACAGGCGATCAGGGGACGAAACTGGGTACAGACGATCAGGAGACGAAACCGTAAGATGAGTCGAAGCAGTAAGTGATTGTGCTAGCCTAAATTGTCAAAGGAACCGCGAATAACAGTAGTGCGCATTTCCACCAGCGGTGCCGTTCACGGACTGGTAGGAGACTTCGCCTTCGGGGGCTTCCGCCAAGGTGAAGTCTCCTTGCGGCGCGGAACCTGTTGTGTACGTGTTGATTTGGCTGGCTTAGTAGCTCTTGTGCTTCTGCCAATACGCGTACGCGCCGGAAATCGAGCCATAGCGGCCGTTGCAATAATTCACAAACCACTTGAACTGGGTCTGGTAGTTGGTCTGCCAGTCTGCACCTGCGGAAGCCATCTTGCTGCCCGGCAGCGCCTGCGGCAGGCCATAAGCACCTGAAGACGGGTTCGTGGCGGTGGGGCTCCAGCCGGATTCGTGGCTGATGATGAAGTTGGCGGCGGTGAAGTCGGCCTCGGAGTAGCCGTTGGAAATCAGGTAGTCATGCGCCCAGGACTGAATCTCGCCGGCCGGCGTGGTGGTGCCGAGGCTGGCGGCGCTGGGCGAAGACACGGTGGCGGTGCCCACCAGAATCACCTTATCGACCGGAGCCTTCTTGACCCAGGAGGTGAACACATTGGAGGAAACGACCTGATCGCCGGAGCGGGTTACCAGAGACGTGGTCTCCAGCACGCCCTTCTCGCCTTCAGTCTCGACCTTCTCCTGGCCCTTGGGCAGGCTCGAGGTCTCCTTGCGCACTTCATTGAAGGCGATTTCGGTGTCGGTGGTCTCCACCGTGGTGTTGGCGCGGTTGATGGAAATGACTGTGGACTCGCTGACCTTGGAATCCAGGCTCGGAGTCACGCTGTCTTCCGGATCGAGGACGATATCGCCGGTTTCCAGCACATCCTTGACGGTGGTCATGCTGGCTTTTTCGCCGAGGACCACGCGAGACTTGCCATTGACCTTGACGGTCACGTAGGTGGTGCTCTTGAGCGCGCCGCGGGATGCCGAACGGGAAGCCGCACCATCAGTGGCGGAGAATGAGGTTGGGGTGATGGAAGGTGTAGCGGTGCTCGACTGATAGAAGTCGCGAGATATAACGCCTGCAGTGGCAATGAGACCCACTGCGGCCACGGCCGCCGCGATCTTCGCCCACTGGCCCCGAGACAGGGTCTTGACGAATGAGGTCCGCTCAGCGTGCTTCGACATTGCGCTCCTTGGTTGGGTACACACTGCTCTCCATCATAGGACGTTGAGTGGATGAATAAAAAACCGTGGTGAGTGTTCGACCCGCCACGGATGGCATATGTAGTAGTTGGCAGTGCAAGGAAGCGCTATATATGGGCTTTTCCGCGCTTCCGTTGCCGCAGTGCGATAAGGCTTACTGCTGCTCCTGCGCTGCCTGCTGTGCTTTGGCGGCGGCCAGATCCAGCGCCTTGGCCTGGGCGATGAGGTCATCCAGATCGGAGGCCTGCAGCGCGCCGGCCTGCTGGAAGATGACCTCGCCCTGCTTGGCAATCATCAGCGTAGGCACAGCCTGAATGCCGGCAGCCTGAGCCAGATCCTGATTGGCGTCGATGTCCACCTTGACGAAAGCGATGTTCGCATTCTCCGGCTCGTTGGACGCAGCTTCGAAAATCGGGCCGAATGCTCGGCACGGACCGCACCAAGTGGCCCAGAAGTCAACGAACACGATTTCGTTGTCGGTAATGGTCTTCTCAAACTCAGCTGAAGTGATGGCGGTGGTGGCCATTGAAGTTCCTTCCTCAAACACAGTGCTTGATGCTGTGTACCAGTTTCCCAGCACCACCCAACATTTCGGCAAAAGCTTGTGCCCCAAGCTGAATGGATTGCGGACGCATGGAGGCGATGAGGCGCTTTGTTGAGAATTCACAGACAATTTTTCGGTGAATTGTGCCCATGTTCATCAATGCGCGCGATAATGAGACCATGCCAGTCATGAATGATGAAGTGCCCGATGAGGGCGATTACGATGCCGGGCGTGGCCGCGGCGAATTCGACAACATCACGCCCGAGGACTTCATTCACGGGGGCGGTTCGGGCCATGGCAATCCTCCGGGGTGGCTTGGCCCGGCCGATATCAACCGGGCCCGCCACCAAATGCCCATCGCATACGTGGAGATAGTGCCGGTGCGTACCGATGAAATGGGGCGCATTGCCCAGGTCGGCTCGTTGCTGCGCGTTTCCGAAGACGGGTCCATTGAGCGCACGCTGATCACCGGCCGTGTGCTGTATCACGAGACGTTGCGCGAGGCGATTGCCCGTAATGTGGCCAAGGATTTGGGAGATATCGCGCTGCCGTTGCTGCCCACCTCACTGCAGCCGTTCACCGTGGCTGAATTCTTCCCCACGCCGGGGCTGGGCGAATACTATGATCCGCGCCAGCATGCGATCGCATTGTGTTACGTGGTGCCCATTGCCGGCGACTGCAAGCCGCAGGACGAGACCCTGGACGTGGAATGGGTGGACCTGAAGAGCGGCATGATGGATACTTTCGTGGCGCAGATGGTCAACGGGCATGGCCACATCGTGCGGCAGGCGCTGGCTTGGGCCGGAATCTGAGTTTTCAACCTCCCGCTGGCGGGAGGTGGCGCGTAGCGCCGGAGGGTGGTCCGGGGAGGATTCCGTCTGAGACCACCCCCAGTCGGCTTTGCCGACAGCCCCGCCAGCGAGGCATGAATGTGAAGGAGTAATTCATGGCAATAGAACTGGCCAATCATATATATAGGGACGGCGAGGGCGTGCCGGTGGTGCTGATGAACGCCTACCCGGTGGACCACCGCATGTGGGACGTCTGTGCAAAGGCGCTCGCCGACTTTGCCGATCTGGAGGATGTGCCGCCGTTCCCGATTTGGGCGCCGGATATGGCGGGCTCGGGTGAATCCCCGGTTCCCAGCGAGGCCGATTCCGGGCCGCGTATGGCCAACGGCGCATATAGCGAGGCTTTGGATCGACTGGCCGATGCCTACGTTGATCTGATTAAGGCCGCTGGCTACGAACAGGCGATTTGGGTGGGCCTGTCCATGGGCGGCTATGTGGCGATGGATATTCAACGCCGCCACCCCGAAGCCGCGGCCGGTCTGGCTTTGTGTGACACCATGGCCGCCTCTGACGGTGTGGGCGGTGAAGGCCGTCTGACTATGGCGAACGCCGCCGAGCAGACCGATTCCGTGGAGCCGGTTATGCATTTCGCACGCCCGGCCGAGGGCGATTCCACCGTGAAACGTACGCCCGAATTCATCGAGACCATGACCGCTTGGATAGAGGAGCAGAATCCCGCCGGTCTGGCGTGGCGTCAGCGCATGACCTATGGCCGTCCCGATATGAGCGATGTGCCGGCCACCATCAGCGTGCCCACCGTGGTGGTATCCGGCGAGCAGGATCCATCCAGCAATCCGAGTGTGCTGAAGCCGTTGGCCGAGAAGATCGCCGACGCAGAATTCGTGGACATTCCCGACTGCGGTCACTTCAGCGCCGTCGAACACCCGGACACCGTGGCCCGTGCCCTGCTCTCGCTCGTCAAGCGCGTGCAACAACACTGACTTCCTCCCGCTGGCGGGAGGTGGCGCGTAGCGCCGGAGGGTGGTCTGGCGAGGATTCCGTCTGAGACCACCCCCAGTCGGCTTCGCCGACAGCCCCCGCCGGCGGGGGCAAAACTGCATTTTGGAGATACGTATGACTGCTGACATTCACTTCTCGCCGTTGGCGCTGACCCGCGCGCTGCCGTTCCTGCCGCTTGCCCAAGGCGATATCGACTATCAGGTGGATCGGCGTAGCGAGCCCGATCTGATTGACACCTTGCTCGCGGATCCGGCCACCAAAGTGGTGTTGACCCGTGGAGGACTGGTCGCTGTGCCGCGCGGGCAGGGCGACCTTGTGGACTATGAAAACGTGAAAATGCGGCTCGCCACACTGCCGGGCGCATACGTTGGCGAGGAGTTGCGCCGTTACCCTGAAGCGGTCGCCATGTTCCTCGGCTCGTACGGTGGTGTGCGCGGCGAATGCGTGATTGCGGTCGACATTTCCCGCGTACCGGACGCCGGTGAAGGTGCTGTGCCCGGCGCACAGCCCAACGGCGTACTGGGTGTTCAGGATGCCGGCACTGTCGATGGCGCGATGGGCTTGGCCAACGCCAACGGTAACGCTGCTGGCAAGCGTGCTGGCGAATCGGGCGGAGCCGCCGAATCCGCTGCTCCCTTTGGTGTGCCGGATTCAGCTGGGCAAGGTGCGGATGACGCATTTGACGAGTCGGTCAGCACCCTGGCATCCCACGCCGCGCCGAAGCCCACACTGCTGCAACAGGCCGTAACGCGGTTCGATTGGGTGGATTTGCGTGGATTTGCGCCACACGCCAACGCGCGGGAGGCCGGTCAGGCCACCAGCGCGGTCACCCTGAGCATCTGGCATAGCCGTCAGCGGTTCTGCCCCACATGCGGTGCCCCTGTGATGCCGGCGCTCGCCGGATGGGCGCAGCGTTGCTCCAATCAGGCGGACGGCAATCGTATTCTGTTCCCGCGCGTCGAGCCGGCGGTCATCACCGCCGTGGTGGACGGTCAGGACCGTCTGCTGTTGCAGCACAATGTGGCGTGGAAAGACCCGAATCTGTATTCGGTGTCTGCCGGATTCGTGGAAGCGGGGGAGAACCTTGAGCATGCGTGCCGGCGTGAGGCCCGCGAAGAAACCGGCATTCAGCTGGGCGAGGTGCGGTACTTGGGTTCGCAGCCATGGCCATTCCCTGCCTCGTTGATGATGGCGTTCAAGGCACATGCGATTACCACGGATGTGCATGTGGACGGTTCGGAAACCGTGACCGCACGCTGGGTCACGCGCGACGAATACACCGCCGAGCTGATTGCCGGCCGAATGGTGGCACCAGGGCGCGCCACCATCGCACGGTACATGATTGAGGAGTGGCTTGGACGCGAGCTATAGGTTAGGCTGGTGTGTATGAGTGATGAAACCGAACAGCCGCTGAACCTCGATATTCCCGAGCATCTTGAGTACTCCGACGAACACGTATGGGTGGATCGTTCGGACGATCTTGCCATTATCGGCATCACCGAATACGCCGCCGACCAACTGGGTGAGCTCGTGTTTGTGGATCTGCCTGAGCCGGGCACCCGCGTGGAGGCCGGCGACGAAATCGTGGAGCTTGAATCCTCCAAGGCCGTCCAGCCGCTGATCAGCCCGGTGGCCGGTACCGTGAAATACGTGAATCGCGACGTGGCGGACGACCCGTCCGTGGTGAATGGCGATCCCTATGGCGAAGGTTGGATTCTCAAGGTTGAGCTCGACGATGATGAGCCTGAGCTGCTGACCGCCGAGGAATATGCCAAGATTATACGGTAGCCAAGTGTTCAGGAACTCATAACCTGAGTGGCCTATATTGGTGCATATGAGAAGCCCACGCGAGGATTTTGAAGCGGCCGCCCGACACCTGACGCCAGTACATGGCAGTAGTGCGCCATCGCCCGATGACATGCCTACGGTGCCGATTCCCGCGCGCAAGGCCGCCACCACTTTCGATACGCCGTCCAGCCGTGAGCGGCTTGAGGTCAAGCCGGCGTTCACCCGTGTGATTCGCCGTACCCTCACCGGCACGTTCGGCATTTGGTCGCGTCTTTCCGCACTGGCGGTGCGCCATCTCGGCTGGTATCCACGTGTGGAACCCTATGTGGGCTATGGCACCAGTGACTATTCGCGATTGATTTGCCGTACGGTATACGCTCCCGAAAACGCGCGACCCGGCGAGGTAAGCAGGGGCATTCGCGGCATGCTGACCGTGCCCGCCCCACGCACCCATGTGCAGGCCAGCATTGATGACATGCCGTTGAACACCATACAAATTGGTGATTCTGAAGTGTATGACAAGGTCGATCGCACCCGTGACCTCAGTAGCGAATATGCGGTCTCTGATTCCGCGGGATATCTTGACCTCGTGGCTGAGCATCGCCTTGAACCCGGTATTCATCGCGTCTCGTACAGCGTGAAGCGCCGCAAGCCCGTTTCTGCCAACCTGTACACCATTCCGGCCAGTGCCAAAGTCGGCATCATTTCTGATGTGGACGACACCATCATGATCACGCAGGCGCCCGTGCTGTGGAAGGCCGCCTACAATCTGCTTTTCCTCAACCCGAAGAAGAAGGCTTCCGTGCCGGGCATGAGCGTGCTGTTCACGCGCATCGCCGATCTGTTTCCCGGTGCGCCGTTCTTCTACCTTTCGACCTCGCCATGGAATGTGGAAAGTTCGATTCGTAACTTTATCACCGATCATGGGTTTCCTGAAGGCCCGCTGCTGTTACGCGATCTTGACCCGCGCCCGAAGACCTTCGTGCCTTCCGGCCCGCAGCACAAACTGGAGTTCGCCGAGCAGCTTATGGCTGATTTTCCGGACATGAAGTTCATCCTTGTTGGCGACGATGGGCAGAAGGATCCCACCACGTATGCCACCATCGCCCATCGATACCCAGGACGTGTGCTGGCCATCGCGATTCGTCAGCTCAGTCCCAAGGAATCATCCGGTTTGGCTTCCGTGGCGGGCCTGACTTCCACGCAACCGATGCCGGTCACCGACGTTCCGGTGTTCACCGGCACCACCGGATCGAATATCTTGAAGACCATGCTGCCGTATCTCAAAGAACACGTGGTGTGAGTCTCGCGTACAATCGCGTGGTATGACCGACGAGAAGACGAACGCCGAAGTGCCGATGCCGCCTGTAGCCAAGCGCGAACCGAAGCGCCGTGAATTCCACGGTGATGTATTCGAGGACGATTACGAGTGGATGCGCAATAAGGAATCCGCCGAGGTACGCGACTATGTGGCCGCGGAAAACCGGTACTGCGAGCATCGCATGGCGCATTTGGCCGGTTTGCGCAACACGCTGTTTGAGGAGCTTAAATCACACGTGGAGGAGACCGATATGTCGGTGCCCACGCGCGTGAATGACTACTGGTATTTCACCCGTACGCAGCAGGGCAAGCAGTACGGCGTGCAGTGCCGTATACCCGTGCGTGGCGAGAACGATTGGGAGCCGCCGGTGGTGGACGCCAAGGGCGAGCCCGGATCCATGCCCGGCGAGCAGATTGTGTTCGACGTGAACCGCGAGTCCGAGGGGCATGATTTCTTCCGGCTCGGTGGCATGGATTTAAGCAAAGATGGCCGATGGCTGCTGTACGGCGTCGACGTCACCGGTGACGAACGCTATGACTTTCGTATTCGGGACTTGGAATCCTTGACGGCCGCCGATGCTGACGGGGCGTTCCCCGACCTCGATATGCCGATGGCTGATGAATCTCTGTCTTTCCGCGATGCGAGCGCGGCCGAACCGGCTGAAGCGACAGCCGGTGACGAGGCCACGGAACGTCCTGCGGCGGCGGAACTACCCGAACACTTTGATGGTATCGGCAGCGCGTGCTTCACCCCGGACGGTAAATGGGTGTTCTGGGTGGAAGTCGATGATTCCTGGCGTCCGTTTGCCGTATGGAGGCATCAGGTTGGTACGTCCGTTGACGATGACGTGTGCGTGTATCGTGAAGCGGACGAGCGTTTCTGGGTGGGCGTGGGCATCAGCTTCGATGAGCGCAACATCGTAATTGGCACCGGTTCCAAAACCACCACCGAAGTGCTGATGCTGCCTGTGGTCACTCCCGAAGGCGAGTTTCAGGCGTTCATTCCGCGCCAGACCGACGTGGAATACGATGTGAGCTTTGCCTGCTTTGAAGGTGCGGGTGAGCATGGCGAGGATGTGCCGCTTGCCGTGGTCTATCACAACGCCGTCAACCCGAATTTTGAGATTGATGTTATCGACATACGCGACCATAAGCCGCCTTACCGGCTGGGTGAAGGCGTATGCGTGGCTGCCGGCTCGCCCTATGGCTGTGAGCATGGCGAATCGGATAAGCCGATCACTGAAGCCTACTTCAATCCCGCCAATCCGGCGATTCTGCAAGGTGCGCATGGTCTGGGCATTGAGGGCATCGCCCTGCACCGCCATTTTGTATCGCTGAGCTACCGTTCCGACGGGCAGCCGCATGTGGCATATATGACCAAAGACGCTGCATCCGCTGATTTTCTGGCTGGTCGTCCGTGGCGTTTCGTGGAGTTGTTGCCTCCGCCGCTTGAGGGCGATTGGGACATGGTCGCGGCGGATAGACAAGACGTGACCGGAGACCACGGCGAAACCTTGTGGACCGATGATGCCGAAAAGGCTGAATCATCTGCCAGCGCGAGCCCGGGAACAGGTAAATCCGCGACCTCCATGAAAGGTGACGGTATCAGCAAGCGCAGCGGCGACTGGTTTGGCGGTTTGTTCGGCTCGACCACCGACCACACCGAATCCTCCGATGGCGCCAGCGACGACCACCTGCCCGGCGAGACCCGGCGACTGTACACCATCGGCACCGGCGGCAATCCCTCGTATGACGCGCCGCGCATGCGCTACTCCTTTGCCAGCTACACGCGTCCCGGCGAGTTGCACGAAATCGATCCCGCCACCGGGAAAGACGCGCTGCTCAAGCGTGCCACTGTGCTGGGTGACTTCGACCCGCGTAATTATATGGAGCGCCGCGTGTGGATTACCGCGCGCGATGGTGAGCGGATTCCTGTTTCGCTGGTCTGGCATCGTGATTGCCCGGCGCAGGATTCACCGATGTTCATCACCGGATATGGCGCATATGAGATTTCCTCCGACCCTGGCTTCTCGGTGGCTCGGTTGAGCATGCTCGACCGTGGCGTGCTGTACGCAGTGCCGCATATTCGAGGTGGCGGTGAGATGGGCCGCGCTTGGTATGAGCAGGGGCGGCGACTCAACAAGAAGCATTCCTTTGAGGATTTCGTGGATGCCACGCGCGCATTGCAGGACGCTCATTTGGCCGATGCCAGACACACGGTGGCCAATGGCGGTTCGGCCGGTGGCCTGCTTATGGGTGCCATCGCCAACATGGCACCCGAGTGCTATGCCGGAGTTGAGGCCGATGTGCCGTTTGTGGACGCGCTGACTTCGATTCTCGACCCGGATTTGCCGCTGACCGTCACCGAATGGGATGAATGGGGTGATCCGCTGCACGACCCCGAGGTGTATCAGTACATGAAGTCCTACACGCCGTATGAGAATGTGCCGGTCGCCAGAGCGGAGGACGGTGATGGAGAAACCGTCGATGACAAGGTCTCTTCTGCCGGTGCCGCCACCGGCAAGGCCGTTTCCGCAGCGCAGTTCCCGAAGATTTTCATCACCACCTCGATGAACGACACCCGCGTGCTGTATGTCGAGCCGCTGAAATGGCTGGCCCGATTGCAGTCCGCAGGCGTGGACGCGGTGGCCAAGATTGAGGTTGAGGCCGGTCACGGTGGCATTTCCGGCCGTTACAAGCAGTGGCAGGAGGTCTCGTACGAGAACGCCTGGTGCATGGACGTGATGGGTCTCGCTCATTAGGTGTCATGTCCACTAGCTGAGCTGGTTCGGGCCATCAGGTGGCCACGCGACTAGGCTCCTTGAACTATGGCAAAGACATATAAAATTGCCGTCATCCCCGGCGACGGCATTGGCAAGGAAGTCACTCCGTGGGCCCAGAAAGCGCTTGAAAAAGCAGCTGAAGGTGTAGCTGACTTCGAGTATGAGAACTTCGACTTGGGCGCCGAGCGTTACCTGCGTGATGGTGCTATTCTGCCGGAGGACGAAGAGGAACGTATCAAGGCGAACGACGCCATTCTGCTCGGGGCCGTGGGCGATCCGCGCATCAAGGCTGGCATTCTGGAGCGCGGCCTGCTTTTGAAGCTTCGCTTCGACCTTGACCAGTACGTGAACCTGCGTCCGTCCAAACTGTACAAGGGCGTCACCTCGCCACTTGCCAACCCTGGCGACATCGACTTCGTGGTGGTGCGTGAAGGCACCGAGGGACTGTACTGCGGTGCCGGTGGCGCTGTTCGTCGTGGCACTCCGCAGGAGGTGGCCACCGAGGTGTCCATCAACACCGCCTATGGCGTGGAGCGCGTGGTGCGTTACGCCTTCAAGCTGGCCATGAAGCGCAAGAAGCACGTCACTCTGGTACACAAGAAGAACGTACTCGTCAACGCCGGCGATATGTGGCAGCGCATTGTAGACAAGGTCGGTGAGGAATATCCCGAGGTCACTCACGATTACCAGCATATCGACGCAGCCACCATCTTCCTGGTCTCTAACCCGAGCCGTTTTGATGTGATTCTCACGGACAACCTCTTCGGCGACATCCTCACTGATGAAGCCGGTTCCGTGGTGGGTGGCGTGGGCTACTCCGCCTCCGGCTGCATCAACGCCTCCGATGAATATCCGTCCATGTTCGAGCCGATTCACGGTTCCGCTCCGGATATCGCCGGTCAGAACAAGGCCAACCCGACTGCTGCGATTCTCTCCGCCGCCATGCTGCTCGAGCACCTCGGCTTCGATGACGCGGCCAAGAAGATCCACGCCGCTGTGGAAGCGGACATCGAGGAGCTCGGCTCCACTGTGCGCTCCACCGACCAAGTCGGCAAGGACATTCTGGCCCGTATGTGATGTCTCTGGCTCCCCTCAAGGAGAGGAGCCAGTACTCTTATACTGGTCGCATGCACATGCGACATGGGGAATGCAAAACGCCGGGCGGCAAACTGGTTGCCGTGAATGTGGCCGTCGACGAGGATGGCACAATCAAATCCTGCCATATCAGCGGTGATTTCTTTATCGAACCTGATGTGACCACCTCCACCCGCTTTGCGGGAGCCCCCACCAGCGGGAGCGAGGCTTCGGAAGCATTGATTCATGACCTTGAGCAGGCTCTGGTTCGAGGCGGTTCGCTGCAATCCGTATTGGATGCGCACTCTGATTGCCGGCTTATCGGCACAGACGCATCAGCCATCGAAACCTCATTCCTCCGAGCTATAAGCAGCGAGCTTACGCCCCCGCCGGCGGGGGCTCCCGCAAAGCGGGTGGGGGTGGCCGGTGCAGACACCACCGGAACTTCTGCATCCGTCGATACACAATATGGGCAGACCGACAAAACCGCCGAATATCAGTCCCGCTGGAACGAGCTCAAGCGTAACCTCACCGTCATTCGCGACCATCCACGCACCCCAGCCGAGCAGATGGCCATCGATGAAATCTGGGCCCGCGAAGTCGCAGCGGGGACGAGGCCGCCCACCATCCGATTCTGGGAATGGGCCGGTGCGGCCGTGGTCATCGGCAAATTCCAGTCAGCTCCGGACGAAGTGCATCTGGCCGTGGCCGAACAGCTTGGATTCAGCGTGGTGCGGCGCTGCACCGGCGGCGGCGCGATGTTCATCGAGCCCGGTAACACCATCACCTATTCCCTCTATGCACCACTTGATTTCGTACATGGCATCAGCATTGAGGAATCATACCGGCTGTGCGATTGGTGGCTGGTCGAGGCCTTGCGTGGTCTTGGTCTTGACGTGCGATTCGCCGGGCTGAACGACATCGCCTCCCAATACGGCAAAATCGGGGGAGCGGCACAACGGAGATTCCCCGGAACCGGTAACGCCGGTGAGTCGGGCGCGGTGCTTCACCATGTGACGATGGCATACGACATCGATGCGGCCAAGATGGCCCGTGTGCTCAATACCAGCCAGGAGAAACTTTCGGATAAGGCAGTGCGATCCGCTGTTAAACGAGTGGACCCGATGAGAAGTCAGACCGGTCTCACCCGTGAGCAGATTATCGATGATTTACTCGTATGGTTCACCCCTGCTCAATTTCGCGGTGATGCCTCGTAGCGAGGGCCGCGGTGGCTCCGTGCGATAGATGGAACGTCTCTGTCGAATCCCGCGGGTCGCGTTACAATATGACGGATGACCGATGACGGCCACACAGATAAGGACGGTGCAATGAGCTTGGAAACGCCAAATGCTTTTGCTGATGAGGAGAACATCCTGCTGCATACGGCACTGTTCAAGCAGGTCTCGCCCAGCGAAGCCGAAGAACTGTTGCCGTATCTGAAGCACGCCGCATACGACAAAGGCGACTACATTTTCTCTGAGGGCGATACCGATCACCGTATGTATCTGTTGGAGCGCGGCCGGGTCAAGCTGGTTCGTACTTCTTCCGACGATCGTGTGCAGTTATTGTCCATCCATGCGCCCGGTGAAGTGCTGGGAGAGATTCCGGTATTCGATCCGAATGGTGGTCCCCGCACCGCGTCGGCTGTGGCCATGAGCCATGGCACGTGCGTGGTCTGGTTGGAGCACGACACCCTGTTCTCCTGGCTGGACGAGCATCCGCGTGTGGCCATCGATATGCTGCAGGTGATGGCTAATCGTCAGCGCGATAACAATGAGCGCATCTCCGACCTGGTGTTTATGGATGTGCCGGCGCGTTTGGCCAAGACCCTGCTCAATCTTGGTTCCCGCTTCGGTGAGCCGGTGGAACAAGGCCTGAAAGTGCCGCATGACCTCACCCAGGAAGAGCTGGCCCAGCTGGTTGGATCCAGCCGTGAGACCGTGAACAAGGCGTTGATGGACTTCTCGAATCGTGGCTGGATTGCGCGTGATGGCCGATCGATTATCATCTTCCAGCCAGGCATGCTGATTCGGCGCTCGCGGCGCTAACGGCACGTTTCTTCGCGATTTGCTGCATATCCAGTTGCTATTCAGCAAACGTTATACGAGTGCGGTTCTTGTGATGATTGACCATTTTGCGGGGCCGAACACTCGGTTGGTAGGGCGGGCCATTTAGAATGGGGCCCATGCCCAAAAAGAAGTCCCTTACAGTTCGTCGTGTGCTCGTTCTGCTCTTGGCCTACATCATGCTTGCCGTATGCGGTGGTGTGGCGACCAGCGTGCTGCTTATCCCAGGCGTCATCGGTGCCAATAACGTAGCCAAGGCAGTGATTCCGTCACTGAAGGTCGAGAACGTGGACTTCGATGTGACTAGTCTCCCGCAGAAGTCGACGATGTATGCGAGCGATGGCACCACCGTCATTACGGATTTTTACAGCCAGAACCGTATCGTCGTGCCGCTGAAGAAGATTTCCAAGGTCATGCAGCAGGCCGTGGTGGCGCGTGAGGATCGCCGTTTCTGGACCCACGCCGGCGTGGACGTGCAGGGCGTGATGCGAGCGTTCGTCAACACCTATCTGTTGAAGGGCGATCAGCAGGGCGGTTCGTCGCTGACCCAGCAGTATGTCAAAAACGTGCTGCTTATGCAGGCCATTGAAGACAACGATTCGATTGCCCAATACCATGCCACGGAAGACACTGTGGCACGTAAGATTCGTGAGATGCTGATCTCGGTGCAGATGGAGAAGAAGTACACCAAGGCCGAGATTCTGCAGGGATATCTCAACATCGCCCAGTTTGGTAGCAACCTGTATGGTGTTGAGACCGCGGCCCAGCGGTACTTCAGCGTGTCCGCCGCCGACCTTAATGCAGTGCAGGCGGCTACGATCGCGGCCATCACCAAGAACCCGAACAAGTATGACCCGCTGATTGAGGCGAATCAGGAGGAGAGCCAGAAGCAGCGCAATCTTGTGCTGGATCTGATGGCACAGGAAGGGTACATCAGCGAGAAGGAATGCACGGAGGCCAAGAACACTCCGCTTAAGGACACGCTGAAAGTACAGGACGTCAATGTCGGTTGCCAGGATACCGGCGATTACGCCTTCTTCTGTGATTATGTGGTGCACCGTATCCAGAACTCCGAGGAGTTCGGCAAAACCGCTGCCGAGCGTAGCAAGTTGCTGCAGGAAGGCGGTCTGAAGATCGTTACCACGCTGGATGTTGACGCCAACCGCATGCTTATGGACACCGCGCGTAACACTATTCCGCCGGACGATCCCAGCGGTATGGAAATCGCAATCGCCGCAGTGAAACCGGGCACTGGCGAGGTGCTGGGCTTTGGTCTCAACCGCCACTATGACGCCACGCCTGAGGCCGCGAACGACGCTACCAAAACGAGTCAGAACTATGCGGTCGATGCCATCGATGGCGGTGGCAGCGGCTGGACGATTGGTTCGTCCTGGAAGCCCATCAATCTGGTCGCATGGATGGAAGCGGGTCATTCCATCAACGACAACTTGCAAACCACCACTGCGTACTCCACTTCTGATTTCAGCTGCGGCAGCTACACCGGCGGTAGCGAACTTTGGAAGGTGCAGAACGCGTTCGGCACGACCGTGAACCCGGAAAGTCCGTTCCTCGGTCTGGTTCGCTCGCACAACACCACGCAGGCTTCCATGGGCACAATCATGAAGCTGTGCAAGGTGGCTGACACCGCCACGGAGCTCGGCTACCATGACGCTAGAACCGGTGAGACCATTGAAAAGACCTCTTCGTACACGCCGTCCATGATGGTCGGTTCAGTGAATGTTTCGCCGTTGACCATGGCCAGCATCTTCGCCGTGTATGCCGCGAACGGTGTGCAATGCAACCCGATCGCTATCACCAAGGTCACCGACGGTGACGGCAACGACCTGAAGGTGCCTTCCGCCAACTGCCATCAGGCGGTCGATCCGGAAATTATTCAGACACTTGCCTACACGTTGAACCAGGGTGTGACCAGGTCTGACGGTCAGGGCCATAACTTCCAGCTCAACAACGGGCGTAAGTCCTTCGGTAAGACCGGTACGAGCGAAGACCTCGCCGTATCCAGCGGATCGTTCATTCCCAACCAGATTGCCGCGTTTGCGTCGGTGGGTGATGCACAGGCTCCGTATTCCCATCGTATTGCCAACATCCGCATCAATGGTGTGTACAACAGCTACTGGGATGGTTCAACGATTGCGGCACCGGCATTGCGCAACTTCCTCAATGCCTACGCGGATGCGAAGCAATTGCCGATTGATAACGACTACGGTCAAGGCGTTGCGAAGTACATGACCAGCGGCACTACGTTCGGTATTGCCGGACGTTCGTATAGTACGAGACGGTCAACCACGACGAATAACGATAACAATAACAATAACAATGATTCGTCCACGAACAATGAGTCGAACAACTCACAGAACAATCAGTAACACATGACGTATTACCTACATATGTGATTGCTGGTTACGTAGTTGACGGGCGCGGGCCTTTTCGGGCCTGCGCCCGTCTTACAATAATGACGGATATTGTGCCGACTGCACCACCGGTATCGACCGGCATCGGAAAGGGGAGCGATGAGCGACGCTGAGACGACGCACGGCAATTTTGATTTCCGAGGGTTCGACGTGCCCGAACTGGAGGCAGTGACGCTTGCCGCAGCGGCGGACGGCGGCAAATCTGCAGGCTCTGGGAAATCGGGTAAGTCCGGTAAATCAGGCAAATCCAGCAAACATAAGTCAGACCAAGACAAGAAAGGCACAACGGTGGCTAAAGAAGAGAAGAAGACCAAGAAGAACCGTCCGGGGCTGTTCACCCCGATGGAGCTGCGTGGCCTTACCGTGCGTAACCGCATCTGGCTGCCGCCGATGTGCACGTATTCCGCCTATGCGCGTGATGGCAAACCCACGCCGTTCCACTACCAGCATTACGTGTCTCGTGCCTTTGGTGGCTTTGGACTGATTATTGCCGAGGCGACTGCAGTGGCACCGGAAGGCCGTATCTCGCCGTGTGATCTGGGTCTGTGGGAAGACGGCCAGATTGACGCTTGGCGCTGGATTGTAGATGGTATTCGTGAGGCCGGGGCGGTGCCAGCCGTGCAGCTCAACCACGCTGGACGTAAGGCTTCCACCGGATGCTTTGCAGTGGGATATGAGAATCAGAGCGTGCCTGTTGAAGCGGGTGGATGGCCTACGGTGGCACCGTCCGAAATCGCTTTTGGTGGGTTGGATATGCCGCGTGCACTGTCCGTGGATGAGATTCATGGCATCGTCAGGGCCTTCGCCGCTGCGGCTGGCCGTGCGGTCGCCGCCGGGTTCCAGGCAATTGAGATTCATGCCGCTCACGGGTATTTGATTTCCCAGTTCCTTGATCCGCTGAGCAACGAGCGTGACGACGAATACGGCGGTGATCTGAACGGTCGTGCACGTTTTCTGCTGGAGATCGTGGACGCGGTGCGCGGAGTTGTTCCCGATACTTTGCCGGTGTTGGTGCGTATCTCCGCGACTGATTGGGCCGCGGGCGGCTGGGACCTGGATCAGACGATTCTGGTATCCAAGATGCTCAAAGAGCATGGCGTGGATCTGGTGGATGTGTCCACCGGCGGCATCGTGGCTGGCGTTTCGATTCCGGCCAAGCCGAACTACCAGGTGCCGTTTGCCGAGCAGGTGCGTGCCAAGGCCGACGTGCCGGTGACGGCGGTGGGTCTTATCACCAAGCCGAAGCAGGCGGAGAAGATTCTGATTCACGGCGAAGCTGATGCGGTGGAGATTGGCCGTGCTGCGCTGCGCGACCCGAATTGGCCATTGCGTGCCGCCCACAAGCTTGGCGTGCCGGTTGCCGAGGCGCCTTACGCACCGCAATACGTGCGTGGCGCGTACTGAGTGTTGTGTACATAGGCTCCCGCTGGCGGGAGCCGACCGGTAAAGCCGGACTGAGGGTGGTTAACGTACATACGTCGACCACCCTCAGCCTCACTGTGTTCGGCAGCTCCCGCCAGCGGGAGCCGGGATATCTAGATTCGCAAACTACTTCACGTCCACGCCGACGGCGTCGGAAACATGCTCGAATCCATCACGGCGCAGCAGGTTGGCTAGGCCGCGCTTCAATACGGTGATTTGCTGCGGGCCACGGTACATCAGCGAGCTGATGAACATGACCAGGCTTGAACCGGAACGAATCTTCTCATAGGCCTGCTCGGGGGTGAAGACGCCTCCGATGCCGGCGATGGCGAACCGGTCGCCATAGTCCTTGTACACTTTGCGAATCAGCTCATTGCTGGCCTGCGTGCACGGGCCGCCGGACAGACCGCCTTCCCAGTCGCGCGGAATCTCAAGCCCGGTGCGGTCCTTCTGCAGATTGGCGATGGACAAGCCTTGCACATTGTGCTCGGCCAGCACATCGAGCAGTTCCTTGTACTCACCCCACGGCTTATTCAACGGCATCTTGACCAGCGTTGGCTGCGGGCGATCGATCTTGTCGAGTGCGGTGAACAGTCGGTCAAGTGCCTCCGATGTGGAGGTGAACGGTTCACCCACGTGTGTGTTCGGACAGGAGACATTGACCTCCACCATTGCGGTACGGCCGGCGGCACGGCGCATGGAGATGCAGTAATCCTCGATGCCTTCGTCCAAATCGCCGCACTGGTCGTCGTTGGTGCGGGCGATTGAGACGGACACCTGCATTTGGTTTGCCTGGGTCCATGCCTTCTCGGCGCGCTCGATGACCTTGTCCGAGCCGATGTTGGCGAGTCCCACATGCACCATCATCGAATCGTATTCGGGCAGACGATGGAACCAGGGCTTGGCGTTGCCCGGGCATGGGCGGGAGGTGGTGGAGCCGACCGTCTCAAAGCCGAAACCGGCGTTGTCAAGCAGCACGGGCATCTCGCAGTTCTTGTCGAGGCCGGCGGACAGGCCGAACGGGTTGGTGAAGTCGATTCCCATCACATTCGTCTCCAGAATGGGATCGGTGTAGTTGAGCATCATGCGCTCGGCAAACAGCAGTGGCGGCATGTGTTTGACCACGGAGCAAAATTCGATCATCTGATCATGCGCTTCATCGGGGCGATGGTTGAACACGAAGTTCGGCTTGATGATGTGCTTATAGCCAAAAGTGAACAGGTCAGTGGCGGCTTTGTTGACGGCGTCGTGCCAAAAGCTTTCAGAAACGTAAGTCATATCGCCCATTGTCTCACGTTTCAGCAGATTGTGACCAGCATGGTGTTCCCATTCTTTAAGTTCATCTTTCTTGGCTCCCCTCTCTGAGGGGAGCTGTCGCGCAGCGACTGAGGGAAGATTCGTGGGGTGCTGCACGGTGGCTGAAGGAAGTTCGGAACATTACATGTTGACAGTCCTGAAAAATGTGCGTTTTTGCGCGGTTTTGCAGGAGTATAGGTTTGAATCGCCCGAAATTTTCGGGAAATTGTCCCCAAAACGCTCAAGCCGGTTTGGTTTGTGAGCTTTTGTGTGCGATAATGTTCGCATGATTTCGTCACAACGTCAGCATCTCATCTTGAGCAGGCTGCGCACGCGCGGTGCTGTGCGTATTACTGCGCTATCGAAGGAGCTGGGTGTGTCAGCGATGACCATCCGCCGCGATATCGCCGAACTTGCCGACAAGGGTTTGTTGAAGCGCGTCCATGGCGGCGCGGTGACCACTAGTACCTTGCTGAGCGAGCCTCTGTTCTCCGTCAAGTCCCAGATGGACATCGGTCTGAAAGATGCCATTGCCCAGGAAGCTATCAAATACGTGGCTCCTGGCGACGTGATCGCCATCGGCGGCGGCACCACGGCCTATGTCTTTGCCCAGCATCTGCTCGAATCGCAGCGGTCCAGCGGCATCACCATTCTCACCAATTCGATTCCAGTGGCCGAGTTGGTGCAGGCCCTCGAATCCAAGGATGTGGAAGTGATTGTCACCGGCGGTGTAATCACCCGCTCAAACTCGCTTGTCGGGCCGATTGCGGACAAGGTCGTCGCCTCGCTGCGCGTCAACACTGTATTCCTCGGCACTCATTCAGTGTCGATTCCCCGCGGCTTCCTCATGCCGAACTCGCTTGAGGCCGCTACCGATATGGCGATGATGGACATCGCCGATCGCACCATAGTTTTGACCGATCACACCAAGTGGAGCTGCACGTCGCTGTCGCTGTTCGCGCGCTTCGACCAGGTGGACACGGTCATCACCGACGACGGTCTCGACCCTGACTCCGCCGCCAAAACCAAGGATTTGGTAAAGGAACTCGTGCTGGCCCACCAGAGCGAGACCATTGAGGAAAGTGAGTAACACCCATGGCTGATTTCGCCAACTACACCCCCGGAGAGTACGCGAAGAAGCATATCCGCATCACGCCGACGACGCTTGCCGACGGTCGTGACTTCTTCTATCTGGACGACGATCCCGAGTTCGTCTCCGGTGCCAAGACCCGCGAGCTCAAGGATCCGCGCCCGCTGGACTACCGTTTTGCCCCGCACCTGGACGCCGACGGCAACGAAGTGCCGTACGCCGCTCCGCAGATGCGCCGCGACCCGCTGACCGGTGACTGGATTCCGATGGCCACCGCGCGTATGAACCGCCCGATCACCGCTGGCCCCGGCGCCACCGCCAAGGGCAACCCGCTGGCCGCCCGCAAGCCCGGCGACCCGTATCAGGACGGCGAGGTGCCGGACACCGATTACAACGTCGTGGTGTTCGAGAACCGCTTCCCCTCCATGGTGCGCGTGCCTGGCGTTTCCGAGGACGTGACCTACGTTGACGGCAACCCGCTGTGGGAAAAGAAGCTGGCCGCCGGCCGCTGCGAAGTCATCTGCTTCGATCCGAACGAGAACGGCCTGCCGGCTGACCTGCCGGTGTCCCGCCTGCGTACCGTGGTCGAGGCATGGGCCTTCCGTACCGCTGAAATCTCCAAGATGGAGGGCATCGAGCAGATCTTCCCGTTCGAGAACCACGGTCAGGAGATCGGCGTCTCCCTTGCCCACCCGCATGGTCAGGTCTACTGCTACCCGTTCATCGCCCCGAAGATGGAGAAGGAACTCCAGCACACCGAGGCCTACCACGAGAAGACCGGTGGCAACCTGCTTAAGGACATCATGAATGTCGAGCTCGAGGCTGGCGAGCGCATTGTGATGCGTAACCACTCTTGGGTTGCTTACGTGCCGGCCGCCGCCCGCTGGCCTCTTGAGGTCCACGTGGCTCCGGTTCGCGACGTGCTCACCTTGGACGAGCTCAACGACGAAGAGCGTTGGGACCTTGCCTCCATGTACTCGCACCTCCTGAAGCGCGGCAACGCGTTCTTCGACAAGGGCGACGGCAAGGGCATGGACCTGCCGTACATCGCCGCATGGCACCAGGCCCCGATTCACGACGCTCGCCGTGAGAACTACCGCCTGAACCTGCAGTTCTTCTCCTTCCGTCGTGCTGCCAATAAGATCAAGTACCTCGCTGGCTCCGAATCCGGCATGGCCGCCTGGATCTCCGACACCACGCCGGAACTCATCGCCAAGCGCTTCCACGAGCTCGGCTCCATCGATATCGCCGACTGATAGAAAGAAAAACACCAATGTCTGCTGTTGAATTCATTGAGCCGCTGACCCATGAAGAGGGCGTCTCGCAAGCCACCAAGCTGTTTGTGGACACCTACGGCGCTGCGCCCGAGGGCGTGTGGGCTGCTCCGGGCCGTGTGAACCTGATCGGTGAGCACACCGATTACAACGCCGGCCTGTGCCTGCCGATCGCTCTGCCGCACCGCACTTTCATCGCCCTGAAGCCGCGCGAAGATACCAAGGTTCGCGTCGTCTCCGGCGTGGCTCCCGACAAGGTCGCTGAAGCTGATCTCGATGGCCTCAAGGCCCGTGGCGTGGACGGCTGGTCCGCCTACCCGACCGGTGTGGCTTGGGCGCTGCGTCAGGCTGGTTTCGACAAGGTCAAGGGCTTTGATGCCGCCTTCGTCTCCTGCGTGCCGCTGGGCTCCGGCCTGAGCTCCTCCGCCGCCATGACCTGCTCCACCGCTCTGGCTCTGGACGACGTGTACGGCCTTGGCTACGGCGATTCCGACGCCGGCCGTGTGACCCTCATCAACGCCGCCATCAAGTCCGAGAACGAGATGGCCGGCGCCTCCACCGGCGGTCTTGACCAGAACGCTTCCATGCGTTGCACCGAAGGCCACGCGCTGCTGCTTGACTGCCGTCCGGAGCTGACCCCGCTGGAGAACGTCTCCCAGCAGGAGTTCGACCTCGACAAGTACAACCTCGAGCTGCTTGTGGTCGATACCCAGGCTCCGCACCAGCTCAACGATGGCCAGTACGCTCAGCGTCGCGCCACCTGCGAGGAAGCCGCCAAGATTCTCGGTGTGGCCAACCTGCGCGTTACCGCCGACGGCATCTCCAAGGCCGATGACCAGTTCCAGGCCCTCAAGGAAACGCTTGACGCCCTGCCTGACGAGACCATGAAGAAGCGCGTGCGCCACGTCGTCACCGAAATCGAGCGCGTGCGTTCCTTCGTGCGTGCCTTCGCTCAGGGCGACATCAAGGCTGCGGGCCGTCTGTTCAACGCTTCCCACGATTCGCTGGCCGCCGACTACGAGGTCACCGTCCCCGAGCTGGACATCGCCGTAGACGTGGCCCGCAAGAACGGCGCCTACGGTGCGCGTATGACCGGCGGCGGCTTCGGCGGCTCCATCATCGCTCTGGTTGATAAGGGCCGTTCTCAGGAAGTCGCCCAGAAGATTGCCGACGAGTTCGAAAAGCAGGGCTTCCACGCTCCGCGCGCCCTTGCGGCTTATGCCGCTCCGAGCGCCAGCCGCGAGGCCTGAGCTACTTACTTTGGCTCCCGCTGGCGGGAGCTGTCGAACGTAGTGAGACTGAGGGTGGTTTGTCGTATACAGTGACCACCCTCAGTCAGCTTCGCTGACAGCTCCCGCCAGCGGGAGCCCCCCTCCTCTTCTCTTTTTCCCTCCCTATCGTGCCGCGACACGCGGGGCGTACTTACGAAGAATTTCGAATCGTATTACGGTTGCGGATTGTTTTGAAAATCGCATGGCTTCTGCCGAAATCACATGGCAGGCCATGCGTTTTTTGTTGCCGTCGTTGGCCCGGACGTTAGGGGCATATCGACATTTCGCGCGACGGCAATGACGAAGAGACAATCCGAGAGAGGTTCCGCTGTCCGCTACCCAGACAACCCCTGAAAATACTACGTCCGCCGATGTATCCGGCCACACTATGAATACGAGCGATGCCCGCGAATCCTTCGATGAGGGCAGCAACAGCAATATGTCGGCTACTCAGCGGCCCAGCCGAGGCGAGTCCGGCGTCGCGGTGGTGCGGTTGAGAGTCTGGCCGTGTGAACATGGCCCAACGGACTCGATGATTCCTGAGAGTCCGCGAATCCGGAAATGGAACGGCATGAATGGCGTGATGCAGGTTTGTGACTTGTCTGAGCTGTTCCATTCCGGCGGTATTGGTGCCTGGCAACGGTCAGACGACAGACGATACATGAATCGGTAATGAACATAAATGGCGGGTGTCTTCCCTATACTTGGGGAGTCACCCGCTTTTCGTATACGACCAGGGAGAGCCATGAATAAGGCCATCATCACCGTCGTCGGTCAGGATACCGTCGGCATCATCGCGCGCGTCTGCACCTATCTGTCCGAGCACAACGTCAACGTGCTTGATATTTCGCAGACCATCATCGACGGATATTTCAACATGATGATGATTGTCGACTATGCCAATGCGGACAAGGACTTTGGTGCCATGGTCGGCAACCTTGAGGATCTTGGCGACGACATCGGCGTGCGTATCCGCTGCCAGCGTGAAGAGATCTTCACCAAGATGCACCGTATCTGATTCTGATATAGCTTTCGATTCCCTCCCGCTGGCGGGAGGTGGCGCATAGTGCCGGTGGGTGGTCTCATGTTGGATACCACCCCAGTCGGTTTCACCGGCAGCCCCCCGCCAGCGAGGGCGAAAAAACAACCGTAAGGAACACACCATGCTGAATATCATGGAGGTCCACGAGACCAATCAGATGATCGAGCAGGAGAAGCTCGACGTCCGCACCATCACCATGGGCATCTCGTTGCTCGACTGTGCGACGGACAACGTCGACACGACTTGCAACAACATTTACCGCAAGATCACCACCTACGCCAAGGATCTCGTCTCCACCGGTCAGGCCATTGAGCGTGACTACGGCATCCCGATCGTCAATAAGCGCATCACCGTCACCCCGATTTCACTGGTGGGTGCCAGCTCCTGCAAGACGAGCGAGGATTTCGTCAAGATCGCGCATGCGCTGGATAAGGCGGCCAAGGAAGTCGGCGTCGACCTGATCGGCGGCTACTCCGCGCTCGTTTCCAAGGCCATGACCCCGGCTGAGGAACTGCTGATTAAGTCCTTGCCGCAGGCGCTTTCAGAGACCGACATCGTGTGCTCGTCTGTGAACGTCGGTTCCACCAAGACCGGCATCGACATGAACGCGGTCGAACTGCTCGGCCACATCATCAAGGACATCTCCGAGCGCACCGCCGACAACGACTCTTACGGCTGCGTCAAGTTCGTGGCGTTCTGCAACGTGCCTGACGACAACCCGTTCATGGCCGGTGGCTTCCACGGCGTTACCGAAGGCGACGCGGTCATCAACGTTGGTGTCTCCGGCCCCGGTGTGGTCTCCCGCGCACTCGATGCGGCCAAAGGCAAGGACTTCGAGTTCCTGTGCGAGACCATCAAGCGCACCGCGTTCAAGATCACGCGCGTGGGCCAGCTTGTGGCTCAGGAGGCTTCCCGCCGTCTTGGCGTGCCGTTCGGCATCATCGACCTTTCCCTCGCTCCGACCCCGGCCGTGGGCGACTCGGTGGGCGAAGTGCTTGAGAAGATAGGCCTCGAACAGGTTGGCGCTCCCGGCACCACTGCGGCCTTGGCCATGCTCAACGACCAGGTCAAGAAGGGCGGCATCATGGCGTCCTCCTACGTGGGCGGTCTGTCCGGTGCGTTCATCCCGGTCTCCGAAGACAAGAACATGATTGACGCTGCCGCCTCCGGTTGCCTGACCCTCGAGAAGCTTGAGGCCATGACCTGCGTATGCTCGGTGGGTCTTGACATGATCGCCATTCCGGGCGATACCTCTGCTTCCACCATCTCCGGCCTGATCGCCGACGAAGCCGCCATCGGCATGGTCAACCAGAAGACCACTGCCGTGCGTGTGATCCCTGTGGTGGGCAAGGGCGTTGGTGAAATGGCAAACTTCGGCGGCCTGATGGGCTACGCGCCCATCATGCCGGTCAACCAGACCAGCTGCGAGGCCTTCGTGACTCGTGGCGGTCGTATTCCCGCTCCGATTCACAGCTTCAAGAACTGATTCAGTAGGGTATCTGCCTTCAAAGAGGTACCTCTGGCTCTTCGAGCTATCTGCTTTCAGAGAGGTACCTATATACGGAAACCTCGAGTATGCGCGTTGGAATATCAACGCCCACACTCGAGGTTTCTTAATTGAGGTACCCCTTTGAAAGCAGAAAGCATTCTGCAAAAGCCCGAATGCACCCCCTCCGAAGACGGATATCGATTTGGATGACCTTTCGAGAGGTCTATTCCCGTTTCGAGGGGCTGATTTCGACCTTTCTGGAGGCCTACTTCCGTTTCAAGGGGCTGATATATGCGAAGACCCCGAGTACAAGCGTTGATATTTCAATGTCTGTACTCGGGGTTTCGTCCTTTGACAGCCCCTTGAAACGGAGATAGACCTCCGGCGGATGCCGAATCAGCCCCTCAAAGCGCCGATAGACCCATTTTCTGCGTTCATTTCCACAATGATGGTCGTGCTGCGAGACTCAGGGTTTCCTCCCTCACGCCTGTCGGCGTTCGTTCGGCGTCGCTACTCGAAGGCCCACCGGGTCTTCTCCTCACGCTCCGTCCTGCAATTGTGGTCTCGCTGCGCGAGGCTTGATGTTTCCTTTCTCACGCCTGTCGGCGTTCGTTCGGCGTCGCTACTCGAAGGCCCACCGGGCCTTCTCCTCACGCTCCGCCCTTGAAATTTAGTTGGCGCCAGGCTTCGTAGATGGCGATGGATGCGCAGTTGGTGAGGTTTAGGGAGCGCAAGAACGGGCGCATGGGCAGTCGCACCTGCTCGGCCACGTGCGGGCCTTCCATGATGTCCATCGGGTCGGGGATGTCGCCGGGCTCGGGGCCGAACAGCAGGATGTCGGTCGGCTTGTATTCCACTTCGGTGTACAGCTTGGTGGCATGTGCGGTGAACGCGATGATGCGCGAATTGGGCATGGACTCCACCAGGTTGTCGAAATTCGGATGCAGCACCACGTGGGCCATGTCGTGGTAGTCGAGGCCTGCTCGGCGCAGCTTGGTGTCGCGCAGGTTGAAACCCAACGGCTCCACCAAATGCAGGATGGTGCCGGTCACCGCGCACAGGCGGATGGCCGAGCCGGTGTTGCCGGGAATACGCGGTGAGTAGTAGCACAGGTGCGGTGTTACGGTTTCGGTGGTGGCGGCCTTTTCAGCCGAGAGCATCGCGTCCACCACGGAGATGGGGTTGCCATGCGCGTCGGTTACGAGTTCGTCCGGTCCGTAATTCGATTTACGGTACCCGTACTCGAACATCTTCTCGACTTTTGTTTCGGGATTCTGCGCGTTCTGCGAATTCTGTTCTGCCTCGTTCGTCATAGCTGCTAAGAATAAGAACGATGAACGACACAGCAATTTCTTTACGGCTCGGCGCATGGTGGGAGGCCAATGCGCGTGACTTGCCATGGCGCTTCGGACGGGCCACGCCGTGGGGCGTGCTGGTCAGTGAGGTGATGAGCCAGCAGACGCAGATGAGTCGTGTGGTGCCGTATTGGAACGATTGGATGGCACGCTGGCCTGACGCCCGTGCTCTTGCCGCAGCACCTAAAGCCGATGTGATCACCGCATGGGGCCGGCTTGGCTATCCTCGTCGTGCGCTGCGATTGCAGGAATGCGCCCGCGTGGTGGCGGAAGAATATGGCGATGAGCTGCCTCGCACCTACGACGAGCTCGTCGCTCTGCCCGGTATCGGCGACTACACTGCCTCCGCCGTGCTGAGCTTTGCATTCGGTGAGCGCATTGCGGTGATCGATACGAATATTCGCCGCGTGCTGAGCCGCGTATTCCTCGGCACCGAATCTCGCGGGGGAGCGGCGAGCCCGGCCGAACGCGCGCTCGCCAACCGCATGTTGCCCCAAGACAGGGTTTGTGGGGACGGTGCCGATTGCACGGACCATGCATACCGATCCGGCGAACACACTTTCCTGCAGCGCAGCGAACCTCCATCGGTCACGTGGAATCAGTCGGTGATGGAATTGGGCGCGGTGGTTTGCACAGCCAAGACGCCGTTATGCGAGATTTGCCCGATTGCGGATGATTGTGCATTTCTCAAAGCCGGCCGCCCCAGACTGGGGGAGCGCCGCACCCGCCCGCGGCAGCGATTCCAAGGCACTGATCGTCAGGTGCGCGGACTGGTGCTTGCGGCGTTGCGCGCATTGCCGGCGAATGACACGCTTGCCAGAGTGGATGCCGAAAACCTATGGAAAGACCAGATTCAACTCGACTCCTGCATCGCGAGCCTTGATGATGACGGGTTGATCGAGATTCTGGAGAATGGTGCCCTTCGTCTGCCCCACGACTGATTCCGCACAGTGCTATGAAGTGGTTGAACCGCACACGTGTGAGAGCGTACAAGTGGATGAGCGGATGATATCGCTGAGCGGAATATTGGTCTTGGCTGACATTCTGTGAAAATATGGGACTGCCGTGCGTGCATGGCGATGACGACCGTACACTGAAGAGGTTATGGCAGTGCAGAGGAATAAGTCAGGCGCGAATCCTAAAAGCGCCGGAGATGGTCGTGGCGGGTGGGGCCGCCCGATGTCTCGCGGCAAAAACACCTCTCGCAAGTCTGCTCCTCGGAAGTTCTCCAATCCCGTTCGCTCCGGTAGGACTGTCAAAACCGCGATACCTGCAAAGACCATCCGGTCTGCCAAGGCAGGTGCTGCCACAAAGCGCACCATCAGTAAGAAGAAGCAGGCGATGTACCGTCGCCGCCGCATCGTGGTTGGTGTGGCATTGGTGTTAGTTCTCGCGTTAATCGTATTTTGCGTCTACAGCCTTGGCCGTGGTGTCGGAGCCATCAACACGGCAGTTCATCATGACGAGGTGTATGCCATTTCCCGCGACACCGTGCCGACGCCGAAGAAAACCAGCGGCGTTAAGGATTGCTCGGCCAAGGATTTGTCGCTTGATCTGAGCTCGGCGTCCCAATCCGTGCCGGTTGGCGGGTCATTGGAATTCACCGCCAAGATCGTGCATGACGGTTCCGACAGCTGTCTGGTCGATGGATCCGATGCGGGCCGCGTGCTCACCATTACTTCCGGTCAGCAAACCGTCTATACCTCCGCCTTGTGCGCCACGGATTCCCGCATGCTGTTGATGGCCAAGGGAGACAAAGACATTCAGCAGCTCAAATGGAATGCCGATTCCAATGCCGCGCTGACCGAGTGCACGGATGAGGCGGACTGGCCTCGCGTGAACGCGGGAACGTATGTGGCTCAGCTGAGTCTGAAGGATCATCCCAAGGTGAAGAGCGATCCAGTGACGTTTACGGTGGAGTAATTGGAGGGGGCTGCTCCGGGCTTCTCTCCACCCTCGCCCGTGTGAGGTCGGCCTCGGTATCAGCGGGAAGTCGCGCAAAAGATGTCCTGCTATAGCGTTATTCTTTTGACTTTGCATGAGGTGTGTCATATTGCGGGCATGCCATCGACAATGAAGCGTCCGCATAGGCATATGGTGGCCATGCCGGCGCTCCCAGGGGAATTATTAATCTAAGCGAGCGATAAGGAACGTCCATTGGCTACTGAGTCTACGACGAACACCACCACCATCATCGCACGCGCCGACCAGCATGATATTGACCTGCACAAGGCGTCGGATCGCGTGAACTTCGGTTCCATCAAGGAACCCATCGATGTGCCCTACCTGCTGGGCGTGCAGACCGACAGCTTCGATTGGCTGATCGGCAACGAACGCTGGAAGGCGCGCGTCGAGGAGGACGAAAAGAACGGCACTAATACCGTGGCCCACACCTCCGGTCTCGATGAGGTCTTCAACGAGATCTCTCCGATCGAGAACTTCGCTCAGACCATGAGCCTGACCTTCTCCGATCCGTACTTCGAAGAGCCGCGTCACACCGTGCAGGAATGCAAGGAGAAGGATTACACCTACTCCGCACCGCTGTACGTGAACGCCGAGTTCGAGAACGGCGACACCGGCGAGATCAAGTCCCAGACCGTGTTCATGGGCGACTTCCCGCTGCAGACCCCGCACGGCACCTTTATCATCGGCGGCACCGAGCGAGTCATCGTCTCCCAGCTCGTGCGCTCCCCGGGCGTCTACTTCGATCGTCAGCAGGACCGTACTTCCGACAAGGAAGTCTTCGGCGCGAAGATTATCCCGTCCCGCGGCGCATGGCTTGAGTTCGAGGTCGATAAGAAGGACCAGCCGCAGGTGCGCGTGGACCGCAAGCGCAAGCAGTCCGCCATCGTGTTCCTCATGGCCATCGGCATGACCAAGTCCGAGATCGCCAAGGCCTTCAAGGACTACCCGCTGGTGCTCGATGCACTCGAGAAGGAAACCCTCGAGACCCAGGACGAGGCCCTTGTTGACCTCTACCGCAAGATTCGTCCGGCTGACACCCCGACCCCCGAGGCCGGCAAGAACCTGCTGGATTCCTTCTACTTCAACACCAAGCGTTACGATCTGGCCCGCGTCGGCCGTTACAAGATCAACCGCAAGCTGGGCGTTGAGGCCGACTTCAACGACCGTTCCCTCCACCAGGAGGACATCATCGCCACCATCAAGTACTTGGTGGCCCTGCACGATGGTGCTGCGACCTTCCCGGGCAAGCGCAACGGCGAAGATGTTGACCTGCGCGTGGACGTTGACGATATCGACCACTTCGGCAACCGTCGTATCCGTCAGGTCGGTGAGCTGGTCCAGAACCAGCTGCGTACCGGTCTGTCCCGTATGGAGCGCGTGGTACGCGAGCGTATGACCACTCAGGACGCCGAGGCCATCACCCCGCAGTCCCTGATCAACATCCGCCCGGTGAACGCCACCATCAAGGAGTTCTTCGGCACCTCCCAGCTCTCCCAGTTCATGGACCAGAACAACCCGCTGTCCGGTGTGACGAACAAGCGTCGTCTCTCCGCTTTGGGCCCCGGCGGTCTGTCCCGCGATCGCGCCTCCATGGAGGTCCGCGACGTGCACCCGTCCCACTTTGGCCGTATGTGCCCGATCGAGTCTCCTGAAGGCCCGAACATCGGTCTGATTGGTTCTCTGGCAACCTTCGGCCGCGTCAACCCGTTCGGCTTCATCGAGACCCCGTACCGCAAGGTCGTCAACGGCCACGTGACCGACGAGGTCGAGTACATGACCGCTGACCGTGATCTCGACCACGTCATCGCCCAGGCCAACCAGGAACTTGACGAGAACGGCAACTTCGTCTCCAAGTCCGCCCTTGCCCGAGTCGGCGAGGAAGAGGCAGTCGATGTGCCGGTGAGCTCCGTGGATTACATGGATGTCTCCCCGCGTCAGATGGTCTCCCTCGGTGCCTCCCTGATTCCGTTCCTGGAGCATGATGAGGGCCACCGTGCACTGATGGGTACCAACATGCAGCGTCAGGCCGTGCCGCTGATCGAATCCGAGCGCCCGCTGGTGGGTACCGGTTCCGAATGGCGCGCCGCCAACGATTCCGGCGACGTCATCAAGGCCGACAAAGACGGTGTGGTCACCTACGTGTCCGCCGACCTGATCCGTGTGATGAACGACGACGGCACCACCAGCTCCTACAAGCTGGCTAAGTTCCAGCGTTCCAACCAGACCACCTGCTACAATCAGCGCCCGATCATCCACGATGGCGAGCGTGTGGAGGCCGGCTCGGTGCTGGCCGATGGTCCTGCCATCCAGAAGGGCGACCTGGCCCTAGGCAAGAACCTGCTCATCGCCTTCATGCCGTGGAACGGCTACAACTACGAGGATGCTGTGATCATCTCCCAGCGCCTCGTGCAGGACGACACCCTCTCCTCCATCCACATCGAGGAGTACGAGATCGACGCCCGCGAAACCAAGCTGGGCGCCGAAGAGATTACCCGCGACCTGCCGAACGTCGGCGAGGACGCTGTGGCCAACCTTGATGAGCGCGGCATCATCCGCATCGGCGCCGAGGTCGAGGCCGGCGACATCCTGGTCGGTAAGGTCACCCCGAAGGGTGAGACCGAGCTGACCCCGGAGGAGCGCCTGCTGCGCGCCATCTTCGGCGAGAAGTCCCGCGAGGTGCGTGACACCTCCCTGCGTGTGCCCCACGGCGAGACCGGTACGGTCATCGGCGTCAAGGAGATTACCCGCGAGGATGCCGAGGAGGACGGCGACGAGCTGCCCAACGGCGTCAACCAGATGATCCGCGTCTACATCGCCCAGCACCGTAAGATCACGGTGGGCGACAAGCTCTCCGGCCGCCATGGCAACAAGGGCTGCATCTCTCGCATCCTGCCGGAAGAGGATATGCCGTTCCTTGCCGACGGTACTCCGGTCGACATCATGTTGAACCCGCTGGGTGTGCCTTCCCGAATGAACCTCGGTCAGGTGCTTGAGCTGCACCTCGGCTGGATTGCTCACTCCGGTTGGGACATCTCTTTGGATCCGAATCTGGAAGCCGAGTGGAAGAAGCTGATTCCGTCCGGTGCCGAGAAGGCCGAGCCGAACACCCCGGTCGCCACCCCGGTGTTCGACGGTGTCAAGCCGGAAGTCCTGAGGGGTCTGCTGTCCACCACGCTGCCGAACCGTGACGGCGACCGTCTCGTGGGCCCCGACGGCAAGGCGACCCTGTTTGATGGTCGTACCGGTGAGCCGTACACCAAGCAGATTTCCGTGGGCTACATGTACATGCTGAAGCTGCACCACCTGGTCGACGACAAGATTCACGCCCGCTCCACCGGCCCATACTCCATGATCACCCAGCAGCCGCTCGGTGGTAAGGCCCAGTTCGGTGGCCAGCGTTTCGGCGAGATGGAGGTGTGGGCCCTTGAGGCCTACGGTGCCGCCTACACGCTGCACGAAATGATGACCACCAAATCCGATGACGTCGACGGCCGCGTGCGCGTCTACGGTGCCATCGTCAAGGGCGATAACCTGCCGCCGGCAGGTATCCCTGAGTCGTTCAAGGTGCTCCTGAAGGAAATGCAGTCCCTGTCCCTGAACGTCGAGGTGCTCAACGCCGAAGGCGTGGCCATCGACATGAAGGACGAGGAAGACGATCCGGTGAGTTCCGCCGACGATCTCGGCTTCAACATTGGTGCCCGCCCCGACGCGGCCGCCAAGGAAGACCAGAAGGCCGAAGAACCCGAATACCAGTGATTCCACGGGTTGTCGCCTGCCGCGCCTAGAGCGGCGGGCGACAACTCCACACAGCGTGAACGAAAACTTCTAACAGAAACGGATTAACAAGTGCTGGACGTCAACGCATTTGACAAGCTTCGTATCGGCCTGGCCACCGCCGACGATATCCGCGGCTGGAGCCACGGCGAGGTCAAGAAGCCTGAAACCATCAACTACCGTACTCTGAAGCCGGAGAAGGACGGTCTGTTCGGTGAGCAGATCTTCGGTCCTACCCGCGATTGGGAGTGCGCCTGCGGTAAGTACAAGCGCGTGCGCTTCAAGGGCATCGTCTGCGAGCGATGCGGCGTTGAAGTGACCCGTAGCCGCGTGCGCCGTGAGCGCATGGGCCACATCGAGCTCGCCGCTCCGGTGACTCACATTTGGTTCTTCAAGGGTGTGCCCTCTCGCCTGGGCTACCTGCTGAACGTCACCCCGAAGGATCTGGAGCGCGTCATCTACTTCGCCTCCTACATGGTCACCGAGGTGAACGAGGACGAGCGCCACAACGATCTGCCCGGTCTGCAGGACGAGTTCGATGCCGAGATCAAGCGTCTTGAGCAGCGTCGTGACACCGAGATCGAGGCTCGAGCCAAGAAGGTTGAGGAGGACCTCGCCGCTCTCGAGGAGACCGGCGAAGCCAAGGGCCCGGCTCGTGCCAAGCTGCGCAATGGTGCCGAGCGCGAGATGACTGCCATCCGCACCCGCTATAACGATCAGATCGCCCGCGTGGACGCCGTCTTCGACAAGTTCAAGAAGCTCAAGCCCGGCGACATGGTCGACGATGTGGATCTGTGGCGTGAGATGCAGGACCGCTATGGCGATTACTTCGACGGCTGCATGGGCGCCGAAGCTATCAAGAAGCGTCTGCAGTCCCTCGACCTCGAAGCCATTTCCAAGGAACTGCGCGAAGAGATCAAGGACGCTTCCGAGCAGCGCAAGACCAAGGCGCTGAAGCGCCTCAAGGTCGTCAACGCCTTCCTGACCACCGGCAACAAGCCGGAAGCCATGGTGCTCGACGTGATTCCGGTCATCCCGCCGGACCTGCGCCCGATGGTGCAGCTCGACGGTGGCCGCTTCGCCACCTCCGATCTCAACGACCTCTACCGTCGTGTGATCAACCGTAACAACCGTCTGAAGCGCCTCATCGAGCTCGGCGCTCCTGAGATCATGCTCAACAACGAGAAGCGCATGCTTCAGGAAGCCGTCGACTCCCTGTTCGACAACGGCCGTCGTGGTCGCCCGGTCACCGGTGCCTCCAACCGTCCGCTCAAGTCCCTGTCCGACATGCTCAAGGGCAAGCAGGGCCGCTTCCGTCAGAACCTGCTCGGTAAGCGAGTCGACTACTCCGGTCGTTCCGTGATCGTGGTTGGTCCGTCCCTGCGCATGCACCAGTGCGGTCTGCCGAAGCCGATGGCTCTCGAGCTGTTCAAGCCGTTTGTGATCAAGCGTCTGGTTGACCTCAACTACGCACAGAACATGAAGTCCGCCAAGCGTCTTGTGGACCGTGGCGACTCCGAGGTGTGGGGCGTGCTCGAGGAGGTCATCTCCGAGCACCCGGTGCTGCTCAACCGTGCACCTACGCTGCACCGTCTGGGTATCCAGGCCTTCGAGCCGATTCTGGTGGAGGGCAAGGCCATCCACCTGCCGCCTCTGGCCTGCGCCGCCTTCAACGCCGACTTCGATGGTGATCAGATGGCAGTCCACCTGCCGCTGAGCGCCGAAGCCCAGGCTGAGGCCCGCTCGCTGATGATGGCTTCCGACAACATCCTGAAGCCGGCCGATGGCCACACCGTGACCATGCCTTCTCAGGACATGATCCTTGGTCTGTACTACCTGTCCACCGTGCTGGAAGGCGCCAAGGGCCAGGGCCGCGTGTTCTCCTCGCTGGAAGAGGCCGAAATGGCCCTCGACCGCCACGAGATCGACATGCAGGCCAAGGTGCTCATCCGCCTGCCTGAGACCTTCGTGCTGCCGAAGAACTGGGAGCCCGGCGAGGTCAAGGTGCTCGCCCCGCGCGACGGCGAGACCGACACCGCCAAGGAAGAGCGCTTCCACGACGGCACCGTGCTGTTCGCCACCTCTTACGGCCGTATCCTGTTCAACGAGACCCTGCCGACCGACTACCCGTTCGTCAACGATCAGGTGGCCAAGGGCCGCCTGTCCAAGATCGTCGATGACATCGCCATGCGTTACTCCACCCAGCAGGTGGCCGCCACGCTGGATGCCCTCAAGGATCTCGGCTTCACCCGCGCCCCTTGGTCCGGTGTGTCCTTCGCCTTCTCCGACGTGAACGAGCCGCCGGAGCGCGACGAGAAGATCGCCGAGTACGAGGCCAAGGCCGACAAGGTCAACGCCAACTACGAGATGGGTCTGTTGACCGAGGAAGCCCGCCGTCAGGAGCTCATTGACCTGTGGACCGAGTGCACCTCCGAGGTGTCCAAGGAAGTCGAGGACAAGTTCGACCCGACCTCCAACTTGGCCATCATCGTGCAGTCTGGTGCACGAGGCAACATGATGCAGATCAACCAGATTGCTGGTATGCGAGGCCTCGTGGCTAACCCGAAGGGTGAGATTATTCCTCGTCCTGTGAAGTCCAACTACCGTGACGGCCTGTCCGTGCTGGAGTACTTCATCTCCCAGCACGGTGCACGTAAGGGTCTGGCTGATACCGCACTGCGTACCGCAGAGTCTGGTTATCTGACCCGTCGTCTGGTCGACGTCTCCCAGGACGTCATCGTGCGCGAAGAGGACTGTGGCACCAAGGCCGGTCTGCCGATTCGCGTGGCCGACCGTGACGCCGATGGCAACCTGGTGCTCGTTAAGGCCGCCGATGGTGGTCCGTACTCCCGTCTGCTCGCTGCCGATGTCATTGACCCGGCTGACGGCAAGACCGTGCTGTACAAGCGTGACGATGCCCTGTCCATGGACGTGCTCAACGACCTCGTGGCCCATGGCGTAGAGGAAGTCAAGTGCCGTTCCGTGCTGACCTGCGAGTCCAAGCGCGGTGTGTGCTCCAAGTGCTATGGCTGGTCGCTGGCCACCAACAAGCTGGTCGACGTTGGCGAGACCGTTGGTATCGTCGCCGCCCAGTCCATCGGTGAGCCTGGTACCCAGCTGACGCTGCGTTCCTTCCACTCCGGTGGTGTGGCTGCGGCTTCCGATATCACTCAGGGTCTTCCCCGTGTTACCGAGCTTTTCGAGGCCCGTACCCCGAAGGGTGAGGCCCCGATTACCGAGTTCGCCGGCACCATCAAGATTGTGGAGAACGATCGCGGTCGCCAGATCATCCTGAGCCCGGATGCTGATTCCGGCGCTCCGACCGAGGACGGCGCCATCAAGCCGATTACCTACCAGGTCTCCAAGCGCGTGCCGCTCAAGGTTGCCGATGGCGACCACATCAAGGTTGGCACCCAGCTGGTCGAGGGTTCTGTGGATCCGAAGAAGATCCTCACCATTCTCGGCAAGCGTGCTGCTCAGGTGAACATCGTGGAGGAAGTGCACACCGTGTACCGCTCCCAGGGTGTGGATATCCACGACAAGCACATCGAGGTCATCGTGCACCAGATGACCCGCCGCGTGACCATCATCGACTCCGGCGACACCGATCTGCTGCCGGGTGAGCTGGTGGACAACGCCCGCTTCCGCGAGATCAACCGCAATACCGTGAAGAACGGTGGCAAGCCGGCTGTTGGCCGTCCGGCGCTGATGGGTATCACCAAGGCGTCTCTGGCCACCGATTCCTGGCTGTCCGCCGCCTCCTTCCAGGAGACCACCCGCGTGCTCACCGAAGCCGCGCTCTCCGAGAAGGTCGATGACCTCAAGGGCCTCAAGGAGAACGTCATCATCGGTAAGCTCATCCCGGCCGGTACGGGTCTTGCCCGTTACCGCAACGCTGTGGTTGAGCCTGACAAGGCCATCCGCGACACCATCTACCCGAACTTCGGTCTGGGTGGCGATGGTGATCTTGGCGACACGACCTTCTCTGACGCCGACCTGTCTGACCTGAACTTCTCGAACCTCGAGTTCGGCGATCTGAAGCTCGGCGATGACTTCAACCCGGATGATTTCTATTCCGATCAGGGTGGTCAGGGCGACATCGAGGAGTAATCACTTCCCGATGGCTGTGATCCAGCCGCGTATGAATATGAGTTCATGCGCATGATTGACAGGCGATGGCCCGGAACTGGTATGGTTCCGGGCCATCGCCTATTTGCGGCTTGGATCTGCGGGCCTCGTGTTCTGGGACTGGTACTGATGCCGGTTGTCGCGGCTTGCCCGACTTGGGTGAGATACGGAACTTGTGCGGTGTATGCGGCCTGCTGACCCGGTTTTAAGTATTTCGGCGCGAGATGGAGAACGAGATTGACGAGGTATGCGAACGGTCACTCCTCGCAAGGACAGTTGCGTTCTAAACCGCTTGAGACGCGGCATGGATCGCAGCATGGCGGTACGCAGCCGTTTCACGCTGGTCCAATATTGAGTGGACTGTGCGGGTGTGATATTCCGCCCGGAAAAAGTGGCATAGTCGGCCTCCCTGCCAAGTTGCTGCAACGCCTGATTGGCGATATCAAACTGATGAGCGATGGCATGCGCTTGATTACGCCTGGTGCCGGAAAGTGGCATGCCGCCGCTTTGTACCGCCAAGGTTCGCAGGGCGTTCCATCCGGCGGCTATACGTGTGCGAGGACTGCCGCGCCGTTGCGCGAGGGCAATCATAAGGGCTTTAAACGCCAGAATCAGGACACAAACCGTCAATGTAATCCACAACGGGCTGCTATAGATGGCTGCTGTGCGCGCTGCTCGATGGAACTGTAACCAGAACGATTCATCAGATGAAGCGACTTCGGCATCCGTGCCGGATAAAGCACTCTGCCCTCTGACCTGAGTCTGGTCTCGTAACGGATCGATGAATGGAACAGGCGGTTGGCGCACAAGATTCTTCGGGTCAGGTGGAGCCGAGCTTTGGCTATCATCCGGAATTTTGCTCTCCTTCGGAGTAGGGTAGAACGCCACCCATCCCAGATTGCGAAGTTTGATTTCCACCCATGCGGTTATGTCGTCGCCGGTGAAAGTGATCTCGGTGCCACTGCCAGAAGTTTTCTTGCCACGCGCGTTGGTGATGTCTCCATCCTCGTCTTTGGGCAGGAATCCCAATACCACGCGGGAAGGCAGTCCCAACTCACGGGCCATCAGGGCCATGGCGGAGGCGTATTGTTCGGAGTCTCCTACCATGGTGGTTCCGGTAAGCAGTGTGTTTACACGGTAATTGCCATGACCGGCAGCCGAAGGATAGTCGTTCTGCAAGCCGTGGGAGAACCAGCCGGAGCTCCGCAACATTGCAGCCAAATCTTGGGCTGCGGCACCTCCTCGGGATTGGCCGCCGGCAGCGGCCGAAGCCAGTGTGCTAACTGCATTGGGCACGTCCAGAGCTTTCGGTTGGCTGATGTTGGCGGCTTTGGCCGTGCTGATCTGTTGGTCGGTAGGGGTGTCGGCAATAATGCCGGATTCGATGTAAGTCAGTCCTTCGCTGGTTCCTGAGGGGAGTATGGCTGAATTGGTATCGCGGTTGTAATAGAACGGGCTGTTCTCATCTTTGCCGAGGAATTGCACGCCGGTGGCGGCGCCAGCTAGGGGAAGCCAGACATCAGCGAGTCCTCGGTGCACAGTGAAGGTGGCGGTGAATGCCATGCCGCGTTCATCAGTGCTGATTGTGGTGCCTACTCGTTGGTAGTTCGCGCAATCGGAGGCTTTGGATGAGTCGGAGAGATTCCATACTGAGCCGTCGAACCAGTCCATCACTGCCAGTCTGACGGGAGTGCCGGCAGGCAGATTGGTGATGGTAAGTAGTGTGTCATCTCGATGATCCTTGATATAGGATCTCATGCTGCTCAACGGGCTGGTGTAATCGTAGGGGCTGAGCGGTGGATTGTACGTGTCTCGCAGTATGAGGCGGTGCGGGGACGCCAGTGCGGAACCGCCGACGGCCAGCCCGGCTGCAAGAGTCACCACAACCAGTGCGCAGAACCATCGTTGCCATTCCATAAGTTCCAATCGCCATGCCATCCAGATGATGAGCAGCACGGCGAAGGTGATGCCGCATAGGGTTCGATGCCAGCCGTGGCTGGTGCCAAGCAGTGCGCATACGGCCATGGCTGTGGCCAGTGGAATGGCTGCGATTGCGGACGTCCACGCATGGTCACTGATGGCGAACGTGCCTGCCAGGAACGCCAGCCATAATCCGATAGTCCATACGGCCATCAGACTGCCATATGCGGTGCCGACCGGCGGTGCCACCGAAATGAGATATTTGAATGCTCCGAACGTCATCTCCCATCCCTGGCTCCAGGTATCCAGGCTGGGTATCACGTGAGCGATGGTGGTGGAAGGCAGTGCTATGACTGGGCCGATGATGAATTGGGCCAACGCCAGAAAGGTCAGCTGCCACCATATTGTGAGTGAGTATCTGGTTCCGGCGAATGCGATCGCCGTCCCCAGTGCAGTCGAAGGAATGGCTGCCGCAATCCACATCATATGGTCCGCGTACACGTCAATGAGGTTCGATTGAGCCAGAACCATCATCAGCGCAATAGCGGCAAGGCTGATGCCCTGTTGTTTCTTGGATTGTCTGGCAATCATGGCACAACTCCCAACATGAGTGGCAGATCGTTGAGCTTGCCGATGGTGATTACAGTGCAATTGGCGCATCGCCTTATGCTGCAGGTCATGCCGATATCTGCCTGCAGCACTATGCAACGTGCCGATTGGGGGAGTGCCCTGGCCATGCGTGTTATGCGGCTGAGGGTTTTCTTCGATCCAACGGTGACGACATACAGGGAAGCGTTGGCGCTGTGCTGCAATGTGCCATCGACAAGGCTCGCGGTGAAGTCTTGCTGGAAGGCTATGGCACTTGTGGCGTCAAGAAACGACATGGCGTCATGCGGCTGCGTGTGTGCTTTCCCGACATGCACATATAACGGGCGATATTGCAGCAGGCATTGCACACCAATCGAAGCGTGAATAGAAACCGCCATTTCGAATTCTTCCCTCGAAGCGTAGTCGCTTTCATCCACGCTGAGCGTTAATGAGGTATCAGTGCGGCACGTGGCTTCATATTGGCGAATCATCAAGGAATCTGCTTTGGCGGAGCTTGGCCAATGGACGTTGCGTATATCGTCGCCGGGCTGGTATTTGCGCAGGCCATGGAAATCAATATCATCGTCTGCGATTCGTCTGGAAGATTGACCTTCGAGATCGCGAGGAATACCGGCGTGCAGTAGGGGCAGCCGCACGATTTTCGGATGGATATACACGTTGATACGTTCTGCCAGATCGTTTTCATGGCGGGTAAGACCGAATGGATCGCCTTTGCGAATATGCAATGGTCCAATAGGCAATACCGTCCGGGCTGGGGCATGAAACTCCATGCTGATGTGCTTGGTCTGTTTGGGCAGGAGCCGGGGGATGCTGAATCGATGGCGGTCATTGCCGATGGGAAGACCGCCTTGGGTGTTGGTGGTGGGTGCTGTGCCGGAGTTGCTGATGTTCACGGTGATGGATGTTGTGCCGTCCACGGTGATACGGTGCCGGGAAACATGAATGCTGGCATCGAATTTGGTGTTACCTAGAGCAAGCAGGATTGCGCAGAGCATCATCGTCGTGGATGCTATGCCGAATGTGAGCAGTTCGATCCAACCCAGCAACGGGAATGCGCACAAGCATGCTGTGCCGCAGCCCGTTGCTGCCCAACCCAGCGGGGAAACAGAGGAAGTGAGGCAATGCCGGATTCGTGCAGTGGCTTGTCTGCATGCTTGGCCGAGCTGACGTGTGTGATGCGCAATTCCCCCGCTGTGCTTCGCCTCGGTTTTGTTGTCGTGGCCGTACTGACGTGTGTGATGCGCAATGGTGACGGATGGGCCGGTCATGGGCATGGTCCTTTCACGTGCTGACGGTGGGAGCCGGCACCTCTTCAAGAATCTCCTCAATGAGGCTTTCTTGGGTGATGCCGTCGAAAATGGCTTCGGGGACCAGCATGATGCGGTGGGCAAGTATGGGCGTCGCAAGATCGTTGACGTCGTCTGGCACTACATAGTCGCGGCCGTCAGCGGCGGCCCAGATACGGGCGCAGCGTGCCAACGCAAGAGCACCTCGCATTGAGGGGCCTATGGAGATACTTTCGTGATGGCGGGTCGCTTCGACCAGACGCACAATGTATTCGTGGATGGCGTCGTCGATGTAAATGCCAGCAGTCATGAGGCGCAATTGCAGCACGTCATGGCTGGTGAGCACCGGGGAGACGGTTTGTGCGCGGTCGGGGATGTCGATTTGTTTGAGTATGTCGATAGACACCTGTTGGCTCGGGTATCCGATCGAGGTTCTGATAAGAAAGCGATCCATCTGGGCTTCGGGCAGCTTGTAAGTGCCGAGCTGATCGACCGGATTCTGCGTGGCGATGACGATGAACGGTTGAGGCACGTTATAGGTGGTGCCGTCCACGGTGACTTGCTGCTCTTCCATAACCTCCAACAGGGCGGATTGGGTTTTCGGCGAAGCGCGGTTGATTTCGTCAGCCAATACGAGAGATGCAAAGATCGGCCCTTTGCGGAACTCGAACTCGTGGTGCTCCTGATCGTAGAAAGTCACACCCACTACGTCCGAAGGCAGCATATCTGGTGTGAATTGGATGCGCTTGAAGCTGGCGTCGATGGAATTGGCCAAAGCCCGTGCCAGCTGGGTTTTACCGGTGCCGGGATTGTCTTCAAGCAGCACATGTCCACCGGCCAGTAATGCGGTGACGCATTGTTTGATCGGTGTGGTCTTACCAGCCACTGCAATGGCGATGTTCTCGACCAGCGCATTGAATGACTGCTGAAAATAATGTATGTCGGGTGTTGCTTGGGTGGCAGTCTGAGCGAATGTTCCAGCATGAGAGGTTTTCGGACGCTGGGTTGCATGCGATATTGGCTTGAACTGTTGAAGACTGATATTCGTGTCGTCACAAGGGGCTTGGTGCTCTAACTCGGGTGGATAGAGAGTTTGTGCCAATTGGGTGTCGTCCGGCAGATATACGGCATGCGATATCCGAGTGGCGTCTGAAAGATATGTGGCGTCATCGATGGTGGGGTTCATGGTGTTCTCCTGCGGGGTAGTGGATTGAGTGAAGTCAGTGGACGTGAATGTGGCCGTAGCTGTGGCGGGTTTGGCATCGCGTGAGGGAATAAGAGTGGCTGTGACGGTGATCTCGTCAGCACTGTCTTTCTGATTGGATATATCGAAGCCAACAGTGCCGCCGGAACATCCGATGGTGTCTGCTGCGGCCCCGCTCAACTCGATGCGCTCGCACCCGGCGTTGCGATTATTACCCGGCGTGATTGTTACTGCTGGTATGTCGTCATCGGCAAGCTCAATGGATGGAGCATCGGGGTCACCCCAGATGGCCTTGGGTTCTGAAGTCCCGGATTCCGGGCTCCAGCCAGCTCTGTTATGTGCTTTGACCGTGGCCGTTACCAGGGTCCCGTCGGAGATGCTGTCGTTGTTGAAGATGAAGGATAGTTTGGTCGTTGTATTTCCGGTCTCTTTGGTCTGCAATACGCCCACGCCGCTGACCGTCACCATGTAATTGTCAACCTCACTGAAATCGCCATCTATCGGGCTCCAGGTGATGGCAGCTCTGGCATTGCCTCCTTCCACAGTGACATTCACGGGAGCTGTGGGAGTCTTGTCTGGAATGGCGGTGACGGCTGCGGAGGCCGCCGACCAGCCGACATCGTTGCGGGCGGAGAGAGTGAAAGAATATATCCTGCCGTTCTTCAAACCAGTGATTCGGCATCTGGTGGACGTGCCACAGGATTGCTCTCCGTTGCTGGCGCCGCTCCATCTCACCCGGTAGTCGGTAATGGGGCTGCCGTTGGCCGCACCTGCTGACCAATTAAGTGTCACCACACCATCCTGCGGGTCGCCGGCTATGGGAAAGAGCAGCGGAGCATCAGGCTTGTCGACTATGGAAAGGGTGATGGTGCCGGTGACTTCGCGTGCTGTGGCCGTAGTGCCGTCCCGCACGGTGACGAGCACCATGTTTGAAGAAGCTCCGATGTTGGGCGAGGCGCTGATGGTGATGGCTGTTGAAGAGCAGCTGGTTATCGTGATTTTCGCTGTGTCATCGGCTTGACATGCGGTAACGGTCAGTGGGGAATCAGGGAACGGATTGTAAGCGTTCTCCAACGGATTCACTGAGCCGGAGGAGCCGGCTTTGAGCTGCAATGTTGCGGCTGCAAGTCGTGCCAGTGGACGAGTGGATTCCACCACGCGAACCATCACGCCGGCATGCACCGTGCCCTTGCCGTATGTGATGTGCACGGGAATAGAGGCGGTGGCTCCGGCGGGCGCATTTTTGGATGCCGAGATATGCAGCTTGCCTGAGCTGGACAACGAGGACAAGATATGCTCCGAAGAGGTTCCGCCTGAGGAATAGACGTATCGTTTCTCGTCGTCATGGAGCCCTGGAGGCGTGTGGGTCAGTGCGGTCAGATCAATGGTCTTCGGTTCAGCGCCGGCCTCGATGTCAATGGTGGGTGAAGAAAAGGTGGGCGGTGGTGTTGTTCTGCCAAGTACCGTGATCGGCAGAGTGACCACGGCTGTATTGATGATTGCGGAGGCGTCGGGCCGGTTTCCATCCGTCACGGTGAAGGTGATTGAAGCTGGGCCGGCATAGTCTTTGATGGCGGTGAATTTCAGAGTTTTGCCATCGACGCGGAAATCGGTGTTGGACGCTTTGGTGGCGGTGATGGAATCGGCGCTTTCGAGGTACGGTTCTTTTCCGGCGCCTACACGCACATAGTCGTTGATATTGATGTGAACGGTCTGGCGCGCGTTGACTATGATTTCCGGTGCCTTGGGGCGCAGCATGGGTGGAAACACGCCATATGCCGGCACATGAATAAAAGCAGTGGACGTGACATGGTGCGTGGTGTTGGTCACCGTATACGGCACGGCTCTCGCCTGCGAGGTCAAATCAACGGTGACGATGGTGGATGCGCTGCCTTCTCCGACTCTCGCATGGTCGGTGGCTGAGGGATGTATGGCCACTTCCAGTTCGCTGGCCGTGCCTGAAGGATTGGCGATCCATGGCGAGACGTCCACGTCCACGGATTGCTTGTCGATGGTGTCGGCGGCCAGCACGCGGCAGTCATAGGCGGCAGGTGGCTCGATGGGAGCGCTTGGATCTACGTTGACGGTGAGCGTGGCGGTATCTGCCAGTCCGGCCGTGTTGTACGCGGTATACGCGATATGTGCGGTGGTGGCATGCTCGGGTGTGGTGAATAGCAGCATATTGTTTTCCACCATCACATCGTCGATTCCCTGCGCTTCAACCGTCGTGCCGATGGTCAAATCGGTGTTGTCCGCGGAGATGTCGTTGAGCGTTACCGGCACGCTGGCTGATGTATTGGGCCGTAGTGTGATGTCGTCATCGCGCGCATGGACGCTGGATTCCGATGCGCCCTGGAACACGCCCACCCGAATCTGTGCCTGCGCTCGCTGCCCGGTCCAATCCTCCACGGCATAGGAGAATATGTCGGTTCCGCAAGAGTCCGGATATGCCTCGTAAACCAGATAGTCGGAGCCGACTTCGGCAATGCGCCCTAGTTCCGGCGCTGTGTTGCCCAATCCCAGCAGCTGGTCATCGTCGCCATCCACGTCGATGCCGGTCAGCGTGATGGGAATGCGTACGGTTTGGCCTGCGGCTACTTGTGCTTCAGTGTTGTGCGGTGTGGGTGCGGCCTTGTTTCCAGCTTGGCTTTCATGCACGGTGATGATGACGATGCCGGATGCCGCATTGCCTGTATGGTCTTCAACGGTGTAGGTGACGGGGAAGACCCCCGCTTGGCTGGATGCCTGATATCGCACGATGCTGCCAGACGTGAACACCAGACCCGCGAAGGTGCTTTCGTCGTATTGCAGATTGTCTTTGAGCGTGATCGTAGTGCTGTCGGAGTATGTCACATGGTTAAGTACGTCTACTGATACGATGCCGCCAGTACGTACCTGGATGTTGATGTCACCTGCTGTGGGCGTGGAGCTTTCCGCCGCCAACGCCGGTGGATGCAACACAATGGTGCCTGTGGCGGTGCCAGCCGCATTGGCCACGTTGTAACGAATGGGAATGGGTTTGGACGGCACTTGGTGTGCTGTGACATACACGCGTTTATGGTCCACCAATCCGGCTTTGATGCCGGAGTCGGAAGGAACGTCCACCGAGGTTACGGATAGCACGCCACCCATAGGGTCGATGTCATTTGACAGAGGCTCCACAATCGCCGTATTGTCAGTGCCCAGCAGCGCCACATCGTTGGCCGCCACCGGTTTGGCTGTTGCTTTGGTTACGGGGTGCACATCCACGCGAGCCAAACCGGTGGCCGGTATCGAGCCTTGGAGTATGGTGTACGGCACATAGTAGGTGCCGGGTTTGGATGCCGTGAATGCAATGGACAAATCGGACGGGTGAGCGATTGTGGAAGCGCCGGACAGCGTATTCACATGGCTCAGCTGCATTGGCTGCGTGGAGGTGCCATGCACATAGGGCTTGAGCTCGATGACGGTATCCGTATCCGGGGTGGTGGCCACGGCTATTGGATCGATGACCGCGGGCAAGGTGTTCGCCGGTTTGACGGAGAAATACATGAACCCGGTGCCGGTGGCCATGCCGTCTGAGACGGTGATCTCCACTCCCACGCGGCCGGAGGTCATATCGCCGGCATTGAAGGTGATTTTGCCATCAGGCCGGGTGAAAACCTGTGCCTTATCGGTGTATTGCACGACTGCGGAAACCAAGGTAAGAGGATCCCCATCGGGATCAACGAAGCTGCCAAGCGCATTGGCGACGTAACTGGCCCCCTGCTCCACATTGATTTCAGATGGGGTGTCGGATTGCAACGGTGTATGGTTGTCTCCATCGTGCAGCGTTACCGTGACGTTGGCGGTCGAGGTCTGACCCCGACCGTCGGAGATATCGTAGGCGAACGTTACGGTTCCGGCCGATGCTGCGGAAGCATCAAGCTGCAGATACCGCCCGGCATAGATTGGCGAGACGGTGACGTCGCCTCCTTGGGGCGCGCCTACTCTGATGATGTTCAATACCGAGCAGTCGGTCTGTTCGTCATTGCGCAATACATCAAGAATCTGCTCGGATCCAGCGCGAGCTCCGAATGCATCATCCTCGGCTTTGATGTCACCGGATTGCTCGGAGCAGGTTTCCGAGAAATCCTGATGGTTGGTGGCGGAATCCTCGTTCCGCTGGGTACTGTCATGGTGCTGCGTCTGAATCTGGTTCCATTGCATGGCGATGACCGCAGTGCTGTCATCTGGATTCCAGACATTGCCCTCGATCACATCGTTAAGCACCGCAACCCGATGATTGGTGCGGAACACCAGTTCAGAGGTGGCGTGTATCGATTCAAGCGTTTGGAATGCGATATGTGCACTATCGGGAGTGCAGGTTCTGATGTAATTGCGAGCCTGTTGGCTCCATGCCGCGTATATGCACCCATTCACGGAAACTGGACGAGCCGCCTGGCTCGTGCCGCCAGTCAAGTGGAATATCGGTTTGGCGGTGGAAGAAAGTCGTACTATTGCGAGCCCGCGTGGAGATGAGGCTGCCACCCAATCGTTCTGATTGCCGTCAACGGGCGGACTCTGGAGCGTGAGTGTATCTGAGGCTTCGATGGTGGTCTGCCCGGAGGCGTGAATGATGGTATTGTCCGATGAGATTACTGGAACGCCGCCGATGACGGTGAAGCTATCGGCTGCTCGCGGCTGCCCATCCGTCAAGGATTCAAGCTGCTTGATCTGGGAACTATTTGGGCTGTCCAACCGAAATACCACGCCGTCACGGGGGCGGTATCCATAGACCGCTCCATCGTGGGTGACTACGATGCGGCCTCCTGTGCCGAGTCTCATGCGCGGGCTATCGACGGAAGGCGACACCGCATCGAGTTCGTCGGACGATCCGACCCATACGTTGCCGGTGTTCTCGTTGATAAAGGCAACGGTGCTTCCGCCTACTGAGGCAGTGGTATGTGCCTTGAGGCTGGTCTGCATACTGGTACTGAGCGTGGAAGATGCAATGGCTGAAGCCTTGGTGGGCTCGGCCAAAATGGTGGTGCCGTTATGCTGTGCGATGTCGAATCGGGGTGAAGACGAGACGACACTTGCATCAGCCTCACGGTTCTTGACGTTGAAACGGGCGGCTTTCTGATTGGCGAGCGACGTGACCCATACGGTGCCGTCATCCAGTTGCACATGATGACGTGTGACGATGCTGATCATGACCGCCCCGGCAATCAGCACGGTGAGTATGAGCAGCGTGAATGCAGGAACCGCCCACGTGTAGTTGTCGGAGGGCGGATGGCCGTGCCTGGCATTCCTGATGCGATGAAAGTCAATATGCGATTGGGATGACGTGCCCATGATTCTCCTTTGAATCCTTGCCATTGTGTGCTGCCCTATTGCAGCTGCTATATGCGAGACTCACCTGAATGGTGGTGGATCCGGTGATGCTATCCATGCGTGGCAGCACGGCACAGACAAACACCAGACACACAGTGACCGCTGTGGTCGCAACCCCGGTCGCGATAATGGTTGGTTTGACCCACCGGCGCTGGGTCCGTTCGTTATGAAGGTCGGGTTCTCGAGGGCGGCGTAGATGAGCAATCTCCTTGGGATATGGCGGTACGCCATCAACCGTAAGAGGTGTGATCCGGCCGAAGAACGCATGCTGGGCGTGCTGCATGGCTCGTGCGAATTCGAGCGCGGAATAATACCGCAGATCAGGATTCTTGGCGAGGGACTTGCGCAGTATCTGTTCGATGTTTGTCGGCACGTCGGCACGGTTGATGCGGGGCAGCGGTTGGTTGAGAATCAGACGAATCAACTCTGATTGCGTGTGTGGATGATATTCATGTTGATAGGGCGAGCAGCCGATGAGTAGCGCGTATAGTGTGGCTCCCAATGAATAGATATCTGCTCGTTCGGCTCCATTGCCCATATGCAGCAGCACTTCGGGAGGTGCCCAAGGAGGGGAACATCCGGTTTCGGTGTGGTCATACGCGTCAGTGGATATGCCGAAATCACTCAGTGCCGGCAGGCCTTGCCCGGTGATGAGAATATTGCTGGGCTTGATATCGTGGTGAATGATGTTGCTGCGGTGGGCGGTACCGAGCGCTCCAGCCAATTTGATTCCTAAGTCCAATACCTGAGCACATGTCAAGGAACGGGATTTCATCAAAGGTTCGTAAGTACCGCCTGGCGCATATTCGAGAATCATATAGCCGTGACCGTCGGCGGTGACGTCGGCGTGATACAACGTCAGAATGTAGGGATGCTCAGAGAGCCGGACCATGGCGGCGTTTTCCCGATGGAACTGGGCGGCAATGCCACAGTCCAATGTCTGATTGCTGACCTTTACCGCCACTGGATGAGCGGACGTATGTAGGCGGTATAGGTACACCGTTGCGGTGGTGCCTGTGCCAAGTGTCCGCACGAAATCGTATCCCGACAGGCGCGGCGGTGCATGCGAAATGATAGCCATGAGAGCCCCCCAAAATTATCCTCGTTGATACAGTTCCCCAACTTGTGTGATCGAGAATACCGTTAAGGATACCTGCCAATTGAATATGCCGGTACATATCTTCCGTTTGTTTCCACGCGGGCTAATCTTGAACGTATGACTACGCAATGGAACCCAGACGAACTGTTGGACGGCATCGCCCAAGACGGCAAGGCGAGGCTGGTAACAGGTGCGCCCGGAGCCGGTAAAACTGAGTTTGCTTTGTCCGTACTCACGGCAGGGCTTCGACGTTTTGGCGGTGCCGGGGCGGTGATGGTCGTGCCCGGTCGTGTCGTCGCGGATTTGCTGGGCAATCGAGTGATTCGTGACATGGGCTCGTCTGTACAGGCCAGGCCGGTCACCACGTTGGGGGCTGTGGCTTTTCGTGTGATTGCGGCATCCAGGGCCGCATCTGGATTGCCCTTGCCAAGATTGCTGAATGGTGCCGAACAGGATGCACTGCTGCGGCAGGTGATGGCCGTGCATATGGCGCATGCTGCTGCTGGCGACGATTGCGCAATCTGTGCGTTGCTTAGGGAATACTTTGCCCAAGCCGATTGGGCCAGTCTGGTGCAGGATGCCGATGGAGCAGTGCCCGGAGGTTCGACCAGCGCCGATGTCTTCGCCCGTGGAATTTCAGACGCGTTCATCGCCCAGCTGCGCGATATGTTGGCGCGCTTGGATGAACTGGGCGTGAATCCTTCTGGGGAGGCCGCCTTGTTGGCGGACGTTGCGCAGGATGCGCGTCTGCTGGTGCAGTGGCGCTTGGCGTTTGCCTTGCGTAGAGAATATATCGCCGCGCAGAGTGCGGCATCTGAGGGGCAATACCGTTTGGATGCCTCATATCTGCTGGTGGCGGGCGCTCGGGAAATACATGATGCTATGGCAAGCGGCCGTTCGGAGGAACAATCCGATTCGTGGTTGGCATCACGAGGATTGCCTCAGCTGCTGGTTGTGGATGATGCCCAAGACATCACCCTGGCCGGCATGAGGTTCCTTGAAGAGCTGAATCACGCCGGTACTGCCATAGTGCTGGTGGGAAACCCGGACGAGGCGGTGCAGACCTTCCGCGGTTCGTACCCCGAATACCTGATGAGGCAAGCGGTGACGGGACCGATGCAGGCCGTGGAGATGACATTGCCCAGCGCGGATTTCTCAAGCGGTGAGACTTATGCCTCGCTGGTCGCCTCTCGCGTATCCCTATCGATTCCTTCCGAAGAGGACGAGCCGTTGCCTCTTGCTCGTAGGCCTGGCAAGCTGGTGTCCGCGCTGGATATCGGTGCTGATATCCCCTCGGATGACGGCACTGTGCAGACTGGATTGTATCGTTCCGCGCGCGAAGAGCTTGACGATGTGGTGTGGCGCATGAAGCGCGCACATCTCGATCACCATATCCAGTGGAATGATATGGTCGTCATCGCTCATGACAATGCCACTGTGCGTACATACGGGGAGCGGCTGAGGCGCGATGGCGTGCCTGTCCGATACTCGTCGGTTACCCGCCCGCTGAACAGTGAATCGTTCGTACAGGGGCTGTTCGCCTTGATTGAGTTGGCCCGGTTGCGCGCTGAAGGTGTAGCCTCCTGCACCATGAGTCTCGCCGAGACCGCTTCCTATGTTCGTACACGAGTGTCCACGGTGATGAACGGGCCGTTGGTGACGGCTGGGGCCAAACCCGGGCAAGGGCGGCCTGCACGGTTGGCGCCAATCGAATCCGCCATGGCGGCATTGGAATCCCTGGCGCCGATAGCGGGGAATAAGGCGTCATTGCATGGGCTGATTTCCTCGTGGGAGACGTTGCGAGAATCGTCCGTTGACGGTCATGAGCGGGTTGTCGTAGACGATAGCATTATCGGTTTTAGCGCTGATACCGATTTGGCATTCGGTGCCGATGCGCTGTATGTGATGCTTGCCTTTGACGATGTGCAGGCTCCTGCCGAGAATATATTGGACGCTATCACCGCAGTGCTTGGCGCCGACCCGCAGGCTCGCGCCTTCACGAATCTATGGACGCTGGTCGGCAAGATATCTCGAGGGTTGAGCAATTTGCCTCCGGAGCAGCGTAGCAGGCCAAGTTATGCGCTCGCCATTGCGTGGAATGCCGCGGCAATCACACCTGTATGGCAGAAATTGGCATTGGCGAACACACCAGATGGGCGTGCGGCCAATGACCGACTTGATGTTGCTATGAGGCTGTTCCAATTCGCTGAAGATTCCACCGCCAGTCGGGACATCATGGGGTTCATAGCGCAGGTGCGTGCCATGCAGGTACAGGCCGATTCGCTGGCTCATATTGGGCCAGTGGAAAATGCAGTGACGTTGACCACTCCGGCTGGTACTGCAGGGCGGCATTGGCAGTATGCCTGGTTGCCGTCTCTTCAACAGGATGTATGGCCCAATCTTGCCGGCCGCAACACCATGTTCGGTGGTGAGGATCTGGCGGAACTCGTGTTGCGAGGCACCTTGAACACCGCCGATGCCGCTGGCCATGATCCCCAATTCATTGCGGTGCTATCCAGTGAGAAGAAAAGTTTCCTGGTGGCGTTGACCAGAGCGTGCCGTTCCGTTACCGTCAGTGCCGTATGGAACGACGACCTCAGCCCATCGGACTTCCTGTTCGGATATATGCCGGAATACTATCCGCGGGATAAGCAGCGGGCACGGTTTACGGACGTGGGGGAGCAGACCAGCGAATCAGGGCTTGATTTATCTGGATTGGATGGCGACCCACGCGGATTGGTGACCGCAGCGCGCGTGATTGTGGCGACTTCGGAACCTGGCTCGAGCGAAGCTCGTGATGCGGCTGAAACGCTCGCAGTGTTGGCTGAAAATGGCATAGCCGCCGCTAATCCTGACAACTGGGCGTTCGCCTCGGCCTTATCAAGACGAGACACATCGTCTGCCGTATCGCCCGCGTCTGGCAGCAAGCAGACGGAAGATGATGAGCGTACGTCAGGCGATGATCACGCACCTCTCGTTACGTTATCGCCTTCGGCGGTGGACGGTCTCTGGGCTTGCCCGGTGTGCTGGCTGTTGGAGCACCAATTTGCAGGGCCTCAACCCGGCTCGGTGAACGCAGGATTCGGCACCCTTATCCACGCGGTCGCACAGCAGGGCAGCGAAGAGGGACTGGATCGTCTCGACTCCGATGAGTCGGCACGCAATGCCATGGGGATAAGCGATGCGTCATCAGTGCAGCAGCGCATCGAAGCCGTGACCAAGCGCATGATTGTCATCTATCAGGAACAGCGCCCGGATCCCGAATCGATCGCGGATACTCGGGAACGCTACACTGCCAAGCGCAAAGATGACTCCGCCGCCGATATCCTGGCCAACATCGCCAGCTATTTTGTGCTCAGCGGCACCAATACCGATGCCTATTTAGACAAAAATGCCGGCAAATTCGAGATTGGCACGTTGACCAAGGCCGATTGCGAATTGTCGTTCGCCGCGCGATTCGACCTGCATGACATTGTGGCTGCTTATAACGCATTGCCTGGTATGAGGCCAGTAGACCGCGATACCTTGGCCCGCATGATGGGCTTCCTAGTGGGCGGATGGCCGTCAGGTATGCGTAACGATCTGACCGTGCGCTTGTCCGGTCGCATCGATCGCATGGAAACCCGTATACTTGCGGATGGCAGTGAGAACATTCGCTTGATTGACTACAAAACCGGTGCGGCACCCACCGTCAAGCAGATATTCAACGACTTGCAGTTGGTGTGTTATCAGCTGGGGCTGGTCTTTCCCGAAGAGGGGCTGCGAGGGAGCGCAGCATTGGCTAATGCCCCTCGTATCGGGCAGAGCGCGCTATTCCATGTGGCATACAACGATGCGCCGGCCAGAAGCTATGCTCCGGAAGGCGTGTTCCAGCCGCCGCTCTTTACCAACGGGTCGCTGAATGCCGAGCCGTTCACCGACCGCGCATGGTATAAGGATCCCGCCAAATTCTTCGATATGCCGATACCGGATTCAGCTACGCCGCCTGCAGGCGTGGATACCGAGACCTGGAAGCAGTTCGTCTCTCTGACCGGCACCCAAGCATTGTGGTCGCTGACAATGATCGCCCGTGTATTCTACGCGGCCGCGGCCAGCCGGTCGTCCGTCATCAACGCCCACCCGCAGGCAACGCATGTGGCTTATTGCCGTATGACCGGCGTCTGCCCGGCCTGTGCAGGCAAGCTCGATACCGTGTTTGAAACGAGGCAGGCATGAGCGCTTTTATTCCCAGCATAGAACAGGCGGCCATCATCAACGCTCCCGCTCAGGATGACGTACTGGTGGTGGCCGGAGCCGGCTCTGGCAAAACCTTTACGATGACCCAGCGCATCATCGCGCTCATCAACCGCGGTGTTGCGCCGGAACGCATACTGGGCCTCACCTTTACCCGCAAAGCTGCCGGAGAGTTGCTCGAGCGTGTATCCGCAGCGGTATCGCGTGAAGATTCTCCTGCAGCACAGGGCGCTCAGACTCCTGGCGCCTCAACTCCCAACTTCGACAGGGCGTTCCTGAAACCAGCCATTTTTACCTATGATGCCTTCTTCCAAACCATCGTGCGCCAATATGGTCTGTTGGTTGGTTTCGATCAGAATACTCAGCCACTCAGCGAGGCTGGAGCGCTCCAGCTTGCCACTGAAGTCATCGATGAGCATATGGATCAGGCTCTGAGCGAGGATTTGGGCGCATTCACCAGTCTTGCCAGAAGCGTGCTGGCATTATCCGGTGCAATCGGCAGTGCCATGATTGGTTCCGGCTGCACCGGATTCGACGAGGCTGTGGAACGCGTGCGTCAGTGGGACTCGGCTTTCGTCGACGCGCTTCGCCTCGCTCTTGAGAACGAGGACATCCCCGATATCGAGCCGACAATTCCCAAGATCAAGCGACTCAAAAAAGACAGCGACACCGATTGGCAGGCGAAGCTGGACGACAGGGCGCAGCGGTTGCATGCGCGCTGTGCCTACCATTGTGCACAACTGTTGGAAATCACGCGCAAGCGCGAAGTGCTGCTGCAATTGGTCGAGGCCTACGCACAAGCCAAACGCCAGAAGAACATGGCGGAATTCTCTGATTTCACCATTGCGGCATATCAGCTCATCGAGCGATTCCCCTCCATCGGAGAGCGTACGCGGTGTCGCTACAGTCATGTGCTGCTCGACGAATACCAGGACACCTCCACCACGCAGGCGGCACTGCTTGCCGCATTGTTCCATGTGAATAACTCCGAAAGGTGCGCGGTCAACGCCGTGGGCGATCCGTTCCAGTCCATCTATGCTTGGCGAGGAGCCAGCCCGGGTGCGTTCCGCATGTTCCAACATGACTTTCATATGCCAGCGGAGTCCAAGCCGTTCCCTCTTTCGGTCACACGCCGTAACAGTCGCATCGTGCTTGAAGCGGCCAACGATCTGACGCTGCCGTTGCGTTCGCGCCCTGCCCGTCCCTCCAGTTCGTTGATGCGCGAGGTCGACGTATCCTCGCTTGACCCCATGCCTGACGCGCCTGAAGGCACGCTTGGCGTGCTGGGATTGGCCACTGCGGGGCAGGAAATCGATGCCGTAGTGCGCTTCTGCAAGGCCGCCATCGCGCGGTATCGCGATGCCGGGGCCGCGCAGGAGGCGCCGGTCGCCGTGCTGTTCCGGTCCAAATCCCATATGCCCGAGTATCAGGAGGCATTGGAGAAGGCCGGTCTCACCACGTTTGTGATCGGATACTCCGCTCTGCTGGAGCGCCCAGAAATCCGCGATGTGCTGGCATTGCTGCACGTCGTTGCCGACCATACCGATACCGGAGCGTTGATGCGGTTGCTTGCCACTCCACGGTTCGGTCTTTCTTCGGATGACCTGACCGCACTGGCCTGCGCCGCCGAAGCGCAGAATATGGAGCAACGGTTCCGGGCTTTGGTGCAGGCCGGTGTGGCTCCTGCTGATACGCCGAGGTCGCAATGGGGTGCCGTGGTTCGCGAACATCGCGATCAGGTGGCCAATGCAGTGTTTTTGCCGGATCTGCTGATGCAGGATAATTCCAGTGTGAGGTTGGATCAGCTCAGTGCTTACGGTAGACATGCCGTCGAACAGGCTGTGGAGGCACTGCGTCAGGTGCACGATATGGTCGGCCGGTCAATCACAGATGTGATTCGTGCGGCCATCGAAGCGTTGAATCTCGATATCGATACCGTGCTTGCCGGTGCTTTGCGAGACCCGCAGCATCGTGTCAATCCATCGCTGGCCCGCATGCCCATGGACTCCATTGTGGATTTGGTGGACACCTATACGCAAGAGATCGCTGTTGAACAGACGCCCACATTACGTGGATTCATGGCATGGGTGGATCATCTTGCCACTGTGGAAGACGAGGCTGCCAAACTGCCTGGCTCTCCGGTGGATGTGGAATTGATGACCGTGCACCAATCCAAGGGATTGGAATGGGATGCGGTTGCCGTAGTGGGGCTTAATGCCGGAGGATTTCCCAGCAATCAGGGGGATCACCTCAAAGTCGTGCTGGATGACAACCATCCCGGTGGCACTGAACAAGGCCAATGGACAGCTCCCGAATACCACGAGAGCGCGGATTCGTGGTTGACCAGCCCTGTGGCCGTACCGGTGCCCGTACGAGCCGATGCCGGAATCCTGCCGCGATTCCCTCATGACGCCGATGTGCATGGCGATCCCATTGACTCGTTGCGGAATCTCGACGACGTGGAACTCATCGATGATGAGGTGTTCGGCTCCATGCGCGAATTCGGCGATGGCGTGGAAGAGGTGGATCCGCAAAGCTGGTACCTGACCCAGTCCGAGGAATATGGCCGCAGGCTGCACGCTGACGAACGCCGTTTGGCATACGTGGCGCTTACCCGCGCCCGCAACGACGCCTTGCTGACCTATTGCCGCTATACCGGCGAATCCAGCCGCGATTGCACGAACGTGCCGAAGGGGTCTCGCGCCGCAAGCCCGTCCAACTTCTGGCTTGAGGTGCATGACGCGTTGCATGGCCACGACCATGCAATCGAAGTTCAGGCATACGTGGAAGGTCTGGGATCCGAAGTGGCGCTGGTCTCGCCCCAGGGTGATCCCATTGATCCTCCCGAAGGCTTCATCGTGGGGGAGAACGCCGAACAGTACTGTGATGCTGTGGTTGGCGACGCATGGCGTACGCCGCTGGAACAGACCTCCGGCCGGAATGCATTGCCATGGCCGGCGTCATTGGGCGAAGACACCGCGGAACATCTGACCCGCGGTCTCGCCTTGGTGCGTAATGCCATCAACGGAAAGCGCAACGCAAAAGACGACGGCCACAACCCGGCCGGCCCATTGCTGCAACGTGCGCAATTGCTGGTCGATGACGACGATCTCATGACCGGCACATTGGAGGGTGCGGCACTCGACAGGGCCGTCAAAGCCAAAGCCCAGCGCATTCTGGCTGCGGGACGTCAGAACGTCACCAGTTTGCAGGCGCGGGTGGGTGGTATGAGCCAACAGGAGGAGCGCTCCTACTGGCGCAGCGTGATACGGCCCATCCCTCGCGTGTCCTCGCCGGCTGCCGAAGCGGGCACACGCTTCCACGACTGGGCCGAGCGTTTCATCAATGCCGGTAAGCCGGATGAGGCCGCATCATCGGTTGATTCCAGCGCCGCCGAAATCATTACCACCGGCAATGGCGTATCCCGCAGCGACCTATTGGCCGACCTGAACGCCATCGACCAACAATCCGTACCGGTCTGCGACCGGAACCTCATGATATGGCAGCACCGTCTGGCCTCGTCTTCATGGGCGCAACGCACCCCGGTATGGGCCGAACGCTCAATCGTGGTGGATGTGCCGGAAGTCGGCATCGTGAACGGCAAATTGGACGCGGTGTTCCTCGGCGGAATCAATCCAGCCGATACCTCCAAACGGTACACCGTGGTCGATTGGAAAACCGGTCATCGGCCTACCAAGCCAGATGATGTGGAGCATAAACTCGCTCAGCTCGACATGTATCGGTTACTGCTCGCCGCGGTCGAGGGCGTGGAATTGGACAGTATCGACGCCACTCTCTACTATGTCAGTGAGCCTGATGAAGGCTTGCGCGAGCTTCATGCCCGCGCGAAAACCAAACAGGAAATCCTTACCGAGTTGAGCTCCGGGATCCCCGAACAATCTGACAACGACTGAGTCGCAAGGCTCATGACCTGTACTCCAGCTGGCCGGCGTGACGAGCGCGTGCCCGACAGTGTGGGTCCGCGGTTGAAACGCACCGCGTGACGTTGCTTGGGCACCGCTACCCTCGGAAGGCACGTGTGGGCGGGCGCACGTGCCGAACAACGCACCAGTAAGGAGTTGCACGTGTCTACGGCTCGCGCTGTATCCAAGTCGTCTGCCACCCATTCGCCGTACCAGCGGCTGTTCTCGCTGCCCGGAACCAAAGCGTTCTGCATATCCGGGGCAGTGGCCCGTCTGCCAATCTCCATGATGAGCCTTGGCATTGTGCTGGCACTCAATCATTTGTACGATAACTGGACGATTGCCGGCACCATGAGCGCTGCCTATGTGCTCGCCATGAGCTGTGTCACCCCGTTCTACGCGCGCGCCTTCGACCGATTCGGCCAGGCCCGTGTCGGCCGTCTTGCACTCGCCGTGCAAATCGTCGCCATGCTGGCCTTCGCCTTCGCAGCGCTGATACGAGTGCCGATTCCACTGTTGTTCGTATTGGCCATCATCATGGGTCTGACCCAGTTCTCCTTTGGCGCCTTGGTCAGAACCCGCTGGTCATATGCGTTGCGCGGTGCCGAAGATGGCGAGCAACTACTCAACACCGCTTACGCCATGGAAGCGGCCATCGATGAGATTGTATTTATCCTCGGCCCGATCCTGGCCGCGTGGTTGGCCACCTCGGTGCACCCGGTTTCTCAGCTGTTTGTGCCAACCATGGCTTGCGGCATAGGCGGCACCGTGTTCTTCTCACTGAGATCCACCCAACCGCCGGTCATCGTGGAACAGGTCACTGTGGCTGCCGCCGACAATGGCCATCCAACACCAAGCGATGACGCCGATCAGCTGACGCTCCGCCAGCTCAAACGCAGCGGAGCCAAGCCCAAGAGTGTGTTGCTCTATGCCGGCGTGTTGCCTCTGCTGGCCGTGTTCATCGTATTCAACATGAGCTTTACCTCCTTTGACGTGTCGATCACCGCCACGATGAAATCCATGGGGCTAGAGCCTTTCCTCGGCCTGCAGCTGGCCATGTTCGCAGTCGGTTCCTGCATCGGAGCACTGGTTTTCGGCTCGCGGAAGATCAAGGGTTCCCATTGGGCGCATATGGTGATGTTCCTCAGCCTGTTGACTGTGGGATACGTGTTCTTCCGCCTGACCATGGACAACCTCATCCTGTTGGGCGCCATGGAGATTCTGGCCGGACTTGTGGTCTCGCCAACATTCGCCACCGGCAACCTCATCGTCAAGGGTTTGGTGCCGCCCGAATCCCTGACCGAAGGCCTGAGCTGGGTGACCACCGCAGGCACGGTCGGTACATCAATCGGCTCATCCGTGGCTGGCATTGTGCTCGACGCCTCCAGCCCGCATGTCGGCATGATGCTGCCGTTCCTATTCACGCTGGCTTCAGTACCGCTGGCCTTGGCTGGTTGGGCGCTGGCCAAACGGCGTGCGTAGATGGACGCGGGTATTGGCGCGGGGCCTTGCTGGTGATAGGCTGATTGCCGGTTGAACAACAGCGTTAACAAGAAGCGGGGAGTACGAATGATCAAGGTTTCGGTGGTCGGTGCCAAAGGACGTATGGGCTCGTATGTGGTCGAAGCAGTGAACAACGCCGCAGACACACAGCTGGCGCTTGCTTTGGACGCCGGTGACGACCTGACCCGAATCGCCCCCGACAACACTGATGTCGTGGTCGAGTTCACGGTACCGTCCGTCAGCCTGAACAACGTACTTACCCTGATTGGCCAAGGCGTGGATGTGGTGGTCGGCACCACTGGCTGGACTGATGAGAAGCTCGCCCAGGTCAAGGAAGCCATCGCGGGCGGGCCCAAGCCCGAAACCCAGAAGGTGTTCATCGCCCCCAACTTCGCGATTTCCGCTGTGCTGGCCGACTACTTTGCCACCAAGGCCGCCAAATACTTCGAATCCGCGGAAGTCATCGAACTGCACCACCCCACCAAGGTGGACGCTCCCTCTGGCACCGCCATCCACACTGCCCATGGCATCGCCGAAGCGCGCAAGGCCGCCGGTATGGCTCCCGTGCCGGATGCCACCGAAACCGACGGCGGCTCACGCGGTCAGGTGGTCGACGGCATTCACGTGCATGCCGTGCGCCTGCGCGGCCTCAACGCCCATGAGGAAGTGTTGTTCGGCAACGCCGGCGAGCAACTCACCATTCGTGCCGATAGCTTCGACCGCACCAGCTTCATGCCGGGCGTGCTGCTTGCCGTTCGCAAGCTCGCCACTGACGCCCCTGCTGGCCTGACCATCGGCCTCGATCACTTCCTTGATCTGTAAGCCGGCGGTAGTCGCCAGTCAAGACGTGACGAACGATTGACTGGCGACTACCGGCCATAATGGTACGTAATATAAGAGTCCACATTGGGAAGTACGGTGAACACTATGAGCGAGCATGACATGCATCTTCTTGACCCAGCGCCTTTTGGCCGTATTTTGCCGGCTATGGTAACCCCTATGAAATCCGACGGCAGTGTCGATTTCGATGCTGCGCAGAAGCTCGCCAAGCAGCTCGTCGCCGATGGTGCGGATGGTCTGGTGGTCAATGGCACCACTGGTGAATCGCCGGTCACCCACATGGACGAGAAGGTTAATCTGGTCAAGGCGGTCAAGGAAGTCGTTGACGTTCCGGTGATTTCCGGTGCTGGATCCAATGACACGGCTCATACCGTGCGTATGGTCGAGCAGACTCAGGAAGCGGGCGCCGATGCGGTGCTCGTCGTCATGCCCTATTATTCCCGCCCCTCGCAGGACGGTATCGTCGGCCATTACAAGGCCGTCGACGAATCCGCCGAAAAGCCGATTATCGTCTATGACGTTCCCGGCCGTACCGGCTTGAAGGTCAAGGTCAACACTTACGACCGTTTGGCCGAACTCGAACACGTCAAGGCTGTCAAGGACGCCACCGGCGATCTTGCAGCCGCAGTGGAGAAGCAGCAGCGCACCGGCCTCGCCTGGTATTCCGGCGATGACGGCTTGTTCCTGCCGTTCCTTTCCATTGGCGCCGTCGGCATCATTTCGGTGATTGCCCATGTCGCCTCCAACCCCATGCAGCAGCTTGTCCAGGCATTTGATCGAGGCGACATCACCACCGCCCGCCGTCTTGCCAATCAGCTTGCCCCGCTTGTCCACGCGCTCAATGGCGACGGCTATCAGGCCGTCATGGCCAAGGCCGCGCTGAAGGTCAGAGGAGTTATTCCCTCCACCACCATGCGCCTGCCGAATATCGGCCCCGATGCCGCTCAGCTCGACAAGGCTGAAGAGGGCATGCGCGCCGCCGGACTGCTCTAAGCCCCTGCATACGGGTTGCCATCCCGCCGCTTCCGCATGACAGAGCGGAAGCAACACTCAAGAAAACAATTAAGAAGTTATGGCAACAGAACAGAAGAAAACAAAGACAACCAAAAGCTCCAACTCTCGTCGTCGCGGTTCCGCCCGCAACAGCAAGGCCAACGGTTCCAACAGCCGCACGCCGTCTCGTAAGATCAACGCCACCCAGCAGGCCACCGCTCCCCAGCAGGATGCCGTGCTGATCGCCCCGCCGAAGTACCGCAAGGGCTCCATGCGCATCACGCCGCTCGGCGGCTTGGGCGAAATCGGCCGCAACATGAACGTGATCGAATACAACGGTCACCTGCTGCTTATCGACTGCGGCGTGCTCTTCCCCGAAGAGGAGCAGCCGGGCGTCGATCTCATCCTGCCTGATTTCAGCTACATCAAGAACCGTCTCGACAAGGTCGACGCCCTGGTGCTCACCCACGGCCATGAAGACCACATCGGTGGCGTGCCTTACCTGCTGAAGCTGCGCCCGGATATTCCACTGATTGGTTCCAAACTGACTCTTGCCTTTGTGGACGCCAAGTGCAAGGAACACCGCCAGAACCCCACCAAGGTGGAGGTCTCCGGCCGCGACAAGCTCAAGGTGGGTCCGTTCGACCTCGAATTCGTCAACGTCACCCACTCCATCCCGGATGCCCTGGCCGTTTACGTCAAGACCCCAGCCGGCTCCCTGATTGACACGGGCGACATCAAGCTCGACCAGCTGCCGCTCGATCACCGCATCACCGATCTCGTGGAGTTCGGCAAGATCGGCGAAAAGGGTGTGGATCTTTTGATGATGGATTCCACCAACGCCGAGGTTCCTGGCTTCGTCAAGCCGGAGACCTCCATTGGTCCGGCTCTTGACCAGGCATTTGCGCAGGCTACCCGCAAGATCATCGTCGCCAGCTTCTCCTCCCATGTGCACCGCGTGCAGCAGGTGGTGGATGCCGCCCACAAGTACGGCCGCAAGGTCGTGTTCGTCGGCCGTTCGATGGTGCGCAACATGTCCATCGCCGCCGATCTTGGCTATCTGCACATTCCTGAAGGCACCGTTGTGGACCTCAAGAAGGCCAACGACATTCAGGACGACAAGCTCGTCTACATGTGCACCGGCTCCCAAGGCGAGCCGATGGCCGCCCTTGGCCGTATCGCCGACGGCAACCACCGCGACATCCACATCAACGAGTTCGACACGGTGATTCTCGCCAGCTCCTTGATTCCGGGTAACGAGCACGGCGTCTACAAGGTCATCAACAAGCTGGTGCAGCTCGGCGCCAAGGTCGTCAACCGCGACAATGCCGCCGTGCACGTGTCCGGTCACTGCAATGAGGGCGAGCTGCTGTACATGTACAACATCGTCAAGCCCAAGTGCGCCATGCCTATCCACGGCGAAAACCGTCATCTGGTGGCCAACGGACTGATTGCCGTCAAGACCGGTGTCGACCCGCAGAACGTGGTGCTGGCCGAGGACGGCGACGTGGTCGACCTCTACCACGGCAAGGCCGCGGTCGTCGGCTCCGTGCCGTGCGGCTACGTGTACGTCGACGGCGATTCCGTCGGCGAGCTGACCGACGAGGAGCTGGAGAAGCGCCGCATCCTCGGCACCGAGGGCTTCGTCTCCGCGTTCGTGGTGGTCGATACCGATAACCGCGAAGTCGTCACCGGCCCGAAGATCTACCTGAACGCCGTGGCCGAAGACGAAAGCGAGTTCGACAAGGTGCGTCACCAGATTGTCGAACAGCTGAACGACGCGATGATGCAGGGCACTCGCGACACCTACAAGCTGCAGCAGATTATGCGTCGTACACTCGGCGGATGGGTCGCCCGTCAGCTTCACCGTAAGCCGATGATCGTGCCTGTCGTGGCCGACATCGCTCAAGACGTCGAAATCGTAGACAACAACTGATCAGGATTATTCAGGGACGACCGTAAGGAGTAATTGAAGTCATGTCCGGTTCCAATCTCACTCGTGTCGAGGCCGAAGCACGCAAGGCCATCGTTGAGGCACCGATTCACTATCATGTCGACCTTGACCTGACGGTTGGCCCTAAGAACTTCGGTTCCAAGGCGCTGATCTGCTTCAATGCGAAGCCTGGTTCATCGACATTCCTTGACCTGATTGCCGATGAGGTCACCGCCATCGAGCTCAATGGCAAGTCTCTGGACCCGGCTACAGCGTTCCAGGACAACCGCATTGAGCTTACGGATCTGAAGGAAAAGAACGAGGTCACCGTCGAGGCGCTGTGCCGCTACTCCAACACCGGCGAAGGCCTGCACCGTTCGGTCGACCCGTCCGATGGCAACATCTACCTGTACTCCCAGTTCGAGGTGCCGGATGCCCGCCGCGTCTACGCCGTGTTCGACCAACCTGACCTGAAGGCCACCTTCGATTTCAAGGTGCTCGCTCCCGTCAGCTGGATCGTCACCTCCAACATGCCGGTCGCCACCATCGAGGACGATCCGCGCGAAACCCTGGACGGCACACTTGGCGATAAGCCGAACGAAAGCACCCGCCTCTGGAACTTCCAGCCGACCCCGGTGATGAGCTCCTACCTGACCGCCATCTGCGCCGGCCCGTACGCCGAATGGCACACCGAATACCTTAACGAGGATGGCCGTACCGTGCCGATGGCCCAGTACTGCCGCCAGTCCCTGGCCGAGGCCTTCTCCAAGGACGTCGATTATCTGTTCGACATCACCAAGAAGGGCTTCGCGTTCTACGCCAAGACCTGGGGCGTGCCTTATCCGTACGCCAAGTTCGACCAGATCTACGTGCCTGAATACAACGCGGGCGCCATGGAGAACATCGGCATGGTCACCATCCGCGACTCCTACGTGTTCGAGTCCAAGGTGACCGATGCGCTGGCCGAGCGCCGCGTGGTCACCGTGCTGCACGAGCTGGCTCACATGTGGTTTGGCGACTACGTGACCATGAAGTGGTGGAATGACCTGTGGCTCAACGAGTCCTTCGCGGAGTTCACCTCCACGCTGGCCACCGCCGAGGCCACCGAATGGCACGATGCCTGGGCCACCTTCTGCTCCGGCGAGAAGAGCTGGGCGCTGCGTCAGGATCAGCTGCCCACCACGCACCCGATCGTCGCCCCGATCAACGACCTCAACGACACCTACGTCAACTTCGACGGCATCACCTATGCCAAGGGCGCGTCCGTCTTGAAACAGCTTGTGTTCTACGTGGGCCGTGAGCGCTTCTTCGAAGGCATCCACAACTACCTCATCCGCCATGCCTATTCCAACGCCACGCTGGCCGACCTGCTGGGCGAGCTGGAGAAGACCTCCGGCCGTGACCTGAAGGCCTGGAGCGCCAAGTGGCTCGAGGAATCCGGCATCAACACGATCGCCGCCGATATTAAGGCGAATGCCAACGGCACCATCGCCGAGCTCAAGCTCACCCAGAGCGCCCCGGCCGAGCACCCGGTGCTGCGCCCGCATCGTCTGGCCATCGGTTTCTACAACGAAGATGCCGAGACCGGCAAGATCGTGCGCACTGAACAGTTCGAGCTCGATGTGGACGGCGAGACCACCATCGCCGAAGCCGCGGCCGGCAAGCAGCGCCCGGCCTTCGTGCTGATTAACGACGATGACCTGACCTACACCAAGATTCGCTTCGATGCCGAGTCTCAGGCCTTCGCCGAAGCCAACCTGCAGCGTTTCGACGATGCTCTGGCCCGCGCCGTGACCTGGCTCGCCTTCTGGGATATGACCCGTGACGGCGAATTCCCGGCCGAACGCTTCGTGGACATGACCCTGCGTCTGCTGGCCACGGAAACCGAATCCACCACCTTCCGCTATGCACTGGCCTGCATGAGCACCACCGCCCACCACTATGTGGCCCCCGCACGTCGCGAGGAGGTGCTGCGCTACGTGGCCGCCGAGCTGTGGACGCTGGCCAACGCCGCCGAAGCCGGTTCGGACACCCAGTTCCAGCTTGCCACCGCGTACCTGGGCTATGGCGAAGAGGGTGACGCGGCATTCGCCGCCAATGCGCGTGGTCTGCTGGACGGTACCGTGACGCTGGACGGTCTGGACATCGACAACAACTTCACATGGACCATCGTCCAGTCGCTCACCTCCGTCAACGAGATGACCAACGAGGACGTGGACGCGCAGCTTGCCAAGAAGGACACCACTGAAAACCGTGAGTTCGCTTACGGCGCTCGCGCTTCGATGGCCACGGTTGAGGCCAAGGAATGGGCTTGGGATCAGGCGCTGCACAACGACGAACTGACCAACTCCCAGCTTGAGGCCGTGGCCCGTGGCTTCTCCGCCACTCCGCGAGCCGATCTGGTCGAGCCGTTTGCCGCCAAGTATTTCGAGACCGTTGACTGGGTCTGGGCCAACAAGACCTATCACATGGCCGAGGCGTTGCTCAACGGCCTGTACCCGGGCTACGCCGATCCCGCCACACTGACCAAGCTTGGTGACGCCTGGCTTGAGGAACACATTGCCGCCGACAACGCCCTGAAGCGTCTGATCGTCGAAAACGTGGCCTCCTCCCACCGCACCCTCAAGGTCCGCGAATACAACGAGGCCCTCTGATTTCTGGCTCCCCTCTCTGAGGGGAGCCCCTTCCGCGAGGAACCTCGTCCACATTCCAACATAAAACCCGCAACCAATCCCCAACAGCGTATTCTCACTCAAGGCCGGCAATGTACCGGTCGACGAGCGAAAGGATACGGGGAATGATTGCGGGTTTTTCCATTACCTCACTGCTACTGATTCTGCTGGCTGGAATCGGTGCGGGATTCGTGGGGTATGCGGTGGGCGCATCGTCGCTGGTCTCATATCCGGCGTTACTCGCCTTCGGTATTCCGCCTGTACTGGCAAACGCTTCTAACACCGTAGGTGTGGTGGGCACTGGCATCGGTGGCGTTATGGGTGACCGCCGCGAGCTCAAAGGCCAGTCGCTCCGCGCGATTCCTTACGTGACCATCGGTGCGTTCGGCGGTGTGGCCGGCGCGTTCTTGTTGCTCAAACTTGACCCAAGTGTCTTTGAATTCGCCGCACCGGTGCTGATTCTGCCGAGCCCGCTGATCATTGCTAGAAGCCCGTCTTTGTCGGTGATAGGCAGAGATGCGCTTCCGGTGTAGCTTCCGTATGCCTTATTGGGGGCTAGCTTGACGCCGTCCAGCATGGGCAGTTGTTCTTCGGAGCCTTGGTTTGTGGTCCATAGACGCCCCTTGGCGTCAGTGTGAACCAAGGGGATCTCGTAGATGCCTGGGTTCGAGGCATTGACTGAATTCGCGAACTGGTCAACGGATACTTTGGCCGAGTACCCGTATTCTGGTTGGCTCATCTCGTACATGCGTCCACGGAAGTCCACTACCGATGTTGTCGATGTACTTCCGGCCATCGCGATCAATGTCGGCTCGGTGCCGGTTGGAGTGTCTTCAGCGGTTGCGAATGCGGGAGCACCCAGACTAAGGGCGCTGACCAGACAGGTCAGTAAAACAAGCCCCCGCAATTGTTTTCTTACGTTCATAACGCTCTTTACAAGAGAGAACAAGATTCAGGTAACCGTTGCAAAAGCAAGGGATGTGCTTGCCTTTGCAACGGTTCCAAGATCAGGCATATTTTCGTGGATTACCGTTGAAGCGCAGTTTGCTGCCGATTTGAATTCAGTCCTGGTATTCAACGGCTTGACCGCCGGCGATCCTGCAGCCTCGTTTATCTTCGCAAAAAATGAGATCTTTGATACTTGAATGCCGCTATTTCCTGTCGAGCTGCCGACTGACCCTCCTGACGAGGATTGCATACCATTTTGAAAGAAATCCATACCGGAAATGCATCCTCCGCCGGTCCCGTGAAATCATTCGTATATCGTTGGAGCCATGGACGGGGATCAAGCAGAGAAGCTTGGGAAACCATCCAGACAACTGAGCCAACAACAGCACAACGTAAGGACTCGAAGGAGAAATCATGGTCAGCAAGTGGGCGAAAGCATGCTCAATAATCAGTGCAACCGCACTATTTCTAGGGTTTTCCGCTTGTGGTTCAGCGAACACCAACAGAAGCGGAACCGCGGAAGGAATCACCGCCGAGGGCGTCGAGAAAGCCCTGACCGATGACAGCAAGACGGTAGAGCTGACGTTCTGGGCACCCTCCTACAATGCGATGAAAGCATCCGTCGAAGCATTCCAAAAGAAATACCCGCATATCAAAATTGATTTCGTAAACCCCGGTTCGTCTTCCGACTTCAATACGAAACTACAGAACGCCATCACCGCCAAAAAGGGAGTGCCCGAAGTCGTCCAGTTCGGTTACGACAGTTACGGCCAGTTCGCCATGACCGGCGGATTGTTGAACTTCAAGAACGACAGTCTCGAAAAATACTTGGGAGACAAGTATCTGGACGCCGCATGGAAAGGTGTTCATCTGGCTGGCGGCTTGTATGCGATTCCGCAGGATATCGCACCCATGGTCATGTATGTTCGTCAGGACATCCTCGACCAGTATGGGTTGAAAACACCGACCACATGGGATGAATTCTATGAGATCGGCAAGCAGTTGCATGAGAAGAATCCCGACCTGTACATGAGCTATCTGGAACTTGGCCAAAGCAAATACTGGTCCAACTATTATCGGGAAGCCGGCGCCAAGATCTGGGGAGTGGGCTCCGACACCTCCCTATCCCTTGACTTCGACTCCGACAAAGCCAAGAGCGTAGACGAATTCCTCACCAAGTGCATTAAGGACGGTGTGCTAGAACCGGTCAACAGTGGTACGGACGAATTCAACCGCGATATGAACAACGGACGATACGCTTCCTGGATCGATGAAGAATGGCGAGGCAACCTCATCCGCTCCAGCTTCCCCTCCCAGTCAGGCAAATGGAAGGTATATCAGCTGCCCTCATGGGAGAAGGGTGCAAAAAGCGTCACCACTGGCGCAGGTTCCGTACTGAGCGTAACCGCCGCCACCGATCCGAGCAAACGCGCCGCCGCTATCGCATTCGCTGACTGGATCAACTCATCCGAGGAATCCATTCAAGCGTTCCAAGATTCCAACAACGGTTTCTTCTTCATGGCCGCCAAGAGCTTCCGCGACAATTATGGAGAAGGCGAAGAAGACCCGTACTTCGGTCAGAATGTCAGCAAACTGTATTTCGAAGCAGCGGACAACATCAACAGCGACTGGGAGTATCTGCCGTTCGGAGTCCAATTGGACACGATGTTCACTGATGTGATGGCACCCGGTCTGGAATCCAAGGAAGACGTCGCCACGACTGCCAGCAAATACAGTGACGCGATCAAGAACTATGCGGAAAAGCAAGGATTCACGGTCACAGTGAAGTGACCTGCGTTAATCGTGGGCGGGCGTCCTTTCTCCTCTTCCTCCTTCCTCGGAGGGAGACGCCCGCCCTCCTCCAATTCCCTTAAAGGAGTTACCCATGGTTGGAAAACCAAAACAGCAATACATAGGATGGGTGTACTGCCTGCCGTACACGTTGGCGTTCCTGTTCGGCACCATCATCCCCATGCTCTACTCGGTGTATTTGAGCCTGTTCACCACCCGGATGGTAGGCGGCACACAGTTCGTCGGCTTTGAAAACTATCTGACGGCGTTCAAGGACGTTCAGTTGTGGAACGGTTTCACCAAAGTCAGCGTGTATTTCATAATCCAAGTGCCGTTCATGCTGATTTGTGCGACGATTCTCGCATTGATGTTGGACTCACAGCGTATCAAGCATGTGGCGTTGCCGCGGATTCTCCTGTTCCTCCCGTATGCGGTGCCCGGCGTGGTCGCCGCCCTCATGTGGGGTTACATTTACGGCGACAGATACGGCCTGATTGGTCAGTTCTTCCGCGCCATCGGATTACCAGCGCCGGACCTGTTCTCCGGGAAACTCATCCTGTTCGCCATCGCGAACATCACCACTTGGGTGTATGTGGGTTACAACATGCTCATCATCTACTCATCATTGAAGGTGCTTCCAGAAGAACTGTATGAGTCCGCGCGAATCGATGGGGCATCGGAATTCCGTATCGCCTGGTCCGTGAAGATCCCTCAAATCAAGGGAACCCTGATCATGACACTCCTGTTCTCCCTGATCGGAGCATTCCAGTTGTTCAACGAGCCAAGCACGTTGAAGAACATGTCCTCCAGTGTCATCAACAGTTCGTTCACCCCGAACATGTACAGCTACAATCTCGCGTTCGCCGGCAATGACATCAACTACGCGGCCGCCGTATCCCTGATAGTCGGCGTAATCACGATGCTCATCGTCGCGGTTGTGCGTATCGGTGGAAATCGTTGGGAGGAGAAGTAAAGATGACCGCTTCGATTCAAACCGTAATCCGTAAACGTCAGGATAAACGCAATCTGAAACTAGCGTTGGAAGACCATCGAACCCGTGTAGCCAAAGCCCAGAAAATCCAGTTGACGACCATACAGAAGATCATGAACGTGATCGTCCATGTACTCATGGCGCTCATGGTCCTCTACTGTCTCATCCCGCTTATCTGGCTGCTGTTCTCATCCACGAAAACGAATGAGGGATTGTTCAGCTCGTTCGGACTCTGGTTCGCATCCCAGAACGCGTTCCTTCAGAACCTGCATGACACGTTCACCTTCCAGGACGGCATCTACGTCAAATGGCTGTGGAACACGATTCTGTACGCGGTCGCAGCCGGACTGGGTTCCACGATCTTCGCCACGTTCGCTGGATATGCAGTCGCGACCATGAGATTCCCCGGACGGAAACTCCTGCTGACCGTCACCTTGGCGTTCATGTCGATTCCGAGCAGCATCATCACCGTCCCCCTGTACCTCATGTATTCGAACATCGGCTTGGTGGGCTCCATGTGGAGCGTCATCATCCCGCAACTGTCGAACGCATTCGGCTTATACCTGATGATCATTTTCGCCCAAACATCCATCCCCGTCAGCCTGCTGGAAGCGGCTAAGCTGGACGGAGCCAACTCCTGGCAGGTGTTCTGGAAGGTCGCGTTCCCGCTCCTGTCACCCGGTTTCGTGACCGTACTCCTGTTCGCTTTGGTCGGCGCTTGGAACAATTACTTCCTGCCGTTGATCATGCTGTCCGATGCGAACAAGTTCCCGTTGACGGTCGGCTTGAACGTGTGGCTGCGTTTGGGTCAGGACTCCATGTACTATGCGACGCCGAACAATCTGATTCTCATGGGGTCGCTCATCGCCATAATCCCCTTGATCATCGCATTCCTGTCCTTGCAGAAATACTGGCAGAACGGTCTGTCCGCCGGAGCTGTCAAACAATAAACCGAACTCTTTTAGAAAGCAGCAACCATCATGACCACCATCACTTTCCCCTCCGGCTTCCTTTGGGGAGCGGCCACTGCCGCACATCAGGTCGAAGGAAACAACATCGCCTCCGACCTGTGGGAGAAGGAGTATGCGCCGGAAACGACCATCAAGGAACCTTCGGGCGACGCATGCGACAGTTACAACCGGTTCGAGGAAGACATCCAACTGCTCGCCGACGCAGAATTGAACACGTACCGGTTCTCTCTTGAATGGGCGCGCATCGAACCTGTACAAGGCGTAATCTCGAACGCGCAACTTTTACACTATCGCCGGATGATCGAAGCATGCCAGAACAGGGGAGTGGAACCGTTCGTCACCCTCCACCACTTCAGCAACCCCGCCTGGTTCACCCATAACGGAGGCTGGAAGGCCGGAGATGCGGTCGAACTGTTCCTCAAATACGTGGAAACCGTAAAACCAATCCTCAAAGACGTCAACTGGATCTGCACCATCAACGAACCCAACATGGTCGCGCAGGACAAAAACGTCAAACCCGGCCCTGATCCCCGTATCCCCTATCTTCCTCCCGTCGACCCGCAGGTCAGGGATACGCTCATCGAAGCACACCAGAAGACAAGAGCACTCCTGTCGGATCTTCAGGCAAAGACCGGATGGAGCCCCGCAACCATCACCTATGAAGCACTTCCCGGCACCGACGCCGATGCCGCATCATTTGCCAAGAACCGTGTGGATGATTTCATCACCCCAGCAGCCGGAGACGATTACATCGGCGTGCAAGCATATCAAAGGTTCTTCATCGACGAGAACGGTCCAGTACCGACGCCAGACGGATTGGAGATGACGAAGAACGGTTGGGAATACTATCCCCAATCCTTGGGCAAAGCCGCAGCAAAAACTTGGGAGCTTGGCGAGCATACGCCGCTCGTCGTCACCGAAAACGGATTAGCCACCGACGACGACCGGCAGCGTATCCGTTACACGACCAGCGCATTGCAGGCATTACATGAGGTCATGGAAGGCGGGGCGGATGTACGGGGCTACATACATTGGAGTCTCCTCGATAACTACGAATGGGGCTCCTATGATCCCACGTTCGGACTCATCGCAGTGAACAGGACAACATTCGAACGACAGCTGAAACCTTCCCTCAACTGGTTGGGAAGCATCCAATGGGAAGGATTAACCATCTAAAATAGAGTCCATTAACCACTGTGCCGTGGAAGAGAGACGCCGACCATGCTGAAGAAGATCGAATATCATCTCAACCTGCCCGCACTCACCTTCCTGGAAGCAGGGAAAGAAGACTGCGTCCCCTACAACATGTGGGGGCCGGGCGAACGTGCGGTGAACGTGATCCACTTCGTCAAAAGCGGGGCCGGCGTCTACAACATCAACAACGAGCAGCAGATCGTCTCCGAAAACCAGTGTTTTCTCGTACCACGCGGCGTCACCACATTCTGGCAGGCCGACGGGATAAAACCATGGGATTACTGGTGGATCTGTTTCCTCGGGGAGGATGTTCCTGAATTATTGGAATCCTGCGGATTCGACGGCCAACATTACGTGCTCACCCTCGAAGATGCCACTCCGATCTGGGATAGCATCGATACGATTCTCACCCATGCCGACAGGGCCGCAGGAAGCGGCCTGATCATTCAAGCCGAAATGCTCCGCATCTTCGCATGCCTGCAACAGAACTCGCATCAGGCGTCCAAACAGGAGGAGCCGGCCGACAGTTACATCGTCCAACGAGCCATCCAACTCGTGAACGACCATGTCAGCGACGGCATCACCGTCAAGGAACTCGCTGAACGCCTCTACATCAGCCGTACCAAACTCAACAAGATCTTCCGTGAAGACATGGGAGTCAGTCCACACGATTTCATCATCCACTCAAGAATGGCAAAAGCCGGCGAACTATTAAGCAAAACGAACATGAGCATCGCCGAAATAAGTAAAATCGCCGGCTACGACACCCCATTCTCATTCAGCCGAGCATGGAAACAACATTTCGGTGTCCCACCAGCCGTCAGCCGAGCACAGAAAAACGACTTGACCCAATGGGGTATCAAAAACATGGGTAAGAACAAGTGGGTCAGAACTCAAGGGCAGTAAGCATCATTAGGTTGCCACTGCCATCCATTGTGTAGATGGCTGTATGCGCTGAGAGCGACATGTTGACGGATACCATCAAAACCGAAGCGAACTCATTCCCATAAAGGCCAAGCAAGCCGCTGCAGACGCCACCGCACAGCTCAAGCACATCGAGGCTACCGACGCCGCCAAACGGGCTCGCGCCAATTCCGCTGCCTCTGACGACCCGGCTGGGGTTGCTGGAGCTGATAGCACTGCCATTTCTAGCGCCGACTCCGGTGCCGCCGCATCGGTCGCCGCGCCTCACCGCCCACCGGAACAACTTGTGCAGCCTATGAACCAAGACTCTTGGTGGGTGTGGCTGGGCGTGGTCGTCGTCGCCATCTATTCCGGCTACTTCGGTGCAGGTGCTGGCACCTGCGCTCTCGCCGTGCTTGACGCCGCAAAAATCGGCCCATTCCATAAAATCAGCGCGTTGAAACCCCCATCGGCACTGGAGCGAACATCAGCGCTTCGGTGGTATTCATCATTCAAGGTGCGGTCGATTGGCCGGCCGCCATCATGCTATGCATCGGATGCTTTATTGGCGTCTACATCGCGCCGCCCATCACCCGCAAAATCCCCGCGAATATCATGCGCGCCGTCGCTGTCATCGCCGGCATCGTGCTCACCATCGATCTAGGCCTCAAAGCCTATTGATTGATGTCATACACTGATGCGCTGCGAGAAATGGGATTGCTGACTGGAGCACAGGCATTGTCCACTATCGAGGAGGTGGCTGTCGGCGATGATGACAGATTCACGGCATTGCACACCATGCTGCTCAGCGCGGTGGCCCCTCGGTTAGCTCGATGTTTTGCTTCGCTGAGGGCCGTTCAGTGGGGTGTTTCCTCGGTTTGGTCGAGGTTTTGCTTCGCTGGTGACTGCTCAGTGGGGTGCATCCTCAATCGGCTCGAGGTTTTGCTTCGCTGAGGGGCTGTGAGCGGGGTGAATTTTCGACTGGTTCGTGGTTTTGCCTCGCTGAGGGTTGTTCAGTGGGGTGTTTCCTCGGTTGATCCGATGATTTGCTTCGCTGATGGACCCCGGCGCAGATTCCGTGGCGGTTTTTCGTTGGGTTGGTGTTTGGGGTGGAGCGTAGCGACTACGATGGTGCGGGTAACGCGATACAAGGAGTGGAACTTCATTATGCCGAACATGTTTGGAACCGATGGCGTACGAGGACTGGCCAATAGGGATTTGACCGCACGACTGGCGCTGGATCTGGGCGACGCCGCCGTGCGTGTGCTCGGTGACGCCGGTACGCAGGACGACCAGCCCGAGGGCCGCCGCCGTGCGCTGGTGGGCCGTGATACCCGAGTTTCCGGAGATTTCCTCGCTTCTGCGCTGTCCGCAGGCATGTCTGCCGGCGGCTTCGACGTGATCGATGCCGGCATCATCCCCACTCCTGGCGTGGCCTACCTGACTAGCGTGCTCAACGTCGAAATGGGTGCCGTGATTTCCGCCTCCCACAACCCGATGCCCGACAACGGCATCAAGTTCTTCGCACGTGGCGGTTTCAAGCTGCCCGACCAGAAGGAAGACGACATCGAGGCCGTGCTCGGCCAGGACTGGGACCGCCCGACCGGTGCCGGCGTGGGCCGCGTGAGCCACGACCAGACCACCGCCACCAACCTGTACATCGACCATCTGGTTTCCACCATCGCGCCGCTGAACGATGACCAGACCCAGCCCAAGCCGCTGAAGGGTCTGAAGATCGTGGCCGACTGCGCCAACGGCGCCACTTCCGTGGTGGCCCCCGAAGCGCTGCGTCGCGCCGGTGCGGACGTCATCGTAATCAACGCTTCCCCGGATGGCTACAACATCAACAAGAACGCCGGCTCCACCCACCCCGAGCAGCTGCAGGCCATGGTCAAGGCCACCGACGCCGTGATGGGCGTGGCCTTCGACGGTGACGCCGATCGCTGCCTGGCAGTGGACGAAGACGGCAACATGATCAACGGCGACCAGATCATGGGCATCCTCGCCCGCGCCAAGCAGCGTGAAGGCAAGCTCAACCACGACACCCTCGTGGTCACCGTGATGAGCAACCTCGGGCTGAAGCTCGCCCTGAAAGATATGGGCATCAAGACCGTGGAAACCGGCGTGGGTGATCGCTACGTGCTGGAAGAAATGCTCAAGGGCGATTACTCCCTCGGCGGCGAACAGTCCGGCCATGTGATCAACCGTGAGTTCGCCACCACCGGCGACGGCACCCTTACTGCCCTGACCCTGTGCAATGAGGTCGTCAAGTCCGGCAAGAGCCTCAAGGAACTTGCCGCAGACTTCCCGCAGCTGCCGCAGACCCTCATCAATGTGCCGAACGTCGACAAGAAGGCCGCCGCCACCAACAAGCGCATCCAGGAAGCCGTGGCCCACGAGGAACAGCTGCTGGGCGACTCCGGCCGCGTGCTGCTGCGTCCCTCCGGCACCGAGCCGCTCGTGCGCGTGATGGCCGAGGCAGCCACCCAGGCCTACGCCGACGAAGTCTGCACCCGCCTTGCCAAGATCGTGGCCGAAGAACTGGCGCTATAACACACCACGGCTTTGCTCCCGCTGGCGGGAGCTGTCAGCCGCAGGCTGACTGAGGATGGTTGATGAGGCTGAACCGCATGGAACCACCCTCAGTCTCATTCCATTCGACAGCTCCCGCCAGCGGGAGCAGCAAAGGAAAACACATGTTTGGGAAAAACGCCAAAGTAGACTTGGAACTTAATCGCGATATCGAACGTCTGATTAAATCCGGCGGCAAAGAACAGATTCTGCCCATCGTGCAGGCTGGTGAACCAGTGCTGCGCCAGCAGACCGTGGCCTACAATGGCCAACTTTCCAAGCGCACGCTTGCCAAACTCATCGACACCATGCACACCACCATGCTCGAAGCGCCTGGAGTGGGCTTGGCCGCCACGCAGATCGGGCTCGGATTGGCGCTTGCCGTAGTCGAGGACCATGTGCGTGACGATGAGGACGATCCGCGTGAAATCGCCGAATTCCCTTTCCATGTGATCATCAACCCCAAGTACACGCCGGTGGGGGAGAAGACCACTAGCTTCTTCGAGGGATGCCTGAGCTTTGATGGCTATCAGGCCGTGCGTAAGCGCTGGCTCGACATCACCGCTGAATGGGACGATGAAGACGGCAAACATCACAGCGAACAGCTGCACGGTTGGCCGGCTCGTATCTTCCAGCACGAGACCGATCACCTGAGCGGCGAACTATACATCGACAAGGCCGAAATCCGTTCGCTGACCACCAGCGAAAATCTCGAAGACCTCTGGTGCGACGATCCGGTACCCACAGAGGCCGCCGAAGAACTTGGTTTTGCATTATGACCGATTCCGCCTGGCTTGAGACCGCCAAAGATGACATCGCTCAGTGGGCGATAGTCATGACCAAGGACGCGGATGATAATCCCATTGATTGGCGGTGGGTACGTTCGCTTGACCTGTTTGGCGGACTTGGCCACGCGGCCGGTGACAATCCGGCCCCTCAAGCCATCCATGATGCACTCAAAGCCGACTACGCCGTGCGCGATCGCTTGGAGCCGATCATCGCGCAATGCAGCACCGCATTCATGACTGACTTTGATCGAATCATCGCATCCTACCGTCTGCCACGCGCACTGGCTTATGTCAATCGGCGATTGAACGACACCATCAACACCTTGCTTGATGCGGGGGAGCGCCGGCACCTGTGGAAGGTAAGTCGTGAACGGCAGGGGAGAGGCATGGCAGCGGTGCTCAAGCCGTATTCCAGCGCCACAGCAGATCCCAATCAAGGCACACTTGATGCCGAGGCTGAAGGTGTGGATGGTTTTGCCGGCACTGTGGATATCGCCCTCGACGATATTCAAGACCGCTCCGCGGCGATTCTTAACGCCAGAGCTGAACGGCGCAGGGCCAAGCGTGAGCAAAGCCACGCGGGTAGGGTGGATATGGCTCGTGCCAACCTCTCCGGTGCAGCGGCACCGGGTGGGAGCGTCACCTTGTTTAGCAATGACTCGTCAAGTTTTGGTGCCGCCGCGCATAAGCCCAAATCGGATTGGCGTGATGCCTACCTGCCGGGACGTGACGTGGACATGGTGATGGGCATCGACATCGAAACCACTGGCACCGATCCGGCTCGCGACTACATCATCGATGTCGGCTTTGAATTTATGAACATGGTCAGTCCGCGTCCGACCGATGTGCCGAACAGTTATGCGTATGAGCAGGGCTACTACGATGCCGGTGACGCCTATGGCCAGTCTCGCCTTGACTTCGGTGTTCCCCCGGCCAATGCGGCTCTCGGCAACGAACTCATTCACAAACTCACGGGTATCGATGTGCGAGACCGCAGCAGCAAGGCCGGTCATCGGCTTTTCGATGAATGGCCGGAAGCCCAGACCGGTCTGCTCGCGCGCCTGACCCAGCAGCCATATGTGGCGCACAATGCCACCTTTGAACACAGCTGGTTCATGCTAAATGTCGCCGGATACGCCGAAGCCTATCGCGCCGGTCGCATCACCATCATCGACACCCTGCCCATGAGCAGGCAATGGGATCCTGGCTCGGTGCCCAACGATGAACACCCCTATGGTGATAACACGCTTGATGCTTATGCCAAACGTCAGGGAGCGCTTGATTCAGCCCATAACGAACGGCATCTTGGACTGGAAGACACGCATATCATGCTGGTGGCCATGAAACACCACCTCGCAACCCTCAAGGCGCAGGGGCAGGGCCCGTGGGGTCCGGGCGGCAGAAGCGGCGTGGGCGGCAAATCATGCGGTCGTAAGTGGTGAGTACACTACTGACCTCGTGAGTGAATATCAGGACAGCCGACAACAGCGCGAAAACCGCCGCCGCACCATTGTGCGCGTGGTGTGCATCGTCGTGGCTGTTGCCATGCTTGGCTCCCTGATTGTCCCTGCTATCTATGCAGGTCTTTGACGTTGCCTTCGTACATTTGCGCCCGCGGTTGAGCGCGTCTGATGCAGAAGGAGTGACGAGAAAAGTCTGCTGATCGGCTGCAGAAACACTCTTACGACATCACAACATCGCGGTGCCAGAACCATTACGGAATGTGCGAAGGCTGTCAACGAGGACGCGACATCCAAGAAAACTCGAAGTATCAACAGTTAAGGTAAGACACGATGGCAGAATTTGACTTTACCCAGGCGATTGGCGAAGCTCGCGCCAAGTACGATTCCATCGCCAAGGCGTTGGATGTGGACCGTCTCAAGGCGGATATCAAGGATCTTGAGGCGCAGGCGGCGGCTCCGGGATTGTGGGACAACCCTGACAACGCACAGAAAATCACCAGCAAGCTCTCCGCAGCGGAATCGCAGCTCAAGCGTCTGACTTCCGCATCCCAGCGCATCGACGATGTGGAGACGCTCGTCGAGCTCGGCCAGGAGGAACAGGATCAGGAATCCTTGGACGAGGCGCAGAACGAGATCGGCGAGATTCAGAAGGATCTCGACCAAATGGAGATACAGACCCTGCTTGACGGCGAATACGACGAACGTTCCGCCGTGGTGACCATCCGCTCCGGCGCGGGTGGCGTGGATGCCGCCGACTTCGCGCAGATGCTGCTGCGCATGTACCTGCGCTACTGCGAGCGCAACGGCTTCAAGGCCAAGGTCATGGACACCTCCTACGCCGAAGAGGCCGGTATCAAGTCCGCCACGTTCCAGGTGGACGCCCCTTATGCATATGGCCGACTGTCTGTGGAAGGCGGCACTCACCGTCTGGTGCGTATCTCCCCGTTCGACAATCAGGGCCGCCGCCAGACCAGCTTCGCCGCTGTGGAAGTGGTGCCTCTGGTTGAGGCCACCGATCACGTTGACATTCCGGACACGGATATCCGTGTGGACACCTACTGCTCCTCCGGCCCCGGCGGCCAGGGTGTGAACACCACGTACTCCGCCGTGCGCATCACCCACTTGCCCACCGGCATCGTGGTCACCATGCAGGACGAGCGCTCGCAGATTCAGAACCGCGCCTCCGCCATGGCCGTGCTCCAGTCCCGATTGCTGGTGCTGCGACACGAGGAAGAGGCCAAGAAGAAGAAGGAGCTCGCCGGAGACATCAAGGCCAGCTGGGGCGATCAGATGCGTTCCTACGTGCTGCATCCCTACCAGATGGTCAAGGATCTGCGTACCGGTTACGAGACCAGCCAGACCCAGGCCGTGTTCGATGGTGACATCAATAACTTCATCGAAGCCGGCATCCGCTGGCGTCATGAACAGCGTCGTGCTGCCGAGAACGAGGAGTAATCATGGCTTTGATTGCATTGGACGATGTGTCCAAGATTTACCCTAAGGGTACTCGGCCCGCGCTTGATGGCATCAACCTCAGCATAGAGCGTGGCGACTTCGTGTTCCTGGTGGGCGCATCCGGATCCGGTAAAACCACGCTGCTGAGCCTGCTGTTGCGCGAGGAGGAGGCCACCAGCGGTGAGATTCGTGTGGCCGGCAACGACTTGCGCCGTATCGCTAACCGTCAGGTGCCGCATTACCGCCGTACGCTGGGCTTCGTGTTCCAGGACTACAAGCTGCTCAACAACAAAACCGTGTGGGAGAACGTGGCGTTCGCGCTCGAGGTGATCGGTACCCGCCGTTCCACCATTAAGTCTTTGGTGCCCAAGGTGCTGGACACCGTGGGTCTTACCGGCAAAGAGAAGAACTATCCGCATGAGCTGTCCGGTGGCGAGCAGCAGCGCGTGGCCATCGCCCGTGCGTATGTGAACCACCCGCAGATCCTGTTGGCCGACGAGCCCACCGGCAACCTTGACCCGACCACATCGCTGGGCATTATGGAGGTGTTGGACGCCATCAACCGTACCGGCACCACCATCGTGATGGCCACACATAACGAAGAGATCGTCAACTCGATGCGCAAGCGCGTTGTCGAACTGCACGGTGGCAAGATCGTGCGTGATGAGGCCCACGGTTCCTACGATTCCGCCCTGTACTTCCCCGATGCCGAGGCCGAAGCCAAATTCGGCAGGGCCAACCACATCCCCGATGCCCAGACCAACGCCATCGCCGCGCCGGAGGAGGGCGAGCCGTCCGAAGGCATCGCACGTCTGGCCAATTCCGTGCATTCCGGGCGAACCGGCCGCTACGGTGAGACTTTTGCGCCGTTGGAAGACACGTTGACATGGGGCAAGGGCCTGACTTTGGACGAGCAGGCTGCATCCCTCGAAGCCACCCAGGCTTTCGATTCGTTGCATCCCGAGGAAAGTGTCAGCAGTACGACAGTCGAGGTTTCCGAAACGCTCGCTGTGCCGCAGACGCCCGCTGCCGGTGAGATACCTGAGCAGCAGTCCGTCGGCGACGGCGAAGGGACGAACCAGGCCGAGCCCTCGTCAGTGCAAGCAGACGAGGTGCCTATGCCGCCGGCTCCGCCAGCCCCACCTGCGCCGCCGAGCGCCGAATCCCAGAGTGCAACCAGCGAAGGCAAGGAGGAGTAGCCCATGCGTATGCGATTCATCCTGTCTGAAACAGGAACCAATCTGAGGCGTAACCTGTCCATGCTGCTCTCGCTCATGCTGGTCACGTTCATCTCATTCCTGTTCATCGGCGCTTCCGTGCTTACTCAGGCCCAGATCACCAAGGCCAAGGGCGATTGGTATGACAAGGTCGAAGTCGTGGTTTGGCTGTGCCCGGATGGTACGAGCCAGTCCGCCAACTGCGCATCCGGTAAGTCGCCGTCTGCGGCCGAAATCACGGCACTGCAGAAGACCATCCGCGACGAGCTCAACGATGTGGTGTCCAACATCAACTATGTGAGCAAGCAGGACTTCTACAACAACACCTTCACCAAGCAGTACCCGAATGGCGAATTCCAAGGTCGTACGCTGACTGCCGACGACATGCAGGACTCCCTGTGGCTGAAGCTCAAGGACCCCACCAAGTATCAGGTGGTCGCCGAAGTGCTCTCCAGTAAGGAGGGCGTGGAAGACGTTACCGATCAGCGGCAGATCTTCGATCCCGTATTCGCCATTCTGAATCGCGCCACTGCGGTCACGGCCGTTCTGGCAGGCGTAATGGTGTTGGTGGCCATCCTGCTGACCGGTACTACGATTCGCATGTCCGCAGCATCCAGACGCACCGAAACCGAAATCATGCGGTACGTGGGTGCCTCGAACTGGACGATTCGTCTGCCCTTCATCTTGGAAGGCGCCATCGCTTCCGGTATCGGTTCGATACTCTCCTGTGTGATGTTGTCGGTGATTGTGCATGTGTTCATCACCGGGTGGTTGGCTCAATCGGTGACTTGGATTCCGTACGTGAATCAGATGAACGTGCTGCTGATTTCCCCGTTCCTGGTCGTGGGGGCGGTGCTCCTTTCGGTGATTGCCTCCACCATTTCTCTGCGACGGTACCTTCGCGCGTAAGACGTGCCACACTCACTGCGGGTGGCGTTCTCAGATTCGCATGTTATGGTGTGGTCTATTGCGACGGAAAGGATTTATATGACTAAGGCGAAAACGATGAGGCCAGTGTTGGCCGCATGCGCGGCCAGCGCCATATGCGTGGCCGGGCTGCTGGCCAGCCCTGTTCGGCCGGCGCAGGCAAACACCTATTCGAATTTGGTCAATGCGCAGAGCCAGCATGCCGCATCCGTGCAGCGTGAAGCCCAGCTCAAGCAGCAGCTAGCCGGTGCGAGCACCGAACTGGCCGGCAAGATCATGGAATTGGATGATCTGACCAACAACAAGATCGTCGACGCGCAGGATAAAGTCACCCAGGCCAATGCCGACGCCGCCACGGCTCAGGAAGAAGCCGATGCCGCTGCCTCAAGACTGGAAGCCGCGCAGAAGGACAAGGAAGATCTCGAGGCGCAGATCGAGAAAACCGGTAAGGACTACGACGACGCCCATGCCGCTGTGGCCCAATTGGCCCGTGAAGAGCAGCATGGTTCCGATGCCTCGGAGATTATGAGCGTGGTCACTGGTGCCTCGAGTACCAAGGACTTCGTCAACTCGATGCAGTCGCGTGACGCACTGTCTCGTAACGAGGCTAATGCTGCCTCCTCGGCGGCCACCGAGCTTAATACCTCGATGAACCGCAGCGAGCGTCTGGACGCGATCGAGAAGCAGATCGCCACACTGAAGACCCAGGCCGACAACAAGGCCGCCGCGGCTCAGAGCGCCGCGGAAACCGCGCAAAATGAGCGTGATGCTCTGGAACAGCTGCGCCAGGAGGGCGAAGCCAGGCGCAATGAACTGACCGGTATGGTGTCCAGCCTGAAGTCCCAGTCGGCGAAGCAGGCCGCGCAGACCGTGCTGATCGCTTCTCAGGTGGACTCCTACAACCAGCAGTACATCAAGGAACAGGCAACCGCCAACGGCCAGGTCAGCAGCGGCCAGCAGAGCACTGGTGGTTCGGCCGCACCTGCTCCTTCCGCACCTGCTCCGTCCGCTCCCTCCGGTGGCAGCACGTCTGCCGGCGGAAGCACGGGACAGGGCACCTCGAACGGTGATGTCGGCAACCGGTATGTGGCCGGCCAATGCACGTGGTATGCGTACAACCGGCGTAAGGCAATGGGCATCGGCACGCCATCGTTCCTGCACAATGGCGGCCAGTGGTACATTTACGCTCCCCAATACGGTTTGCGGGTGGATCACAGCCCGCAGGTTGGCGCGGCTCTCTCCTTCCCGCCGGGTGTGGCTGGCGCTGATGGCTACTACGGTCACGTGGCCGTGGTGGAAGCCGTGTACGGCAACTCGATTATGATTTCCGAAATGAACGTCAAGGGCGAGTTCATCGTCAGCCAGCGCGTTCTGTACAATCCCGGTCAGTACTGGTACGTTCACTGATCCGGCTGTACCGAATTACGTTATGCAAGGCTCCGTCTGGGGCCTTGTTCGTATGTGCAGACGGTTCATGATATTCTCATATGTTGCGTTGCACCCACGAAAGGAGGGAACCCATGCCCAAGGAGGCCGGCGAAAAGCTGATCGTGCAGAATAAGAAGGCCCGGCACGACTACGCCATCGAAGACAAGTATGAGGCCGGATTGGCGTTGACCGGCACTGAGGTCAAGTCATTGCGCGAAGGCCGCGCGTCTCTGGCCGAGGCGTTCGTTTCCATCGATCGCCGTGGAGAGATGTGGCTTGAGGGGGCGAATATCCCTGAATACCTGAACGGCACATGGAACAATCATGCGCCCAAGCGCAAGCGTAAGCTGTTGCTGCATCGCGTGCAGATCACGAAGCTCGCTCGCGGCATCGAGGCCAAGGGATACACGATTGTGCCGTTGAGCCTGTATTTCAAGGACGGTCGCGTCAAAGCGGAAATCGCCCTTGCCCGAGGCAAGAGGGAATTCGACAAGCGTCAGGCTCTACGTGAGGAGCAGGACAAGCGCGAGGCCCTGCGCGCCATGCGCTATGCCAACATGCGTCACTGATTTGTCCACGTTGCGGACTTTTTCGTCCATGATTAACGCTTTGGTAGCATGACGCTCCTAATCTCTGGAGCCATCTGGGAAACATACCCGCCCAGCTGACTATCCGGAGAGAGGAAATCCAATGTCTCTAAGCAAGGGTCTAAGCAAGGGAATACAATCCGCTGCGGCCGCAGCTCTGAGTGTCGCCATGCTGATCGCCGTGGCCGCCTGCGGCACGAGCGATAGCGCGGACACTGCATCCAAAGCTGCTGATTCCAAAGATTCATCCAGCACGTCCAGCACGCAAGGCTTCGACACCAGCGGCATCAAGAAAGACGATGAGATCGCCGCGCTGCTGCCCGATTCCGTGGCCGGCGACGGCACGCTGACCGTCGGCACCGATACTTCCTATGCCCCGGCCGAGTTCCTGGCCGAGGACGGCAGGACCCCGGTCGGCTTTGATGTCGACCTGTCCAAGGCGCTGGCCGCAGTGTTCGGACTGAAGGAAAACACCGTCTCCTCCACGTTCGATTCGATTATCCCGTCCGTCGGCTCCAAGTACGACATCGGCATCTCCTCCTTCACCGTGACCAAGGAGCGCATGGAGGCCGTGGACTTCGTGACCTACTTCAAGGCCGGTTCCACGTTTGTGGTGCAGAAGGGCAACCCGAAGAAGATCGATACCTCCAACCTGTGCGGCGTGAAGGTGGCTGTGCAGACCGGTACCACCCAGGAAGAGGAAGTCAACAAGGATAACGAGCAGTGCAAGGCGGACGGTAAGGATGCCATCGACATCCAGTCCTCCAAGCTGCAGACCGATGTGACCACCGCCGTGGCTTCCGGTAAGGCTGATATCTTCTACGCCGATACGCCGGTTGCCGGCTACGCCATCAAGCAGACCGGTGATACGCTCGAGGCCCTCGGCGAGGATGTTGGCGTGACCCCTGAGGCCGTGGCTGTCAAGAAGGGCGATTCCAAGACCGCCGAAGCCGTGCAGAAGGCCATCCAGAAGCTGATGGATGATGGCACGTATAAGAAGATCCTCGACACGTGGGGCGTCTCTTCCGGCGCCGTCGACAAGGCCGAGATCAATCCGTCCGTCGAATAGTTTCGGTTACTATGAGGACTCCCGTTGCTCTGCGGCGGGAGTCTATTTGTATATGTATGCACTGTGGTGTATAAATATACCTAACCGTTGATCGTTGCCGCATAAGCGGCGTAAGAGAGAAGAAGAAACGATTATGCAGTCCACCAAACTGAAGTCCATGATGGCCATGGCGCTGAGCTCGGCCATGCTGTTCGCCACCGCCGCTTGCGGCACCTCCGACAAGGCCGATGCCGGTACGGACTCCGCCAAGGGTTCCGATGCCGCCACCATCACCAGCTACGATGTCAGCTCCGTGAAGAAGGACGACGCCATCGCCGCCCTGCTGCCCGAATCCGTGACCAAGGACGGCAAGCTCACCATCGGCACCAATCCTTCCTACGCCCCGGCCGAATTCCTCGACGCTGACGGCAAGACCCAGATCGGCTATGACATGGACCTCGCCCGTGCGCTGGGCAACATCTTCGGTTTGGACACCGAAATCGTCTCCTCCAACTTCGACACCATCATCCCGGCCATCGGCACCAAATATGACCTCGGCATCGCCGCGTTCACCATCACCAAGGAACGTATGCAGTCCGTGGACTTCGTCTCCTACTTCACCGCCGGCATGGGCTACGCGGTGGCCAAAGGCAACCCCAAGAACGTGAACCCGGATGACCTGTGCGGCCTGAACGTCGCCGTCGAGACCGGCACCGTCGAGGAGGACGCCATCAACGAGACCGCCAAGCAGTGCAAGGCGGACGGCAAGAAGGACATTACCATCCAGTCCTCCAAGCAGCAGACCGACGCCACCACCGCCGTGGTGACCGGCAAGGCCGACGTGTTCTTCGCCGATTCCCCGGTGGTCGGCTACGCCATCGCCCAGACCGAGGGCCAGCTGGAACAGCTCGGCAAGGACTTCGACTCCGTGCCGAACGCCATCGCCATCAAGAAGGGCGATTCCCAGACCACCGATGCCGTGCAGAAGGCCATGCAGAAGCTCATGGACGACGGCACCTACGGCAAGATCCTCCAGCACTGGGGTGTGGAATCCGGCGCTCTGGACAAGGCCGAGATCAACCCGTCCGTCGACTGAGCGTACACAGCGGTCAATCAGCATCAAGCAATCCAGATGGGGCGTACTGTATGTAACACAGGCGCCCCATCCGTGCACTAAGGTTCAACGCTAGTTGCAACTATCGCAGCCCAGGCTGCCCAAAGACACCCAAGGAACCAAACTATGGCGAAGAAAAAAGTCGACGGCGAAGGATTGAACATCCCCAACCGCATCAAGGCGCTGCCGGTCAAGCGCCCCGGCCCGATTGTGGCCGCCGTGATTGTGGTGCTGTTCGCCGCGATGCTTATTCAGGGCATGATCACCAATCCGCGATTGGATTGGCCCACGGTCTGGAAGTACCTATTCAACGAGAACGTACTTGAAGGTATCCGGTACACGCTCACCCTGACCGTGATTTCCATGGTCGTGGCCATCATCCTGTCGGTGATTCTCGCCATTATGCGCAAGTCCATCAATCCGGTGCTGCGCGGCGTCAGCTGGTTCTTCATCTGGTTCTTCCGCGGTACGCCTGTGTACACGCAGCTCATCTTCTGGGGTCTGTTCGCCGTGCTGATTCCAAAAATCAGCCTTGGCATTCCCTTTACCTCAGTGGAATTCTGGAGCATCGACTCCAACGTGGTGGTCACCGCATTCAATGCGGCATGGATTGGCTTGGCCCTGAACGAGGCCGCCTACCTGTCCGAAATCGTGCGCGCTGGTCTTGAAGCCGTGGATCCCGGCCAGACTGAGGCCGCCAAGGCGCTGGGCATGAACCGCACGCTTATCATGCGTCGTATCGTGCTGCCGCAGGCCATGCGCATCATCATCCCGCCCACCGGCAACGAGACCATCGGCATGCTGAAGACCACCTCGCTGGTCACCGCCGTGCCGTTCACCCTCGAACTGCAGTTTGCCACCAATGCCATCGCCAACCGTATCTACAAGCCGATTCCACTGCTGATCGTGGCCTGCTTCTGGTATCTGCTGATTACCTCCATCCTTATGGTGTGCCAGTCCCGCCTCGAAGCGCACTTCGGCAAGGGCTTCGATGCCCGACCGGTGGGCACCAAGGGCAAGCAGGCGCCATTGCCGGGTAAGACCGACGGTGAGCCGAAGGATGACGTGGACAAGCTCAACCAGACCACATTTGTCGGATTGAATGCATAAGGCGGGAGCGCGATTATGACTACGAATGACATCACCAGTGTTGTCCCAGCCGTGCACAAGGCGGCTGACGGTTCCGTGATTCCCGCTGTCAAGGCGGTGCAGGTGCACAAGGCCTTCGGCCCACTGCATGTGCTCAAGGGCATCGATCTGACCGTTATGCCCGGTACCGTGACGGTGATTCTGGGACCCTCTGGTTCCGGCAAGTCCACATTCCTACGCCTGATCAACCAGCTGGAGACTTTGACCGGCGGTTCGATCGAGGTGGACGGCGAACTCATTGGATACAAGCATGTGACCAAGAACGGTCAGGATGTGCTGCAGACTCTGGACGACAAGGAGATCGCCGCGCAGCGTTCCCGCTTGGGCATGGTGTTCCAGCGCTTCAACCTGTTCCCGCACATGACCGCCCTCGAAAACGTGATGGAAGCTCCAGTGCATGTGCAGCACAAGTCCAAGAGTGAAGCACGCGCACTGGCCGAAGCCGAGTTGCATCGCGTCGGTCTGGGCGATCGTATGGATTACTACCCGTCACAGCTTTCCGGTGGCCAGCAGCAGCGTGTGGCCATCGCCCGTGCTCTGGCCATGAAGCCGGAAATCATGCTGTTCGACGAGCCGACTTCCGCCCTTGACCCCGAGCTGGTGGGCGAAGTGCTCAATGTGATGCTTTCCTTGGCCAAGGAGGGTATGACGATGGTGTGCGTGACGCACGAGATCGGCTTTGCACGTGAGGTCGCCGATCAGATTGTGTTTATGGATGGTGGTGTGGTCGTGGAGAAAGGCGGCCCCGAAATCATCGACAATCCGACCGAACCGAGGTTCAAAGACTTCCTGCAGCACGTGCTGTAGTCCGCACTCTGGCTCCCCTCTGAAGAGGGGAACCGTTTTTTGCGCCCCCGCCAGCGGGGGCACGGCTAGGGCCCCGCATGTTCCAATCCTGCAAAGGCGGCGGGTTGGATTCGCTTCAGGCAATGTTTGTCCGCTAGGCTGGTGAGCCATGTGTGGAATCGTTGGATATGCGGGAAATGTGGAAACGGCGTGCGGCAAGCCCTTGGAGGTCTGTCTGCAAGGCTTGGAACGTCTGGAATACCGAGGATATGATTCAGCCGGCGTGGCGCTGACCGCACCTGGCATGGATAAAGTGACCGTGCGCAAGAAGGCCGGTCGTCTGAAGAATCTGGTCGAAGACATCGAACGTAAGCCAATGCCGCTGGCCACCGTGGGTATCGGCCATACGCGTTGGGCCACCAACGGCGAGCCGAGCGATGTGAACGCACATCCGCATACCAGTATGGACGGCAAAGTCGCCATCATTCACAACGGCATCATCGAGAACGCCTCCCAGCTGCGCCTTGATCTGCAGGCTGAGGGCTACCGATTCGCCTCCGCCACGGATACCGAAGTGGCCGCCAAGCTGCTGGGCAAAATCGTGGACAAGATCATTGCGGAAGAGGGCAAGCCGAACCTGTTCAAGGCAGTGCGCCGCATGGCCCGCATGTTGGAAGGCGCATTCACCATTCTGGCCACCGACTGCCGTCAGCCGGATATCGTGGTCGGAGCCCGTCATGATTCTCCGCTGGTCGTGGGCCTTGGCGATGGCGAGAACTTCCTCGGCTCCGATGTGGCCGCATTCGTGGCATATACCAAGCGCGCCATGGAAGTCGATCAGGATCAGGCCGTGTGCGTATCCGCCGATAAGGTCATTGTTACCGACTTCGACGGCAATATGATTGAGAATCCGAAGACCTACACCGTGGACTGGGACGCCTCGGCCGCCGAAAAGGGTGGCTGGGATTCCTTTATGGACAAGGAAATCCACGAGGATCCGGCCGCCGTGCAGCGCACGCTGCTGGGCCGTTTCGACCCAAACGGCGACATCACCCTCGATGAGGTGCGCATCGACCAGCATGACTTTAAGGCCATTGACAAGATCATCGTCGTGGCCTGCGGCACCGCCAGCTATGCCGGTCAGGTGGCCAAGTACGCCATCGAACACTGGGTGCGCATTCCCGTGGAAATCGAACTCGCGCACGAATTCCGCTACCGTGACCCGATTCTGACCCCGCGTACGCTCGTGGTGGCCATCTCTCAGTCCGGTGAAACCATGGATACGCTGATGGCCCTACGCCACGCGCGCGAACAAGGCTCCAAAGTGCTGGCCATCTGCAACACGCAGGGTGCTTCCATTCCTCGCGAATCCGACGCCGTGCTCTACACGCACGCCGGCCCGGAAGTCGCCGTTGCCTCCACCAAGGCCTTCGTGGCGCAGATCACCGCCGCCTATTTGCTGGGCCTGTATCTGGCGCAGGTCAAGGGTGCGATGTTCCGCGACGAGATTCATCAGGTGCTTGACTCCCTGAAGGACATGCCGCGCAAGATCCAGTGGGTGCTCGACACGCAGCCCAAAACCATCCAGGCCGCCGCCGAGCGCATGGTGAATGCCAACTCCTTCCTGTTCCTTGGCCGCCATGTGGGATACCCGGTGGCGCTGGAAGGTGCGCTGAAGCTCAAGGAGATCGCCTACACCTTTACCGAGGGCTTTGCGGCCGGCGAATTGAAGCATGGCCCGATTGCACTGGTGGACGAGGGTGAGCCCGTGGTGTTCATCGTGCCGCCGGAGCGTGGCCGCAATGTGCTGCACGCCAAGGTGATTTCCGGCATCGAGGAGGTCAAGGCTCGTGGCGCGTACATCATTGCCGTGGCCGAGCAGGGCGACCCGGATGTGGAACGGTATGCTGATGTGGTGTTCTGGCGCCCGGCCTGCCCGACGCTGATGAGCCCGCTGGTGGATGTGGTGCCGCTGCAGCTGTTCGCCATGGATATGGCCAAGCTCAAGGGCTATGACGTGGATAAGCCCCGCAACCTCGCCAAGTCCGTCACCGTTGAGTAAGCCACACCGATACGTTATTGACGAGCCTCATATTCCGTTTGAGATGGACGTGCTGTATGAGGACGAGCGGATCATTGTGGTGGATAAGCCGCATTTTCTGGCTACCATGCCGCGCGGCATGTGGTATCGCGAAACCGCGCTGATCCGATTGCGCGAGCGTCTGGGGGAGCCGGATATCACACCGGCCCACCGTTTGGATCGCATGACTGCGGGCGTACTGGTCTTTGTGCGTGATCCGGCTTGCCGTGGAGCGTACCAGATGCTGTTCCAGAACAAGCAAGCCACCAAGGTCTATGAATGTCTGGCATCGTGCGCGCCGATTCGTCGACCGCGATTTGGCACGATTACACAGGCTGAGCCGCCGCGTCCGTTTCCGTTGCTGCGCCGCTCGCACATCACCAAGGAGCGTGGCACGTTGGCCGCCTTCGAGGAGCCGGGCGCAGTCAATGCTGAAACCCTGATCGAGCGCGGCGAACTCATACTTCCTTCCGCTGGCGGGAGGTGGCGCGAAGCGCCGGAGGGTGGTCCCTGTCTGGAGAATCCCCCCATCTGCCGCTACACGCTTCATCCGCGCACCGGCAAAACCCATCAACTGCGCGTCCACATGAACTCACTGGGCCTACCCATCGTGGGTGACGATTTCTACCCGCGCATCCAGACGCGCCTTTACGACGATTTCAGCCAACCATTGCAATTGGTCGCACGTGTGCTGCGCTTCACCGACCCAATAACAGGGAAGCGACAAGAATTCGTTTCCCGTATACCATTAATCAGCTAATGTCGCGGACGGAACCGCGCTCGATGAGTTCGGTGGGGATTACGGTTTTGATGCCGGCCGGTACTTTCTCGCCTTCGCATTGACGGCGGACCATGGAGAACGCGGTGGCGCCGATGGCGTCATTGCGCATGCGCATGGTGGTGAGGTTGAGTCTTGGCACCACGTCGACCAGCGAATCGTCCACGCCCACAATGCTTACGTCTTCCGGCACGCGCTTGCCGGCTGATTCCAATCCGAGCATCGCACCGTAGGCCATCTGGTCGTTGGCCGCATAGATTGCGGTGCATTCCGGGTCGTGAGCCAGCGCCACGCCTGCCTGATAGCCGGAGTCGGCACACCAGTCGCCGATATACATGCTCGGTACGCGCGCGCCTATTTGTTCCAAGGCTTCGCGCCAGCCTTGCGCTCGGCTTTCGGCAGCACGTGAAGTGACTGGGCCGGCGATATGGTAGACGGTCTTATGGCCTTTGCTCATCAAATAGTCGACGATGGCTGTGGAACATCCGTATTGATCGGCGTCAACGGTGGGGCAGTGGTCGGCTGCCGCCTCGGAAATCAGCACAACCGGTAGTTCTCGCGGTGGTTTGTATCCCACGAAGTCGGAAATGCGTTCCTCAAGCACCACGATGACGCCATCTACGGGTTGACGTTGCATGCGGTCGATGGCGGAGGCCAGCGTACGTTCTGCGCCGTTGCTCATAGTCTGAATGGTGACGGAATAGCCGTCCTCGGCTGCATGGGTGACAATGGAATCGAGTATCCGGGCATTACCGAACCTGGTGGTGTCGAACATCACTACGCCGATATCCTGGAATCGCCCATGCTTCAATGCTCGGGCGGCGTAATTCGGACGATATCCGAGGCGTTCCATCGCGGCTTCAACGCGCTGGCGGGTTTCCGGCTTGACCGCATTGCTGTCATTCGCCACACGGGATACGGTTTGCGGCGAAACGCCGGCCGCCTTAGCCACATCTTGCATGGAAACCTGTGTTGGTCTCGCCATCTCGCCCCTCGCTTGTCTCTCAAACGACAGCGGTCATACCGCTGCGATGTCTACCATGTATCGCGTGAACGGTAACGATAACATCATTGTTTTCGTGACCATTGTAACAGCTAGCGCAAAAACATTGAATTCAACACGATTGGACAATGTTATGAATGGTGTTATGCTGATAACGCAAACAATTTTGGTCAACCTTCGAAGGAGAGGGGTTGGAAATGGCTTCAGCCGATGTCGCTGCCGTGCCTATGCGCACGGATAAAGCGCGTGAGAACAAGCATAAGGCCGATTGGCGTGGATGGAAGTTCATGTGGCCGTTCACGGTGGTGTTCGTGTTCGTGTTCATTATTCCGATTGTGTACGCCGTTTACATCAGCTTCTTCAAGAAGCAGATGATCGGCGGCACGAGGTTCGTCGGGGTCGAGAACTACGCGCGCCTGCTGCAGGACGGCCAGTTCTGGTCGTCCGTGGGTCGTGTGGCGCTGTTCACCTGCGTGCAGGTGCCGATCATGCTGTTCCTGTCGGCCGCCATGGCCCTCGCCCTGGATTCGATGAAGCTGCACGGCGCCAAGTTCTTCCGCATCAGCACGTTCCTGCCCTATGCGGTGCCCGCGGTGGTGTCCACGTTGGTGTGGGGCTTCGTGTACGGCGCGAAGTACGGCCTGGTGGGCTCGTTCAACGACTTCTTCGGCACGAACGTCGACGTGCTGCAGCCGAGCGTGCTGCTTGCCTCCATCGGCAACATCAGCACGTGGGAGTTCACCGGCTACAACATGCTGATCTTCTACTCGTCGCTGTCCACCATCCCGCACTCCCTGTACGAGGCCGCCTCCATCGACGGCGCCTCCGAATGGCAGATCGTCAAGTCCATCAAGCTGCCCGAGCTGAAGGGCTCGCTGGCCATCACGGTGATCTTCTCGATCATCGGCAGCTTCCAGCTGTTCAACGAGCCGAGCATCTTGCAGAACATGGTTCCGGGCAACGCGATCACCACGTACTACACGCCGAACATGTACGCGTACAACCTGAGCTTCTCCGGCAACCAGTCGAATTACGCGGCCGCTCTGGCCATCGTGATGGCCGTCATCACCATGGCCATCGCCTACGCCGTGCAGCTGAAGAGCATGAAGGAGCAGATGAAGTGACGACGACTGCCCGTATCGCCGGATTGGTTTCGATTGTGAAGGAGCGTGCGTGATGAGTGCCGCAGCATCTACCCGTTTGACCGACGCCGAACTGAAGGCGCGGGAGAAGGCCGCCAGGAAGGCCGAGAAGGAACGCCAGAAGCGCATCGCCGCCGATGAGGCGGCCGAGCGCAGGCGCAGCGCCAGGGCCGGTTTCGCGAACGTGAACAACCCGCGCCGTTCGACCCTGATGACCGTGCTGTGCGCGATCTTCGCCGTGTACTGCCTGTTCCCGTTCGTGTACCTGGTGATCAACGCCACCAAGACCCAGGCCGACTTCACCTCCACGTTCGGCCTCGGCTTCGGCAAGAGCTTCGCCCTGTGGGACAACATCGTCACGGTGTTCACCTACCAGGACGGCATCTTCGGCCGCTGGCTGGTCAACACCCTGCTCTACGTGGTCGTCGGTGCCGGCGGCGCCACCCTGCTGGCCATCATGGGCGGCTACGCACTGGCCAAGTTCCGCTTCCCCGGCCGCAAGGCCGTGTTCGCCGTGATCATCGGCTCGATCTCCGTGCCGGGCATCGCCCTGGCCGTGCCGCAGTTCCTCCTGTTCGCCAAGCTGGGCCTGACCAACACCCCGTGGGCCATGATCATCCCGTCGCTGATCTCCCCGTTCGGCCTGTACCTGATGTGGATCTTCAGCGAGCAGGCCGTGCCCACCGAGCTCCTGGAGGCCGCCCGCGTGGACGGCGCGTCCGAGTTCCGCACGTTCTGGACCATCAGCCTGCCCCTTCTGGCCCCCGGTATCGTGACGACCGCCCTGTTCACGATCGTGGCGACGTGGAACAACTACTTCCTGCCGCTGATCATGTTGAAGGACGCCAACTGGTACCCGCTGACCATCGGTCTGAACCAGTGGAAGGACCAGGCCTCGACCGCGGGCGGCCAGGCCATCCAGAACCTGGTGATCACCGGCTCCCTGATCACGATCATCCCGCTGGTCATCGCGTTCCTGTGCCTGCAGAAGTACTGGCAGTCCGGCCTCGCCGCAGGCGCCGTCAAGGAGTAACCGTACTTCGGCTCCTTTCTGGTGGAGGGAGCCGAGATAAAGGCATAACCACTAACAGGAAGGAGGCGCCTATGCAGATATTCGCATTGTTGAGAATCGTGCAGGCGCCTCCTTGCGTATCTGCGTGACTCCCATTTGCCCACACGTAGATATTTATTCATTAAAGGAACAGCATCATCATGGAACATCGCGAATTCAAGTGGCCGCAGCCTCTTGCGGGTGGCAAGCCCCGTATCTGGTACGGCGGCGATTACAACCCCGACCAATGGCCTGAGGAAGTGTGGGACGAAGATGTAGCCCTCATGCAGAAGGCCGGCGTCAACCTCGTCTCCGTAGCCATCTTCTCTTGGGCCAAGCTTGAGCCCGAAGAAGGCGTGTATGACTTCGATTGGCTCGACCGCGTCATCGACAAGCTCGGCAAGGCCGGCATCGCCGTCGATCTCGCCTCCGGCACCGCATCCCCGCCGATGTGGATGACCCAGGCCCACCCGGAGATCCTCTGGGTCGACTACCGCGGTGACGTCTGCCAGCCCGGTGCCCGACAGCACTGGCGGGCCACCAGCCCGGTCTTCCTTGACTACGCGCTCAACCTGTGCCGCAAGATGGCCGAGCACTACAAGGACAACCCCTATGTGGTCTCTTGGCACGTGAGCAACGAGTACGGCTGCCACAACCGCTTCGACTACTCCGAAGATGCTGAGCGCGCCTTCCAGAAGTGGTGCGAGAAGAAGTACGGCACCATCGACGCCGTTAATGACGCCTGGGGCACCGCCTTCTGGGCGCAGCGCATGAACAACTTCTCCGAGATCATCCCGCCGCGCTTCATCGGCGATGGCAACTTCATGAACCCGGGCAAACTGCTTGACTGGAAGCGCTTCAGCTCCGACGCCCTGCTCGACTTTTACAAGGCCGAGCGCGACGCCCTGCTCGAGATCGCCCCCAAGCCGCAGACCACCAACTTCATGGTCTCCGCCGGCGGTGCCGGCATCGATTACGACAAGTGGGGTTACGACGTGGACTTCGTGTCCAACGATCACTACTTCACTCCTGGCGAAGCTCACTTCGACGAGCTGGCCTACTCGGCCTCCCTGTGCGACGGCATCGCCCGCAAGAATCCGTGGTTCCTCATGGAGCACTCCAGCTCCGCCGTCAACTGGCGTCCGATCAACTACCGCGTCGAACCCGGCGAACTGGTGCGTGACTCCCTGGCCCACCTGGCCATGGGCTCCGACGCCATCTGCTACTTCCAGTGGCGCCAGTCCAAGGCCGGTGCCGAGAAGTGGCACTCCTCGATGGTTCCTCACGCGGGCCCCGACTCCCAGATCTTCCGCGACGTGTGCGAGCTGGGTGCCGACCTCAACAAGCTTGCTGACGAGGGCCTGCTGAGCACCAAGCTGGTCAAGTCCAAGGTCGCCGTCGTCTTCGATTACGAGTCCCAGTGGGCTACGGAACACACCGCCACGCCTACTCAGGAGGTACGCCATTGGACCGAGCCGCTCGCGTGGTTCCGCGCGCTGGCGGACAACGGTCTGACCGCAGACGTGGTGCCGGTTCGCGGTCCCTGGGACGAGTACGAAGCCGTCGTGCTGCCGAGCCTGACCATCCTGTCTGAAGAGACCACGCGCCGCGTGCGCGAGTATGTAGCGAACGGCGGCAAGCTGTTCGTGACCTACTACACCGGTCTGGTGGACGACAAGGATCACGTCTGGCTGGGTGGCTACCCCGGCTCCATCCGTGACGTGGTGGGCGTGCGCGTTGAGGAATTCGCCCCGATGGGCAACGACTTCCCCGGTGCCATGGATCACCTCGACTTGGACAACGGAACCGTGGCGCACGATTTCGCCGACGTGATCACCTCCGTGGCCGATACCGCTCACGTGGTCGCTGCATTTAAGGCCGATAAGTGGACCGGTTTCGACGGTGCTCCCGCCATCACCGTCAACGATTTCGGCGACGGCAAGGCCGCATACGTCGGTGCCCGTCTCGGCCGTGAGGGCTTGGCCAAGAGCCTGCCCGCGCTGCTGGAGGAACTCGGCATCGAGACCTCGGCCGAAGACGATCGCGGCGAAGTGCTGCGCGTCGAGCGTGCGGATGAGAGCGGCGAAAACCACTTCGTGTTCCTGTTCAACCGCACCCACGATGTGGTGATTGTGGACGTGGACGGCGAGCCGCTGGTCGCCTCGCTGGCTCAGGTCAACGAATCCGAGCATACGGCGGCCATTCAGCCGAACGGTGTGCTGGTGGTAAAGCTGTAAAGAGGTCTATTTATAGCGATTCAAATGCGATGGCGGGCGTGTTAGCGATAACACGCCCGCCATCGCATTTGCGATTTGTTTTGAGATGTGTATACTAAAAGATGTTATCGCAACCATAGCGAAAGGAATGGCTTCATAGAGCCACTTCTCAGTGTCGAGGAGAAATCAATAATTGACACTAGGTAACACGCAATGATTGCGAGCGACAAAACAGTTTGAATCGTTCTAGACGATTCGAGGAAGGAGAACAGAACGATGAAGTTCACTACCGCCAAGAAGGCCGTTGCCCTCACCGGTGCGGTTGCCATGCTGGTTTCCGTTGCCGCCTGCGGCTCTGATAGCGGCAAGTCCAGCCAGCCGGCTCAGGATTCCGACGTCAAGGAAATCACCGTCTGGGCTTGGGAGCCTTCGCTGACCCAGGTTGCCAAGGACTTCGAGAAGGAGACCGGCATCAAGGTCGACCTGAAGAACGTCGGTACCAACACCAAGGAATACACTCAGCTGGACAACGCCATTGAGGCTGGCTCTGGCGCTCCGGACGTCGCTCAGGTTGAGTACTACGCCGTCCCGCAGTACGCCATCAAGGGCAACCTGCTGGACATCACCGACAAGACCTCTGGTTACAAGGACTTCTACACCCCTGGCCCGTGGGCTTCCGTGCAGTTCGCCGGCAAGGTCTACGGCCTGCCGATGGATTCCGGCCCAATGGCCTTCTTCTACAACAAGGAAATCTTCGACAAGGCCGGCGTTGATGCCGAGCAGATCAAGACCTGGGATCAGTACTACGACGCCGCCAAGAAGATTCACGCCCTCGGCGACAACTACTACATCACCTCCGACACCGGCGACGCCGGCTTCTTCGACTCCATGACCTGGCTGGCCGGCGCCAAGCCGTTCCAGACCTCCTCCGATGGTTCCGAAGTCACCGTCAACCTGACCGAAGACAAGGGCGTCAAGACCTTCACCGACTTCTGGCAGAAGCTGCTGGACGAGGGTCTGCTCGACACCAAGACCGCCGGCTGGTCCGAGGATTGGTTCAAGGGCATGGTCGACGGCACCATCGCCTCCCTGTTCACTGGCGCTTGGATGCCTGCCAACCTTGCTAACTCCGCTGCTGACGGTGCCGGCAAGTGGCGTGTGGCCCAGATGCCGACCGCTGACGGCTCCACCACCAACTCTGAGAACGGTGGTTCTTCGCTGGCTGTGCTCGCCTCCACCAAGAAGGCTGATGCTGCTTACCAGTTCATCGAGTACGCCAACCACGGTGCTGGTGTGGCCACTCGTGTGGCTGGCGGCGCCTTCCCGGCTGACAAGGCCTCCCTGGAAAAGGACTCCTTCAAGAACGCCACCACCGTGAAGAACGCCGATGGTCAGGATGTTGACTACTTCGGTGGTCAGAAGTACAACGAGGTTCTGGCTCAGGCTGCTGAGAACGTGTCCTCCGGCTACCAGTTCCTGCCCTTCGAGGTCAAGGCCCGCACCGTCTTCGGCGACTACTTTGGCAAGTCCTACACCGGTGACCAGAAGCTGAGCGACGGTGTCGCTGCTTGGCAGAAGGCCCTGCAGGATTACGGCAAGGATCAGGGCTTCACCGTGAAGTAAGCCTTATAATTCCTTCTCTATATATCCACAGCAGCCCCGTGACGCATCTCGCCACGGGGCTGCTGCCGTATTGGCTCCCGCTGGCAGGAGCTGGCTCGCGAGGCGAGACTGAGGGCGGTTCATCATACGGCGTTTTAAGCCCCGCCTAGTAGACTCGTCACCATGCGAACAATCGGACGGCGAATCAGCAGACTGGCGACCATAGTCGTGGCCGCGGTCCTTACCGTATCCCTAGCCTCCTGCGGCCAAGCCACGGTCGATAACCGTACCGAAATCAGCGTATGGAGCTGGGAACCCAGCATGGGCGAAGTCATCCGCCGCTTCGAGAAAGCCAATCCGGACATCCGCGTCGAATGGACCAACATCTCCGGCTATGAGAATCTCAATACCGCCATCCAGGACGGCTACGGCACGCCGGATGTGGCGCAGATCGAATACTACGCGCTGCCGCAATACGAGGTATCCGGCCAGCTGCTCGACCTAACCGATCGTACCGGATTCGATTATGCGAGTTTCTTTACCCTTGGCACCTGGTCGTCCGTCCAGCTTGCCGGGCGAGTGTATGCATTGCCGATGGATTCCGGCCCCATGGGGTTCTTCTACAACGAGGATGTGTTCCAGCAGGCCGGGGTGGATGCCACGCAAATCAAGACATGGAACGATTATTACGAGGCCGCCAAGAAACTTAAGCAAATTGGCGCTTATATTGCGGCCGATTCGGGCGATGGCAGCTTCTACGACGCCATGATATGGCTTGCGGGCGGGCAGCCTTTCCATACCTCGCCGGACGGTAAAACCGTGACCATCGATCTGGACCACGATACCGGCACCCAGCTGTTCACCGAATTCTGGCAAAAGATGATCGATGAAGGCCTGGTGGACACCACGTCCGCCACATGGTCTGAGCGATGGAAGCGCAGGGTGGGCACCGGCACCATTGCTTCCGTGTTCTCCGGCGCATGGATGCCTTCGATGCTGCTATCCAATGTGCCCGGCGCGTCCGGACTATGGCGTGTGGCGCCCATGCCCACCTATGACGGCCAGCCCACCAATGCCGAAAGCGGCGGATCCGCACTTGCCGTGTTGCAGCTGACGCGTAAGCCGGATGCGGCCTATCGATTCGTGGATTTCGTGACCCATGACGCGCAGGGCATCAGTGCCCGTGTGGCTGGCGGTGCCTTCCCTGCCGACTATGACACCCTCAATTCCGGTGAATTCCTCGATAAGACCACGATCACGAACGATCGTGGCGTCGAAATTCCGTATTTCGGCGGGCAGAAATTCAACCGTGTGCTTTCCGAAGCGGCCGAGGATGTATCCGTGGGATATCAGTATCTGCCGTTTGAAGTGTATGCACGTAACGATTTCAAGAGCACGGTAGGCAAAGCCTATGAATGGGCCAGCAGCAAACAGGCCTACGAACAGCGTGAGATGGAAGTCGATATGGGTATGAAAGACGAGAAAGGCAAGCCGCTGGAATCGTTGGACAGGCCCGGCAAGAAAGTCAGTCTTGAACACGGGCTTGCCACCTGGCAGAAAGATCTCAAGGAATACGGCTTCAACCAGGGCTTCACGATTAAGTAGTTCCTCGCTAACCTCCCTCTGACGAGGGAGGTGGCCGCCGAAGGCGGACGGAGAGAGACCTGAGGGAAGGCCTAGCTAAAGGCCGATTTCGTTACTTCACATTGCGGGCGTAGATATGCGCCATGCCCTTGAAGATGAGATCCGGGTCATAGACGTCAATCAGCTCGGTATCATAGGCGAACACGCGCCCAAGGCCACCGGTGGTGATCACCTTGAAGTCCTCGCCGCCAAGCTCCTTGCGGAACTGGCTGATTGTGCGTTCCACGCCGCCCAGGAACGTGTAATACAGGCCTGCCTGCATGCAGGTCTTGGTATTGGTGCCCAAAATGGTCTCCGGTCGGGTAATCTCCACTTCCGGCAGCTGGGCCGTGTCTCCCCATAGGGCGGCGGCGCCTGCACGAATGCCGGTGGTGATTACGCCCGAATCGACCACGCCCTTATCGCTCACATGCGTGAACGTGGTGGCCGTACCGAAATCGGCCACCAGCACCGGACCGCCATACTCGTAATAGGCGCCGGCGCAGTCGGCCAGAATGTCCGCGCCGAGTGATTTCGGGTCATCCACGCGCACGTTCATGCCGGTCTTGATGCCGGGGCCCACCACCATCGGGTCGATATCCAAGAACTTGACGATGGAGGAGCGGAAGGAATGCATCACCTTCGGCACCACCGAACAGATGATCACGTCATCCACATCGGACGGCTGGAAACCGCTCATTCTCAGGAATTCGGTCAAAAACAGGCCGTATTCATCGGATGTATGGTTGGCTTTGGTGGTGATGCGGTAGGTTCCGGCGATGGTGTCGCCATCCAGAAACCCAAGCACGATGTTCGTATTGCCGATATCAACGGCGACCAGCATGATAACCCTCCAGATTCAAGATGGATTTCATGTGCAATTCTACAGCCCCGCAGCTATGATGGGCTGTGGTGGACGACCCGTTTGTGGCGGCCAACCGTATAAACCAACATATATAGAGGAAGAACCATGTCTCAAGACAATGGTGCGCACGTCGAAGACGGCGCAACCACAGATGCGAGCCTTGCCTCGCGCGCAAAGAATCCGAAGAAGAACAGCCCGAAGTGGTGGCTGATTGCCTTGGCCGTTGTCGTGGTGGTGGCGGTTATCGCCGGCGCCGCCTTCGCCTTCGGCGGTAAGAAAGACTCCAAGAACGCGGCCTCGTCCGGTACCTATGCCGACGCCGTGACCATCGGTCTCAAACTGGCCCCCACCAATCTGGACATTCGTAACACCGCCGGCTCCGCGCTCGACCAGATCCTGATCGGCAACGTGTACGAGGGTCTGGTGGCCCGCGACTCCAAGAACCAGGTCGTTCCCGCCATCGCCTCCAGCTGGGAGACGTCCAAGGACGGCCTGACCTACACCTTCCACCTCAACAAGAACATGACCTTCTCCAACGGCGACAAGCTCGACGCCGAGGACGTGGCCTGGTCCATCAACGAACTCATCGCCAAGGACTATCACGACGCCGACGCGCTCGCTGCCGTCGATAAGGTCGAGGCCAAGGACGCCGACACCGTGGTCATCACACTCAAGAGCGCGAACTCCAACCTGCTGTGGACCCTGACAGGCCGCCCCGGACTGGTGTTCGACAAGGATGCCAAGTACGACCTGAAGACCCAGGCCATCGGCTCCGGCCCGTACACCGTCTCCAAGTTCGTGGAGAACAGCTCGATCACGCTGAAGACCAACGAGAAATACTGGGGCAAGAACAAGGCCAAGACGCCCACCGTGGTGGTCAAGTATCTGGCTGATGACAACGCCGCGGTCAACGCCCTGAAGTCCGGCGATGTGCAGGTGCTCGCCCCGATTACCGAGAACCTCGCCGAGCCGTTCAAGTCCGATTCCGCGAACTACACGGTCAAGGCCGGTGACGGCACCGACAAGTTCGTGCTCGGCTTCAACAACGCCTCCGGTTCCAAGTTGGCCGACAAGCGCATTCGCCAGGCCATCCGTTACGCCATCAACCACAAGGAACTCATCGCCTCCCGTGGTGGCGCCGACAAGGCGCTCGGCGGCCCGATTCCGTCCCTCGACCCCGGTTACGAGGATTTGACCAACCTGTATCCCTACGATCAGGGCAAGGCCAAGTCGCTTATGGCTGAGGCCGGTTACTCCGCCGACAAGCCGCTGGAACTCAGCCTGACCTACGCCAACATTTATGGCACCGAGCTCGGCGACCAGCTGCGTTCGCAGCTGAAGCCCATCGGCATTGATCTGAAGGTCAACGTGGTGGAATTCTCCACCTGGTTGCAGGACGTGTACACCAACCACGATTTCGATATCTCACTGGTGGACCACAACGAAAGCCACGACTTCGCTTCCTGGACCGACCCGACCTACTACTTCGGCTACGACAACAAGGACGTGACCAAGCTGTACAACGAGGGCGTGGCCGCCACTTCCGACAAGGAGCGTGACGCCAAGTTCGCCGAGGCCGCCAAGTTGGTGTCCGAGGACGCCGCTGCGGATTGGCTGTTCAATTACCGCACCACCACCGCCACGGCCAAGGGTGTCAAGGGCTTCCCCCTCAACCTCAACCAGACCGTCTTGCCCCTCTATAACGTGACCTACTCCGTCGCTGAATTCAGCCAGAAGTAGTTACGTTTTTTCGGGCTCCCGCTGGCGGGAGCTGTCCGCGAAGCGGACTGAGGATGGCCTCAGTCATCCTCCTCCTATGACCTCTCCTCAGTCGCTGCGCGACAGCTCCCCTCAGAGAGGGGGAGCCGTCACCGTAGGCGACTGAGGGGAGCCAAAGGAAAGTAACCCCGAGTAAAGTAGGCATTATGCGATTCGTGCTCAAACGACTGGCGTTGTTTGTCGTAGCGCTGCTCGGCCTGTCCGTGGTGATTTTCGCGGCATTGCGCATTCTGCCCGGCGACGTGGCCTCCGTGATGGCTGGCGTCAACTCGCCGCCCGAGCGCGTGGCCCAGTTGCGCGAACAGCTTGGCTTGAATCGGCCATTAGTCGCGCAATACTTTGATTGGATGGGTGCACTGATCCATGGTGATTTCGGCACGTCCATCCTGACCGGTCGTTCCGTAACCTCACTGGTCGGCTCGCGCGCAGCCATCACCTTTCCTCTGATCATTCTTGGCATGTTGATTGCCTTGGTCATTGGCCTGCCGCTGGGTTGTGCAGCGGTGCTGGCTCGCTCCGAGCGAGTGCGTTCCGTATTCCATGTGCTGGCCATCATCGGCGGTGCCATCCCTGCCCTGTGGGGTGGATTGCTGCTGATTCTGCTATTCGGCCGTGGCGTCGGACTGATTGGCGTCTTCCCCTCGCAAGGGTTCCCTCTGGACGGTTGGGGAGCGCCCGGTTCGGCGATGCTGTCGTTGATTTTGCCGGCGTTGTCGGTCGGTGTCATCGTGGGCGCGACTATCATGCGATACACGCGTTCGGCTCTGGACGATTTGGCCGGTTCCGGCTATATCGACATGGCTCGTTCCTGCGGCATGACCCGCACCCAGGCAGTGCTGCATGTCGGCCTGAGGTTGGCGACCCCGCAACTGGTGTCCGTTATCGGACTGACGTTCGCCTCGATGATCACCGGCGTGATGGTCATCGAAAACCTGTTTGCCCTGCCGGGTATCGGCAATGGTCTCGTAACCGACGTGGGCAATCGTGACCTCATCGCCGTGCAGAGTGAGCTGTTCTTGCTGGCCGCATTCTTTCTGTTGATTGGTCTTGTGGTCGACTTGCTCCACCGCGTGCTCGACCCGCGCCTCAAAACCGCCGCCACCATCACGGAGGTGACCGCATGAGCAAATCGTCTACTTCCTTCTCGCCGTCTGCAGTCGAGGGGGAGCGTGTTCCCAATCCTCCCGCTGATGTGAGGTGGCGTCGCACCGCGATGCCGGAGGGGGGTCAACGAGCGGCTTTCGCAATCGTCCTCCACTCCATGTGGTGCCGGGCCGAAGGCAAATTCGCGCTTATCGTGCTCGCCTCATGGCTGCTGATCGCCATCGTTTCTTTGTTCTGGACCCCGCAATCCCTATGGGCCACCGACGGCTACCACGTATGGGCTAAACCCTCCGCTGCGCATTGGCTCGGCACCGACGGTACCGGAGCCGACGTGTTCAGCTGGCTGCTTGCCGGCTCGCATACGAACCTGCTCATCGTGCTGCTTACCGTAGTGGTTTCCGCCGCTTGGGGGCTGCTGCTCATTGCGGCGATGGTCGCACGCAATGCGGCGCTTGCCAGCTCGTCTGTAGTGGTGGTCGATGCGCTGATCTCCATTCCCACTGTGCTTATCGCGCTGATTCTTGCTGTACCGCTCGGTGCGTCCATCGTCGTGATCGTCATCGCTTGCGGCTTCGGATACGGGCTGAATCTGGCACGTGTGGCCCGTCCGGTGGCGTTGCTGGCGGCCCGTTCATCGTATGTGGAATCGGCCCTGGCGAATGGAGCCAGCGGATGGCGTGTGTTGGTGAGCCATATCGTGCCGAATATCCTGCCCGTGCTGGCCGTACAACTGTCACTGTCCGCTGGCACGGCGGTGCTGGCCGAATCAGGACTTACGTACCTCGGTATCGGTGTGCCGTCGGGTGTGCCGAGCTGGGGGCATTCACTGGCCACATCGGTCAAGCTCATCAATGTGTTTCCGCTGACCGTGGTGTGGCCCGGTCTGATTGTCACGGTCGTGGTGGTGGCCCTGAATATTTTCGGCGATGTGTTGCGTGATGCCATCGACCCGGTCGCCAATCCCGCGTTGAGGGAAGCAGGGGAGGGCGGCGATGAGCGTTGATATTCATGGTCTGAACATTGCTGTCGGCGGCAGATTAATTGTTTCCGATGTGGACTTGGCCATTGCCGATGGCGAGCGGGTTGGCCTAATCGGTTCCTCCGGCTCCGGCAAATCGATGATTTCCAAGGCGATACTGGGGCTGCTGCCATTGACTGCTGCAGCCGACGGGTCGATTGATATGAGCGGTACGGGAATCATCGGTGCCTCTGAGCATGTGCTCGCCGACCTGCGTGGCCGGTATGTGGGCGCGGTATTTCAGAATCCGGCTGCTTCACTGAACCCAGTGATGACTGTCGCCCAGCAGATTTCTCTGCCGCTGAAATTGCATTACGACCTGACCAAGGCCGAACGTGCCGACCGAGTGAATGCCATGCTGGACAAGGTCGGGCTGGACCGTGATATGGCCGGCAAATATCCGCACGAGTTGTCTGGTGGGCAGCAGCAGCGCGTGGGCATCGCCACGGCGCTGATCACCTCGCCGCGGTTCATCATTGCGGACGAGCCGACCACCGCGTTGGATTCCATCACCCAGCGACAGATTGTGGATCTGCTGGTCTCTCTAGTGGACGATGCCGGTGCCTCGATGCTGTTCATCACCCATGATTTCTCCGTGTTGGCACGTGCCACAACGCGTTGTTATGTGCTGGACGCTGGCCGCATTGTGGAGTCCGGCGCGACCGCCAATCTGCTTGCCGCACCGGCCACGCTACAGGCTCAACGACTGGTCGCCGCCGCCCAAACCCTCACCCTCCGCACTCCCAAGGAGGATTCTCATGAGTGATGGCAATAGGTTCCTCCTCTCCGCCCAATCCATCAACAAATCCTTCGGTCCCCGCTCCGCGCGCCGCCAAGTCCTCTTCGACGTCTCCGCCGACGTCCGCCCTGGCGAATGCTTGGCCGTCATCGGCGGTTCCGGTTCCGGCAAGTCCACGCTGACCCGCATCATGCTCGGCCTCGAATCCGCCGATTCCGGCACTGTGACGTATGGCGGTCAATCCATTGCCGGTGGTCGCAGATCATCCGGTGTGCAAGCGCTCCGCCGCGAATCGGGACTGGTGTTTCAGGACCCGTTCTCGTCGCTTGACCCGCGTTGGCGGGTTGCTCAGTCAGTTGCCGAACCATTGGTGTTGCAGCGGCATGACCTCGGTAAAGCCGAAATCGCTGAGCGAGTGGCCGCGGCTCTGACCATGGTTGGCCTTGAACCGGCCACTTTCCTGAACCGGTATCCGGTCGACTTGTCCGGAGGTCAGGCGCAGCGCGTGGTTATCGCGCGAGCCATCATCAACGAGCCCAAAGTGATTCTTGCCGACGAGCCTATGAGCGCCATCGATGTGGCCGCGCGTATCCAGATTCTCGATACCTTCGCCGCCATCCGTGAAACACGTCGTGAAACAGCATTGATCATGGTGTCCCACGACCTCGGCGTGGTGCAGCATATCGCCGATCGGATTCTCGTGCTCCACGATGGTCGCGTCGAAGAAGAAGGCTCTACCGCCGAAGTGCTCGGCAGTCCCCAGTCCGACTACACCCGCCAACTCATCGAAGCCGCCTCGTTGTAACTCCTCTTGGCTCCCTCATGAAGGGACGGCGGAATCGTTGCCGACTCCTCGCGCCCACCATATGAACGCCCGCGACACGCAGTTGTCGCGGGCTGTGCTATGGTGTGAGACATGCAGATTATCTCATGTTGTTGTCGCTAACCGACGCCTCTAGGCGAGCGGTCAGTGACGCATAACTTGAGATAGAGCATTCAATCGCGGCAGATTTGCCGCAAGAATTCGTGGAACCTTTGGCATGGGCGCAACCGTGTAACGCGCAAGCTGTGGGCCGTATCGGATTCATCACTGAAATACTCGAATTTCAAAGCACAAGGCCACAGTCCATTCGTCTGGGAACGTCGGTTCACGAACGCAACGCAGCAAACCCCAACCCCAGCAACAAAGGACTTCAAATGACCATCCACAACAGCCTCGCCGAACTCATCGGCAACACCCCGCTCGTCAAGCTGAACCACATCCCGCAGACGGCCGGCGTCAAGGCCACCATCGCCGTCAAAGTCGAATACTTCAACCCCGGTGGCTCATCCAAGGACCGCATCGCCGAGCGCATCATCGACGCCGCCGAGAAGTCCGGCGAGCTGAAACCCGGCGGCGTGATCGTGGAGCCGACCTCCGGCAACACCGGCGTCGGTCTGGCACTGGTCGCCCAGCAGCGCGGCTACCGTACGATCTTCACTTTGCCGGACAAGGTCTCCGAATCCAAGCGTGCGGTGCTGCGCGCCTACGGTGCCGAAGTCATCGTCACGCCGACCGATGCCGGCCCCGACGACCCGCGCTCCTACTACCAGGTCGCCGAACGACTGGCCAACACCATTCCCGGCGGTTTTCGCCCGAACCAGTACGACAATCCGAACGGTCCGCTGAGCCACTACTACACCACCGGACCGGAAGTTTGGGAGGCCGCTGATCACAAGGTCACGCATTTCGTAGCCGGCATCGGCACCGGCGGCACCATCTCCGGCACCGGCAAGTATCTGAAAGAAGTCTCCGACGGCGCGGTCAAGGTCATCGGCTCCGACCCGGAAGGCTCCATCTACTCCGCCGCCTCGCGTGAGGAAGTCCACCAGTACGACATCGAGGGCGTGGGGGAGGACTTCTACCCCAAGGCTTTCGACCGGAACATCACCGATGACATCGTGCGCGTCGGCGACGCCGAAGCTTTCGAAATGACCCGCCGGTTGGCCGGCGAGGAGGGGCTGCTGGTCGGCGGCTCGTCCGGCATGGCCGTGGCCAGTGCCATCAAGTACGCGCTCGCCAACGATCTGGACGAAAACCAGATCATGGTGGTGCTCGCCCCCGATTCCGGCCGTAGCTATCTCGAAAAGATCTTCGATGACGACTGGATGCGCGCCAACGGTTACGGCGACGTGGTCGACCGCACCACCAAGCCGTCCCTTGCCGAGCAGTACCTCTAAACGCTAAGTGCTCCCCTCAGTCGCTTCCGCGACAGCTCCCCTCGGAGAGGGGAGCCAAAAAGGGCTCTGGCACCCCTCTTTGAGGGGATCTGTCAGCCGAAGGCTGACTGAGAGGAGCCAGCCCGCAAAGATCCAATAACTTTCTAAACCCGTCCAATACCCAACCAAACACCAAAGGAAACCAACACCATGTCCGCTGAATACAACGCCAAGTTCGCCAACACTGCCGTCGCCACCCGCGCCATCCACGCCGGCCAGGAGCCTGACCCCACCACCGGTGCTGTGGTTACGCCGATCTACGCCACTTCCACCTTCAAGCAGGACGGCGTGCTCGGCCTGCGCGGCGGCCACGACTACTCACGCTCCATCAACCCCACCCGCACCAGTTTTGACGAGCAGCTCGCCGCCGTGGAAGGCGCCAAGTACGCGCTGAGCTTCTCCTCCGGCCTTGCCGCCATCGATGTGCTGCTGCGTTCCACCATCAAGCCCGGCGACAACATCCTGCTCGGCAACGACGTGTACGGCGGCACCTACCGTCTGCTCTCCAAGGTGTTCGTGCCGTGGGGCGTGGGCCTCGATGTGGTGGACATCACCGACACCGCCGCCGTGGAAGCCGTGCTCGCCGCCAAGTCGTACAAGTATGTGTGGGTCGAAACCCCGTCCAACCCGCTGCTCAACATCACCGACATCGCAGTCACCTCCGAAATGGCCCATAAGTACGGCACCAAGGTGGTAGTCGACAATACCTTCGCTTCGCCCGCCTTGCAGCACCCGCTCGATGATGGTGCCGATGCGGTGGTCTACTCCACCACCAAGTACATCGGCGGCCACTCCGATGTGGTCGGCGGTGCCGTGGTGCTCAACGATGAGGAAACCCGTGAGCAGGTGGCCTTCCTGCAGAACGCAGCCGGTGCCGTGCCTTCCCCGTTCGATTCGTTCCTTGACATTCGCGGCCTGAAGACTCTGGATTTGCGCGTCAAGCGTCACAGCGCCAACGCCCTGAAAGTGGCGGAATGGCTGGAATCCCAGCCTGCTGACGTGATTGAGCGCGTCTGGTATCCGGGCCTCGAATCCCACCCGGGCCACGATATCGCGGTTCGTCAGATGCATGGCGGCTTCGGCGGCGTGCTCTCCGTGCAGCTTGCCGGCGGTGCCGAGGCTGCCAAGAAGTTCGTGGACTACACCGAGATCTTCACGCTGGCCGAATCGCTCGGCGGCGTGGAAAGCCTGATCGAGGTGCCCGCCGCTATGACCCACGCCTCCGTGGCCGGCACCACCTTGCAGGTGCCCGCTAACCTGGTGCGTATCTCGGTCGGCATCGAAAACGCCGATGACCTCATCGCCGACCTCAAGCAGGCTCTCGACCGTCTGTGACGGAGACGCTGCGAGCCGTTCTCGGAACGTAACTTCGGTGATTCTCCGTTTCAAGGGGCGGATTTGCGCTATCCCGGACATCTACTTCCGTTTCAAGGGGCTGTTGCCCAAGTAGACAAGGCGTGAAAACGGCGGAATGGCGTTGGGATAATGTCATTTGTATATGTGGTTTAGCTGATGACCAGCCCCTTGAAACGGAAGTAGATGTCCCCGAAACGTCCAATCCGCCCCTTGAAACCGATTTACGGATAATTGAACAGGCATACATGACTTGTGACCGCGGCAGTGCGGTATGGTTGGGAAGCATGACGGCACATGAGGCGGCGCTGGGGGCGCTCAAGCAATACTTCGGTTACGATTCGTTCCGGCCAGGCCAGCAAGGCATCGTCGATGCTTTGCTGGATGGCCGGGACGTACTGGGCGTTATGCCCACCGGTGCCGGCAAATCCGTGTGCTACCAGATTCCTGCCGCGCTGATGCCCGGTGTTACCATCGTGATCTCGCCGCTGATCTCCCTCATGCGTGATCAGGTCGATGCCCTGAATGATCTGGGCTTGCCGGCCGCATTCGTCAACACCACCCAAACCCCGGATGAGCAGGCCATGGTGTTCGCCCAGGCTGCGGCGGGTCAGCTCAAACTGCTGTACGTGGCTCCGGAACGATTGGAAACCGGCCGATTCCGCGACTTCGCCGCCCGCACGCCAATCTCCCTGATTGCCGTGGACGAGGCACACTGCGTCTCCCAATGGGGGCAGGATTTCCGTTCGTCATACCTTGGTATTGGCGACTTCATCGTCGGCCTACCCAAGCGCCCGCCGGTCGGCGCATTCACCGCCACCGCCACCGAGCGCGTGCGCCGCGACATCGTGGGATTGCTGGGTTTACGGAATCCTGCCGTCACCGTCACCGGATTCGACCGGCCGAACCTGTATTTCGACGTGGTCAAGCTGGAAACCAAATACAAGGCCGCGTGGGTGGCGAACTATGTGGCTGCCCACCCGGACGAATCCGGCATCATCTACTGTGCCACCCGCAAGACCACCGAGGCGCTCGCAGCTACGCTGAACCAGATGGGGCACGCGGCGGTCGCCTACCATGGCGGCATGTCGTCGGACGCGCGTGAAGCGGCGCAGCACGACTTCATCACCGACAAGGTGCCGGTGGTCGTGGCCACCAATGCGTTCGGCATGGGTATCGACAAGTCCGATGTGCGATACGTCATCCACCACAACTTGCCGGAATCCATCGAGGCCTATTATCAGGAGGCCGGCCGCGCCGGACGTGACGGCGAGCCCAGCCGCTGCACGCTGCTGTGGAACGAATCGGATATCGTGACCCGGCGCCGGCTACTCGACAGCGATTATGAGAACGAGCGCATGACCCCCGAAGATCAGGAAATCGTGCGGCAGTCCAAACGACGCCTGCTGGATGGCATGGTGGGCTATTGCCGCACCGCCGATTGTCTGCACCGGTACATGACGCGGTATTTCGGACAGGAAATCACGCCGACGGATGCGCCCTCGGATACGCATGAGGACAAGTGTGGTGCCTGCTCGAACTGCGAAAGTACTTTCGAGACCATCGACGTCACCAGCGTTGCCCAGGCGATCAGCCGGTGCGTGCATGATGTGAATCAGCGGGTCGGTTCCGGCAAAATCGTCAAGATTCTACGCGGCTCCAAAGCGCAGGACCTGGCATGGCTCAATCCGGAACAGATGCCTACGTTTGGCATGCTCAAGGATGTGAACGAGGCTCGCGTGCGCGATGTGCTGAGTCAGATGGCCACCGATGGCTACCTGTTCATCGCCGAAGGGCGTATGCCGATTGTCATGTTTGGCGCGCGTGCTGCTGAAACCGCCGCGCCGGATTTCCATTATGAAATCAAACGTGTGGAGCGTAAGTCGGCTTCGGTAAGTAGTCGACATGGGGGAGTGGCCAGCGAATCAGCCAGTGCTTCCGCTGCAATGGAATCCTATATTCCTGACGATGACGAGGAGGCGCTGTTCCAGAAGCTGCGCGAACTGCGTCGCACCATCGCCCAGGAAATCGGCAAACCGCCGTACATCGTCTTTTCCGACAAGACATTGCGAGACATGGCCCGTATCAAGCCGATTACCAATGCGCAGTTTTTGGCTGTCAACGGTGTGGGCCAGCACAAGCTCGACCTTTACGGCAAGCGCTTTATGGAAGCCGTCGCCTCGTTTAACGCCGGGAATGCGCAATAACCATTGCCTATAGCGAATCATGGGGTATTTCCGTGTATTCCCGTGTGGGCGCGACTACGCTTGCTAAGCGATACGGCATGTGAACATGCAAATGTGTAGAAAGGAAGCCGAGCATGGCAGAGGAAAAGGCTGAGAAGCCCGTCGTTGAATCATTCCAGCTGGATCACACCAAGGTCAAGGCGCCGTACGTGCGTTACATTGACACGGAAACGGGTCCTCACGGCGACGTGATTTCCAACTATGATCTTCGTCTGACCCAGCCGAACAAGCAGGCGATTCCCACCGGCGGCCTGCACACCATCGAGCACACTATCGCCGTGTTGCTCCGTGAGCGCATCCCCGGCTACATCGACTGCTCGCCGTTCGGCTGCCGCACCGGCTTTCACTTGCTGACCTGGGGCACGCACTCCACTGAGGATGTGGCCAAGGCGCTCAAGGAATCGCTGGAATTCATCGCTTACAAGGCCACGTGGGATGATGTTCCCGCTACCACCGAGAAGAGCTGCGGCAACTACCGCGACCACAGCCTGTTCACCGCCAAGGAATGGGCCAAGCAGATTCTCGAGGAAGGCATCAGCTCCGACCCGTTTGAGCGCAAGGTCGTCTGACCTGATTAGGTGTTATACGAACCCCTGTCCGCCATGTAACGCGGACGGGGGTTCTTGTGCCTATGGCATGGTAGGTTTACCGTCAGTTCCTGTACTGGTGATTGCCCTATGAGAGAGGTGGGAATGGCTCAGCCGAACGCTGCGAACAAGGCGACGTCTCGTCGTTTCCGCCACGCCACCATGCGTGATTTGCCGCATATGCAGAAGATTTACGCGCGTGCCCGTGAGCTGATGGCGGCCAATGGCAATCCCACCCAATGGGGCAATGAGTTCCCCCGTGAATCCGTGATTGAAGACGATATTGCCAACCAGCGCACAGTGCTGCTGGTGGACACCTGCAACGGCCATGAGCGTATTCTGGCTCAGTTCGCATTGTGCCCTGGTGAGGATCCCACTTACGCCCACATCGATGGGGCTTGGCTGGATAATGATACCTATGTGACGATTCACCGCATCGCATCATCCGGTCTGGTGCGGCATGCGGCCCGTGACTGCATCAAGTGGGCTCTGAAGCATTATGGCAACGTCCGGGCTGATACTCACCCCAACAACAAGGCTATGCAGCATGTGCTGGAGAGTTCCGGCTTCGCCCGATGCGGCCTGATTCAATTGATTGATCGCCCGGTGGACACCACCAGAATCGCCTATCAGCGCCACGAGTGGTAACAAAATTGGCCCCCGAAGGGGCCAATCATAATCACTTAGTGAATCGCTTACTGACTTCAGTCCTTGGCGGCAGCCGTAGCCTCAGCCTTGGCTTTGTCTTCCAGCCCAAGCTTGGAGCGCTTGCGGCTGTAGCCGAAGTAGACTACCAGGCCCAAACCGAACCAGACGGCGAAACGCACCCAGGTCTCCCAGTTGAGGCCGGCGATGAGAATGAAGCAGAACACGATGGCCAGAATCGGCGTGAACGGCACGCCCGGAGCGCGGAAGCCACGGTGTGCGTCCGGCTGGGTCTTACGCATCCACAGAATGCCCGCAGACACGATGATGAACGCGGACAGGGTGCCGATGTTCACCAGCTCGAACAGCACGTTGATGTTGATGAAGCCGCCGGCGAACGCGGTCAGCAGACCGAAGAACCACGTGCCCTTGAACGGGGTACGGTACTTCTCGTGCACGTGGCCGAAGAACTCCGGGAACAGGCCGTCGCGGCTCATGGCGTAGCAGATGCGGGACTGGCCGTACAGCTGCACGAGCATCACCGTGGTCATGCCGATCAGCGCGCCGAGGTTCACGATCACCGCGAGCCAGTTCATGCCGGTTTCCAGGATCACGCCGGCGACCGGGGCGTCGATGTACTTGGCGAACTCCTTGTACGGCACCACACCGGTCATGATCATGGTCATGATGACGTAGAGCACAGTGGAGATGGCCAGCGAGAGCAGGATACCGCGCGGCAGCGTCTTGTTCGGGTTGACGGTCTCCTCGGCGGAGGAGGAGACGGCGTCGAAGCCGATGAAGCTGAAGAACACGATCGACGCGGCCGGCACGATGCCGTACGGCTGGGTGGAGCCGGGCTGGAACGTGTAGATGCCATACGGGGAGAACGGCTGCCAGTTGGACGGCTTGACATACCACACGGCGCACACGATGAACAGCACGATGATGGCAAGCTTGATAAGCACCATCACGTCATTGGTGCGCTTGGTCTGGTTGATGCCGATGGACAGCACCCACGTGATGATCAGCACGATGACGAAGCCGGGCAGGTTGAAGTAGGTGGTGACGCCCGGCGTGGTGCCGTAGGCGGCGGTCAGTTCGACCGGCAAATGCAGGCCGAAGCCTTCCAGCAGCTTGTTGAAGTAGCCCGACCAGCCGGCGGACACGGTGGCCGCCTGCAGGGCGTACTCCAGAATCAGGTCCCAGCCGATGACGAAGGCGATGAGCTCGCCGAACGCCAGATAGGCATAGGAGTAGGCCGAACCGGAAACCGGCGCCATGGCGGCGAACTCGGCGTAGCACAGGCCGGCAAAACCGCAGCAGACGGCGGCCAGCAGGAACGATACGGACAAGGCCGGGCCGGCGGTCAGTGCGCCCTTACCGGTGAGCACGAAGATACCAGTGCCGATGATCGCGCCGATGCCGAGCATCGTCAGATCGAAGGTGCGCATCGTGCGCTTCAGGGGAGTGGATTCGGCGACAAGCTGATCCACGCTTTTCTTACGAAACAGATCCATGTTCTTCTCTCATGAAATCTAGGATTATGGGGCCGAACCGGACGGATTTCCGGGATCCCGGCACGCCTCAACGCCGGGAATCAAAGGCGGTTTCTTATACAAAACCGCATATCGGTCATTAGTGTACGACTGCCACGCGAAAACAGACGATTTCGCCAATACGTCACATTCCTGCGCAACAATAGGTGCCTATGAGCATGAACGCAGCACCTGAAATCGCATTCTCGTCCGAGCAGGGCAAGGCCAACTATGTGGCCGCCCGCCGCCAATACCCCGCACAGGCCATCGTGAACCTCAAAACCATGCGTGACAACATGGCCCATTTGGTCTCCGTGGTCGGCGGTCCGAACTCCGGCACCGCGGTGATGGGCGTGGTCAAGGCCGATGCCTACGGCCACGGCCTGCTGCCTTCTGCGCTGGCAGCGCTCGCCGGCGGTGCCACCTGGCTCGGCACTGCGCAATCGCACGAAGCTCTGCTGTTACGCAAACTCGGCATCGGCCCCGACCGCTGCCACATTCTGACCTGGGTTTACAACGGCACCGAAGTCCCGTTTGACGAGCTGATTGCTGCCGACATCGACGTGTCCGTCGGCTCCCTGCCGGGTATCGATGCCGTGGCCGCCGCCGCGCGCAAACTCGGCAAGCCCGCTCGCGTGCACGTTAAGGTCGATTCCGGCTTTGGCCGCAACGGCTTCACGCCTGCAGGGTTCGCCGCCGCGCTTGCCGAGTTGGTGCCACTTGCCAAGGAAGGCGTGTTGCATATCGTCGGCCAGTGGAGTCACCTTGCCGTGGCCGATTCGCCTGACGTGCCTGAGTTCGTGGCCTCCACCGACCGCCAGATCGAAACGTTTAAGGACTTCACCGCACGTATGGAAAAGGCCGGAATTCCGCCGGAGATTCGTCATCTGGCCAACACTGCGGCCACTCTGGATCGCCCGGAAATTCATTTCGAGCTCACCCGCCCCGGCATCGGGCTATACGGCTACGAGCCTGATCCGGCCATGGGCACCCCGCGCGATTGGCATCTGACCCCGGCCATGCGCCTGCAGGCGCAGCTCGGCACGGTCAAGGATGTGGAGGCCGGCCATGGCATCTCCTACGGCCGCACGTACCTGACTCCAGACAACACGTCCACTGCCATCGTGCCATTGGGCTACGCCGACGGCATCCACCGCTCCGCCTCCGGATTCGATATGGAAGGTGCCAAGCATGTGGAGAAGCCGGGCGGGCCAGTGCGCATTATGACCACCGAGGGCCCGAAGCTCTACCGCGTCTGCGGCCGCGTGTGCATGGACCAGTTCATCGTGGATTTGCACGGTTCCGCCGCCGAACTCGGAGTTCACGAGGGCGACACGGTCGAACTGTTCGGCCCGGGTCGTGGTGAGCAGTTTGTGGAGCCCACTGCCGACGACTGGGCCCGTGCCGCCGATACCATCAGCTATGAGGTCTTCACTTGCCTGCGCAATCGCATTCCGCGTCTCTACGAGCACGCCGCCGAGGTGCTGCCCGCTGACGACCTCGCCAAGCTCGATCCAGCCACGCTGCTGTAACACTGTACGGCAGCCGATATATGGGCCTATGCTTGGACTATGGAAACAACGCAAGATGGGGAACGGGTGCTGAGCGATGAGGGCTACAGTGCCTTTGATGAAGAGCGTTGGGCACCTGAACCGCCGAAGTCCAAAGCCCGTACCGCTTTTGAGCGTGACCGCGCAAGGCTGATACATTCGTCCGCCCTGCGGCGTCTCGGCGCGAAAAGCCAGATTCTGATTGCTGGTACCGATGATTTCGCTCGCACCCGCCTCACCCACACGCTGGAAGTCGCCCAAATCGGTCGACAAATAGGCGCAATGCTTGGCTGCGATCCTGATGTGGTCGACTGCGCTTGCCTGGCCCATGATCTTGGCCATCCGCCGTTCGGGCATAACGGGGAGCGGGCGCTCGCCGAAATCGCGCGCAATATTGGCGGATTCGAGGGTAACGCGCAGACCATGCGCATTCTGACCCGTCTCGAACCCAAAATCTTCCATCCGGACGGCCGTTCCGCCGGTGTGAACCTGACCCGTGCAGCTCTTGATGCCGCGGTCAAATATCCGTGGACTTTGGCTGAGGCCGACCAGCATCCCAAGGGGGAGCGGTCCAAGAAGTTCTGCGTCTACCCGGATGATGAGCCCGTGTTCCGATGGTTGAAAATCGGCGCACCTGTGGCTACCAAGCCGATGGAATGCCAGATCATGGATCTTTCGGATGACATCGCCTATTCGGTGCATGATGTTGAGGATTCCATCGCCACTGGTGCCTTCGACCCGATTGTGCTCGCCGATTCACAGATTTTGGACCACATCATCGAGCAGACGCGCGACTGGTATGGGACCAAGTGGGATGCGGATAAGCTGTTGGTAGCATTCATGAGACTCAGGCGTGAGCATATGTTCCCTGCGCATTTCAACGGATCACGTCAAGCTTTGGCGCAGTTGAAGAACATCACCTCCGACTTGATTGGGAGATTTTGCTGGTCGGTGGAAACCGCCACTCGCGATACGTACGGACCGGGACCGTTGACGCGTTACTCCGCCAATATCGTGATTCCCGAGGATACGAATTACGAGATTGTGGCATTAAAAGGCATCGCCGTGTATTTCGTCATGGCGCCGCGTGAGAGGGAGCCGTTCCACCAGGAGGAACTGAAAATCGTCGAGGACCTGATCGACGTGCTGATGGCCGATTCACCGCAGCCCTCCGACGCGCTGGAAAGCCAGTTCCTGGCCGATTGGAATGAGTCCACCAACGACAATGAACGTTTGCGCGTGGCCATCGATCAAGTGGCGTCCCTAACCGACAATTCCGCCTTGGCTCTCCATTCCATCCTGTGCTGAGGCTGTTCCGTGGCGGGCACCCTCAGTCAGTTGCGCTGACAGCTTTTCTCCCTGAGAGAGAGCTATGACCTATCCCTTGGCTTCCCCCGGGTGAGGAGAGCTGCCTCCATAGGCGAGTGAGGGGAGCCAAGAAAGTAACGGTACATATCTACCGTGTCTCACACGTGGCGCTACTCTAGAGACTTATGGTCGGAATGATTAAGAAGGAAGACGTTGAGAAGGTGCGCGCCGCCGCGGACCTGTATGACATCGTATCCGCGACCGTAACGCTTAAGCCCTCCGGAACCGGCACATTCGTCGGCCTATGCCCGTTCCACGACGAGAAAACCGGCAGCTTCAACGTGCGCCCCTCGCTCGGCGTGTGGCACTGCTTTGGTTGCGGTTTGGGCGGCGACGTGTTCAAATACGTCGAACAATCCGAGAACATCGACTTCCGTGAAGCCGTGGAACTACTCGCCGACAAGTACCACATCGAGCTGCACTACGAGAACAGCGGCAACGGGCCGAACCGCGAAAACGCCGGCTCCAAACGCACCCGACTGCTGGAAGCCTGCGAGGAAGCCCAGCGTTTCTTCGTCTCCCAAATCCTGACCAAGGAGGCATTGCCCGCCCGCAAACTGCTCGGCGGCCGCAACTTCTCCCAAGCCGACTGCGAACGTTTCGGCTGCGGCTACGCGCCCCAAGGCTGGGATAATCTCGTGCGTCATTTGGCATCCAAGGGGTTTACACAGAAGGAGATCTTCGACGCCGGCCTGGCCCGCCAAGGCCAGCGCGGCATCTACGACTATTTCCGCGGCCGCGTGACCTGGCCCATCCGCGATTCGACCGGACGCACGCTCGGCTTCGGCGCGCGCAAACTGTATGAGGACGACCAGATCGCCGCCAAATACATCAACACGCCGGATACGCAGCTTTACCGTAAGACCCAGGTGCTCTACGGAATCGATTTGGCCAAATCCGCCATCGTCAAGAAGCGGCAGGTGGTAATCGTCGAAGGCTATACGGACGTGATGGCCATGCATCTGGCCGGCATTGACACCGCCATTGCTACGTGTGGTACCGCATTCGGTGCCGAACATGCCAAGATCGTACGCCGCCTTATTGCCGACGATTCTCTGGGTGCGGTGCAATTGGTCGGTCCGCTGAAGATCAAAGACCAGCCATTGAGTTCACGTATCGTATTCACGTTCGATGGCGATGCCGCTGGCCAGAAAGCCGCACTGCACGCCTTTGGTCTCGATTCGGCATTCCTTTCCCAGACCTTTGTGGCTGTGGCCGACAACAATCTTGACCCCTGCGATCTGCGTATCGAACGAGGCAATGAGGCGGTGCGCTCGTTGATTGCCAATGCCAAGCCGCTCTATGACTTCGTGATCGATGCCGCCATCGGCCGGTTTGACTTAACGTATACTCCCGGTCAAGTGGGGGCAATGAAAGCCGTGGCTCCGCTGGTGGCACAGATTCGCGACCGTTCCCTGTGGGATGCCTATGCGCGCAAGGCTGCTGGCCGTATCGGCGTGGATCTCGAGGTGATGCGCCGCGAGGTGATGGCAGCCCGCCGTCAGATGCACGTGCGCGACGAGGACGCCTATGCGCCCAAGCGCCGGTTCGACCGTGAGGAGCGTCGGGTGGAACCCGGCACTAATCCATATGCCAATCCGGCCGCCCGCAAGACTCTGGAGCGTCGCGATGCCGCCGAGCAGGCATACTTCAAGATTGATGATGCCGTGTTCATCGCCGAGCAACAGTTCATGGCCACACTGATTCAGGTGCCGCGCGCCATCGACCGTACCATGTTCGGCCAGCTGACCATCGACCATTTCATGACTTCGGTGTTCCGCACCCTGTTTCAGGTGATTGCGGCCGCCGGCGGACTGCCATCCGACAACACCCCGCAGGGTCTGTGGATGCACAACCTCACCAAGGCCGGCGGGCCTATGTTGAATCAGGTCATCAACGAGCTGGCCGTCATGCCGCTGCCTTTGCCCGGAGATGACAGCGGCAACGGTGCGCAACCCGTGCAGCCGAACGCGCCCGGTGGCGCTGGTGCGCCTGGTGCCGCCGCCATGCAGCTACGACCCGCCACTGCGGAGGAGCAGCGATACGCCACCGAACTGCTCACCCGACTATTGGACATGGGCTTCATGCGCCAGATCGGTCTAGCCAAACGCCGCATGGCCCAACTGCCCGACGGCGAAGAGAAAATCACCCTCCTTGGCCAAATCACCCGCATGGAAACCGCCCGCAAAGACCTCCAAGCCCAAATCTATGGCAACACCGTCGGCTAATACCTCCCACTGATTGCGCGTATCTTCGAATACGTGCCGGATGCATAAGGCCATACAACCGGTTGCCGGATTGGATGGGTGCAGAAGTTGCGGATTGGCCCCATCCAAATTGGACTGGTTTGGGTGGGGCCAATCCGATTCGTTCAATAATGAAGCGCGATACCAAGCAGCGTCGAAACGAAGGGAAACTCATGACGCAGAATCGTGCGGAACTCAACCGTAATCTGGCCCAAATGCTCAAGGGCGGCGTGATCATGGACGTCACCACGCCCGAACAGGCGAAAATCGCGCAGGATGCCGGCGCGTGCGCGGTGATGGCGCTGGAGCGCATCCCCGCTGATATTCGCGCCGCCGGCGGCGTCTCCCGTATGAGCGACCCGGCCATGATCAAGGGCATTCAGGAAGCCGTCTCGATTCCGGTTATGGCCAAGGTGCGCATCGGCCACATCGCTGAGGCCCGCATTCTGCAGGCCATCGAAATCGATTACATCGACGAATCCGAGGTGCTTTCCCCGGCCGACGACGTGTACCACATCGACAAGAACCAGTTCGACGTGCCGTTTGTGTGCGGCGCGAAGAACCTGGGCGAGGCGCTGCGCCGCATCGCCGAGGGTGCTGCCATGATTCGCACCAAGGGCGAGCCTGGCACCGGTGACGTGATTCAGGCCGTGCGCCACATGCGCACCATGAACGAGCAGATTCGCGAGCTCGTCGGTCTGCGCGACGACGAGGTCTACGAGGCCGCCAAGCAGCTGGCCGTGCCTTACGATCTGGCCAAGTACGTGCACGACAACGGCCGTCTGCCCGTCGTGAACTTCGCCGCCGGTGGCGTGGCCACCCCGGCCGACGCCGCCCTGATGATGGAGCTCGGTGCCGAAGGCGTGTTCGTGGGCTCCGGCATCTTCAAGTCCGGCGACCCGGCCAAGCGCGCCGCCGCCATCGTCAAGGCCACCGCCAACTGGCAGGACGCCGATCTGCTCGCCAAGCTGTCCGAAAACCTCGGCGAAGCCATGGTCGGCATCAACGAGGACGAGATTCAGACCATCATGGCCGCTCGCGGCGAGTGAGTGCATTACCTTGGCTCCCCTCTTTGAGGGGAGCCAAGAAAGGGTGACGCTCCCGCCAGCGGGAGTCAAGGCCCAAGGAGACAACATGGTTGTAGCTGTTGAATATATTTCCAAAGAAGAGTCCGCGGACGTCGAAAACGTCAAGCACGGCGTGACCGGCATCCTGGCCGTGCAGGGCGCGTTCGCCGAACATGCGGCGGTGCTCGACAAGCTCGGCGCCCCGTGGAAGCTGTTGCGCGCGGCCGAGGATTTCGATGAATCCATCGACCGGGTCATCCTGCCTGGCGGTGAATCCACCACGCAAGGCAAACTCCTGCGTTCCACCGGCCTGTTCGAGCCGTTTGCCGCGCACATCAAGGCCGGCAAACCGGTGCTTGGCACCTGCGCTGGCATGATTCTGCTGGCCAAGAAGCTCGACAATGATGAGAACGTCTACTTCGGCGCGCTCGACGCTGTAGTGCGCCGCAATGCTTACGGTCGTCAGCTCGGCAGCTTCCAAGCCATCGCTGATTTCGGCCAAGCCGACGACCCACAGCGCATCGCGGACTTTCCACTGGTGTTCATCCGTGGACCCTACGTGGTGTCGGTCGGCCCCGAGGCTACGGTCGAAACCGAAGTCGATGGTCACGTGGTGGGCCTGCGCCAAGGCAACATCCTCGCCACCGCCTTCCATCCCGAACTCACGGACGACATCCGCATCCACGAGCTCTTCCTGTCGCTGTAGCCGATTCGTCTGCCGCTAGACTGGTATTCGACCGACGAATCAAGGAGACGATCTGCCATGCAGTTCACGCTGAACCGGCGCAGCACGGTGCCGATGTACCGGCAGCTGGCTGCTGAGCTGCGTGAACAGATTGTCTCCGGCGCAATGGCTGAGGGCTATCGTTTGCCGCCTGAACGCGAGTTAGCCTCACGCCTCGAGGTCAATCGCACCACGGTATTACAGGCCTATCAGCAACTCAAAGATGAGGGACTCATCGCCTCCAAAGTAGGCAAAGGCACGTTCGTGCTGCCGTTGCAGCATACTGAGACTGCCCGGATTCCTGTAGTGAGACATAAGCCGATTGACGAGGAGCCGAAACCGAGCGTTGTGCGGCCGCCGTGGTCGGTGTTGTTCTCCGACTATTCCAACCGATTCACCTACCACGACATTGCCTCGGCTGAGCGGGCGCAACGCGGCGATACCATCATCGACTTTGCCACCGGCTCGCCTAATCCGGCGGATATTCCCGACGATTTGTTGCGTTCAGTGAGCATTGAAGCGTTCGAATCGCGCGAATTCGACGGTCAGCCAGAATCGCCTATCGAAGGATTCGATGAACTCCGCGCATTACTTGCCGAGCATATGAGCACACGCGGCGTGCAGTGCGATGTACGAAACGTGATGGTGCTTTCCGGTTCCGAGCAAGGCATCGATCTTATCGTGCGCGCATTCGTCAATCCTGGTGACTGCGTACTGGTCGAACAATCCACGTTCTTCCCCGCATTGCAAACGTTCCGCTCGGCCGATGCTCGCATCATCGGCGTGCCGGTCGATGAACACGGCATGCGCACCGACCTGCTGGAAGGCTATTGCGCGCGATTCCGCCCCAAACTCATCTACACAGTTCCCACGTTCCAAAACCCCACCGGCACCACGCTGCCGCCCGAACGCCGCAGTGAACTCATCGACGTGGCACGACGCTACCAGTGCCTAATCGTGGAGGACGACGCCTACGGCGACCTGTGGTATGGCGGGAAGTCATCCGATTCGCATCGCCCCATACCGCTCAAGGGCATGGAGAACGCGGGATACGTGATGTACTTGTCCACGTTCTCGAAGACTGTTACGTCGGGCCTGCGCACAGGGTGGATTGTGGCCGACCCGCACGTCATCAACCGCCTGGCGGCTCTACGCCGCATGGTCGACCAGCATACGAGCACGTCATCGCAGCGTATTTGCTTGGAGCTGCTTAAGGAAGGTCGCATCGCCGAGCATATTCAAACGCTGACTGATTCCTATCGGCGGCGGCGAGACACCGCAATCGCGGCATTGCAACGATTCGCCCCAGATGGCGTGCGTTGGACTGTGCCGGCCGGAGGCTATTACATCTGGCTATCCCTGACGGAGGGCGTACGCTCGCTTGACGTGCTGGAATCCTGCCGTTCACAAGGCGTCACATTCATGCCGGGCAGTGTGTTCGATGTTGACGAAATGGATGATTCCCATATCCGTCTCAACTTCGTGCGCCCGGATGCCGCCGATATCACCGACGGCATCCGAGTCATCTGCGAAGCATTAGAGCGGGCGATTCAGGCCAGCTGAGCGACGAGACTACGTACCTTATGCCAATCTGTGCGTAGAATAGAACAGGTGCGGTAACGGGAATGTTCATGGAGGAATGAATGCGGCGTTGGCTGGTCAATGTGGCCAAAAATGAAACGATTCTTGTCGTTGCCGCAATACTTGCACTGATTTCGTGTTTTGTAGTACCTCCGGATGATGAATACACCATGTACATCCATGCCAGCACCATCAGCCAGTTGATTTGCCTGATGATTGTAGTCTGCGGATTTCAGCGCATCGGCATCTTCCGCATCATTGGCTCCCGTCTGCTGCAACGTACTTCCACCATGCGCGGGCTGGTGCTCACCTTGGTGGCATTGACGTTCTTCTCCGCGATGCTCATCACCAACGATGTCGCCCTGGTCACGTTCGTGCCATTCGCTATTGCGGTGCTTATCATGGCGGGCCAAGAGGATAAGACCATACTGGTGGCCACGCTGATGACCATCGGCGCGAATGTGGGCAGTATGCTGACGCCGGTCGGCAACGCGCACAATCTGTACCTCAAAGCGCTCACCGAAATGTCGACGAAGCGATTTATCAGCATCATGGCGCCGTATTCCTTCACCGCAGCGATACTGCTGGTCATTGTGATATCCGTGGTGTTCGGCAGCAAACCAGTGGGCGATTTGGGCGATCTCGAAACCGGTGTGCTCGCTCCCGAACGCAGCAAACATCAGCCCGATGAGATCCGCATCACCGGTTACGGCGCCGGTTACGGCGGCTGGCGCACGGTCATCTATTCACTGCTGTTCATCGTCTGTCTGCTGGCTGTTTCCGGCATCATCCCGTTATGGGCCATGTGCGTGATTGTGGTCGTATCGTTCCTGTTCACCGACCGCCGCGTGTTCAAATATGTGGACTGGGGACTGCCGTTGACCTTCTGCATGTTCTTCATTTTCATCGGTAACATGCGCCGTGTGCCTGAATTCTATGAGCTGGCACGCACCCTGGTCGGTTCCCATCCGTTGGAAGTGGCGGTGGCGTCCAGCCAGGTAATCAGCAATGTGCCTACCACCATTCTGCTGTCCAGCTTCTGCAATCAATGGCGGGCGCTGATCATCGGCACCAATCTGGGTGGTATGGGCACGCTTATCGCATCCATGGCCTCGCTGGTGGCTTATAAGAATGTCACGCGCCAATACCCGGATAAGAAGGGGCGTTACCTCGCCGTCTATTCGGCGGTGAACGTGCTGTTCTTGGTGGTGCTGCTGACCTTGAGCTGGATTATCGAATAGAGCCTATCGGGCATACACGGTGGGAGAGCCGGACATCCTGCTCATGGCTGAAACCGGGATGTTGTGAACCTGGCTGATGGCCGCGTCCAGAGTGGAAGTCGCGGAAGTCGCTGACGTCATGGGGGATGAGTTGACGGCTTTGGCCATCGGGTGCTGATAGGAGTTGGAGTTGCGAGCCAGACGCGCCAATGCAGGACGCTGCCTGCGGAACAGATTCATAAACATGCCGCACACTCCTTCATCGTTGGCCGACGGTCTGGTGACCGTCGTGATTTCCATCATGGCTGCCCATATCGGTATCCGCTATGGGGGATATCCCCCATTATTCCCTGAATCCACACAATTTCCCCTCATCCTTAAGGGTGATTCTTTCGAAAATGTGCGGGGAAAGCATGCGATAGCGGGCACACGAGAATCTGCATGCCCGATGAAGCGGTGTATTACCGTGAAGTGACCAGTGTAACGCTATATGGTTCGATCTTCATCGCGAACAATGACGACGGTGTGGTCGTCGGTGTTACTGCTGGATTCCACGGTGATGCGCAATTTGCCGTAATCGGTGGTTTTCCCGCTGACTTTGGTGACGAATCGATACCAGCCTTCCGTGGTCACGATGATGGAGCCAGAGGAGACGCGGGGCGGTGATATGTACGTAACGGCTGTTGGCGTGCACCGGTGGTTCGGGGCAATCGGTGGTCATTCTCTGACCATGTGCCCCACGGATTTCGGTGCCATAGCTGACGGCCGAGCAATTGGTGAAATCCCAGAATCGCAGTGGGTCTGCTTGGGTGCGCCAGCGGTCAGAGCCTGCGGCGCGCCAAGTGTGGTGATCGAGGTAGACGCCGTCGAAACTATAGTTGTTCACCATGTTGGCGTTCAATCCACCGTCTGCGCTGTGGTTGATGTCCTCGAAGAACACGCCGTACAGTCGTTCGCTCACTTGATGGGTGGAGCTCCCCACCGAAATCCGCACCATAACTCAATCTTACGTGTCTGATGTGCGAAATACGGCGGAAGAGTTCAGGCACAGTTCATATTCCGGTCAGTCCTTAATGCCAAATCGCCGTTATACGGCCGGTACGCTCGAAAACAGAGGTTAACGTTAGAAGACGGGAGTATTGCTGTGCAGTCCTCGGTGGGAATACTCGAGCGCATCGACCATGTGTATCCGTCGTTGCGCCCGGCGGAGCGCGCCGTGGCACAGTACATTCGTGAGCATGCCGAAGAAGCCGCCGATCTGACTGTCGGCCAGATGGCGGATATCGCCCATGTCAGCCAGCCCACGGTAATCCGGTTTGCCCGCAAGCTCGGCTTCGGCGGATACCGTGAACTGCGCTATGTATTGCGGCATCCGGCCGCCGAACATCAGGTGACGTTCGACCCACTGTCCGGGTTCGATTTGAATCCATGGGACAATGTGGAGGAGATTCCCGCCAAGGCCGCCGAAGGTGCGAAAACGCTCATTGGCGAGATGTGTGATGCCTTGGATGTCAAGGCTTACCGTAAAGCAATCGCGCTGATTGCCGAAGCCGGTTTTATTGATATTTTCGGTGTGGAGAATTCGCTGACGCCTGCGACCGATCTGTTCACCAAGCTCGGCTATCTGGGACTCACTTGCCGTCTCAGCACCGATGCTTACATGCAGCAGATTGGCGCCGGGCATATGCGCCATGGCGATGTTGCCATAGCGTTCTCTCACTCCGGAAGTTCGTCGGATACGGTCAAGGCGCTGCGATTGGCAAAATCGCATGGTGCAAAAACCATTGCGATTACCAATGCCGTGGGCGTGCCTTTGGCCAGTTGGGCCGATGTGGTGTTGCTGACCGGACGTGGTTCGCGCGCGATCTATGGCAATGCCATTTTCTCCTGCGTGGCAGATGCCGCGCTTGTGGATATGCTCTACATGGGAGTGATTCTGTCTAATTACGGCCGTTTCTCCGCGGCACTGGATGAGTCAGGCCGCATGATTCGTGACCGCGTGTTCGAGGGCTGAGCCGTTAGCTCTAGGGCGATATACCGCGGAGCTTTTACACCCCTACGATTAGACTGATGCGAGTTTGGCCCCGTAGCTCAGCTGGATAGAGCATGTGACTTCTAATCTCAAGGTCGACGGTTCGAGCCCGTCCGGGGTCACGAAAAAGCCCTTGGAATCGTAATGATTCCAAGGGCTTTATGTATTAGCGAGCTTCGAGATTACTGGGTGCGCGACAGGACAACGAACCGGGAAACGATGGAATCGGCAAAGACGGGAGATCCTGATGCAGAGCATATGGCAGACAATCACGGCACCGCCCGTGACCATACCGTTCTCGCTCATGTGGCTATGCGTGTTCGCACTCGAACTGATCATGCTGCCGGAACGTATACGATTGGCCGGATACGGCGGCTACTGGTACATGTACCCCTACGACTACCGGACCACGCAGATGGTGTCGGGACGCAGGATATGGCACCGTTTCGCATCGGCGGCCGTCGCGGCGACGTGGATGTGGTACACGGCCATGGAACACAGTCCCTCTACGGGCAATCCGGACTCGTCGATGGGCAGGGTCTTCGGATCGTACAGGAACACGGTCCAGTTCGATTGTGCCGTCATGACACATCACGGCATACGCAATCTCCGATATCGGTCGGGTTTTCGATGGTCCGGCCTCCATCGCGTAAGGAATAATCTTGGCGGACGTGTGCGGCGGGCGGGAACACCTCGTCGAACCGGTTCGCAATCCTTCGTCCGATATCGTCGAAATCATCGAAATAAATTGGCGGGCTTGGAAGCCAGTCCGTATGATGTTGAGCTGTCGACGACACCGAAGATGACGCCGACGATTTCCGAAAAGGAACCCATAGGAGGAGACAATGAGGTTTTCCAAGACGGCCACGGCCGTGATCGCCATGATCGCCATGATCGCCCCCACGGCGGCATGCGGCACCGACAACGCATCCTCGGACGGCAAGACCGAGATCACCGTATGGGCATGGGACAACAATCTCAAGGCCAATGCGAAACAGTTCATGAAGGACAATCCGGACATCAAGGTCACGTTCGCCAACGCCGGCAGCGGCAAGGACGAGTACGTGGCCCTGTCCAACGCGATCGAGGCGGGCAGCGGAGCCCCCGACATCGCGCAGATCGAATACTACGCCATCCCCGAATACGCCATCAAAGGCGCGTTGAAGGACCTCACCGACAACGGGGCCGGCAAGTTCAAGGACTTCTACACGCCGGGCACGTGGAGTTCGGTCAACTACGCGGGCGGCATCTACGGGCTGCCCATGGACTCCGGCCCCATGGCGTTCTTCTACGACAAGGAGGTCTTCGACAAGGCCGGCATCGACGAACCGCCCGCCACATGGGACGAGTTCTACGAGGACGCCAAGAAGATCCGCGCGGTCGGATCCTACATCACCAACGACCCCGGCGACGCCGGATTCTTCAATGCCATGGTCTGGCAGGCCGGAGGCCACCCCTACTCCACGTCCAAGGACGGCAAGACCGTGACCGTGAACCTCACCGGGGACCCCGGCGTGAGGAAATTCACCAAGCTCTGGCAGAAGATGATCGACGAGGACCTCATCGAAACGAAGACCAAGGGCACCAGCGACGACTGGTACCGCGCCGTCGGCTCCGGCGAGTTCGCCGGCGTGATCACCGCCGCATGGGCGCCCGGCATGTTCCTCAACCAGGCGTCCGAAGGCGCCGGCAAGTGGCGCATCGCCCAGATGCCCGCATGGTCGGCCGGCGGACACGAGGTCTCCGAGAGCGGCGGCAGCTCCCTCGCGATCCTCTCCTCGTCCAAGAAGGCCGACGCCGCGTACAAGTTCATGGCGTACGCGCTCCACAACAAGGACGCGGTCATGTCTAGGGTCGACCAGGGAGGCTTCCCCGCCGATCTCGAATCCATGAAGACCGACAAGTTCCTCAACCAGACCACCATGGTCAACACCAAAGGCGAGACCGTCGAATACTTCGGCGGCCAGAAATTCAACGCCGTGTTCGCAGAGGCCGCCAAGAACGTGGTCACCGGATTCGAATTCCTCCCGTACGACGTGTACGCTCGCAGCATCTTCACCGACACCGTGGGCGCGGCCTACATGGGCCAGGGCACGCTGATGGACGGCGTCAAGGCATGGCAGGCCAAGCTCGTCGAGCAGGGTAGGAGCCAGGGCTTCACCGTCAAGGAAGGATAGGAACGCAAGACATGGTCGGAATCAAGGACGTGGCGAGCAAGGCCGGCGTGTCGATCAGCACCGTCTCGTACGTGATGTCGGGGAAACGACCCATCTCCCCGGCCACGAGACGCAGGGTCCTCGCCGCGGCGAGGGAGATCGGCTACGTGCCCGCGCCCGGCGAACACGCCGCCCGCGCGACGAGGACCCACTTCGTGGCCCTGAGCTCGCCCGTTCACGATTCGACCAGCTACACGAACTACTTCACCTACTTCCTTCATTTCCTCAGACAGGCGCGATTCCACGGCTACGAAACCCTCCTGCTGACCGAGGAGAACGGCGGGGAGCAACTCGCACGGCTCATCGACACCGGACTCGTGGACGGGGTCGTGCTCATGGACGTCAACATGGACGACAGCCGTCTCGCCGTGGCCGCCGCCACGGGAGTGCCGTTCATGTCGATCGGACTGCCCGGCGCGGACACGGGCATCCCGTGCGTCGACATCGACTTCACCCTCATGGGCGGCGGCATCATCGACCGGCTCGACCGGCTCGGGCACTCCCGCATCATGTTCATCGGCGGCAAACACGTCGACTACGAACGCGACGGGGGAGCGAACTACCTGGTCCGCCTGCGGTCCGCCCTCCTCGACAACGCGCGACGCCGGAACATCCGGGTCGACGAACAATACACCGACGAGGACGACTTCGACGCCATCGAAACCATCCTCGACATGGCCATGCTCAACGGGGACACCGCGATCGTGTCCCAAGGCGGCCCCATGTTCCTCAACAGCCTCGTCGCCGTGGCCCGCAAGAACGGGATCCGCTTCCCCGCGGACCTGTCCGTGATCTCCGCGGGAACCTTCACCGACCCGATCGGCAGGCGGCTGCGCATCGACGAATACCCGCTCTTGCCCGCGGACCTGTGCCGCATGGGCGTCGACATGATCGTCCGTCTTATGGACGGCGAACCATGGCGCGGCGACCGCGTCACGCTCATCCCGCCCGTCTACCAACGCCGCGGATCGCTCGGCGCACCCCGCGAGCCTGAAACCCGCTCCGCGACGACGCCCGGACCCGCATCACTCGCGGCGACGGCACCACCGTGGAATACACGACGCGCAGGATCGCTGGAGGCATCACCTCCTCCAGCTCCGACGGCAGCGAATTCACGCTCCGCGACAACCCCACAGGCGCACCCGTACGATCCCACAACGACCATGCGATCATCGAACGATAACAAAGGAGCCGATGATGACCTCTTTCAACCGTGAACCCCTGCCCGACGCCGTCCGCACGAACGGAGCCACGCCCAACCCGTGGTGGTCGAATGCGGTGGTGTACCAGATTTACCCGCGTTCCTTCCAGGACACGAACGGCGATGGTTTCGGCGACCTGAAGGGCATCACCTCCCGCCTTGATTATCTTGCCGATCTCGGCGTGGATGTGCTGTGGCTCTCTCCGGTCTACAGGTCCCCGCAAGACGACAACGGCTACGACATCTCCGACTACCGGGACATCGACCCGCTGTTCGGCACGCTTGACGACATGGACGAGCTGCTGGCCGAAGCGCACAGGCGCGGACTCAAGATCGTGATGGACCTGGTGGTCAACCACACCTCCGACGAGCACGCGTGGTTCGAGGCGTCGAAGGACAAGGACGACCCGCACGCCGACTGGTACTGGTGGCGTCCCGCCCGCCCCGGCCACGAGCCGGGCACGCCCGGCGCCGAGCCGAACCAGTGGGGCTCCTACTTCGGCGGCTCCGCATGGGAGTACAGCCCGGAGCGCGGCGAGTACTACCTGCACCAGTTCTCGAAGAAGCAGCCTGATCTCAACTGGGAGAACCCGGCCGTGCGCCGTGCAGTGTACGACATGATGAACTGGTGGCTCGATCGCGGCATCGACGGCTTCCGTATGGACGTCATCACCCTGATCTCCAAGCGTACGGATGCAAACGGCAAGCTGCCCGGCGAGTACGGTTCCGAGCTCCAGGACCTGCCGGTGGGGGAGGAGGGCTACTCCAGCCCGAACCCGTTCTGTGCCGACGGTCCGCGTCAGGACGAGTTCCTCGCCGAGATGCGCCGCGAGGTGTTCGACGGGCGTGACGGCTTCCTCACCGTCGGCGAGGCACCCGGCATCACCGCCGAACGCAACGAGCACATCACCAATCCGGCCAATGGGGAACTCGACATGCTCTTCCTGTTCGAACACATGGGCGTCGAC